>Ga0208105_1000491_pt1 | contig 13147 bp, 13 predicted proteins | sample CryBogCBE16Jul07_FD_184574 | JGI IMG/M metagenome (GOLD analysis project Ga0208105, IMG submission 184574) | Freshwater microbial communities from Crystal Bog, Wisconsin, USA - CBE16Jul07 (SPAdes) | ecosystem: Environmental > Aquatic > Freshwater > Lake | place: Crystal Bog, Wisconsin, USA... | reverse complement strand
AGATCCTACGTGTGTACTCGAGGTTGTAACAGTTGAAGTAGAATTTGAGTACACATCAATAGCATATGATGTAGGAATGCCGCCTCCACCAGATGTCCAAGTTACAGTACCACCATCTCCAGATAATGACAGTACTACATTTGTTGGAGCTAGCGGGGGCAATATATACTGTACAGCGCTTGATATTGCTGACGCCGTACTACTACCAGCTGAATTTATTGCTACCACTGTAACTGCATAATATTGTTGATCTTGTTTTGTAAACGCAATTATCTGTCCCGATCCAGTAGATGTTACAGTCGTCACTAATGTACTCGAGGTTGTGACCGTCGAAGTAGAACTTGAGTACACAGAAATACTATAGGATGTAGCAGTACCACCGTTGGATGTCCAAGTTACAGCACCCGTGGACAATGATAGCACTACATTTGTTGGTGCTAATGTAGGTAGTATATACCGCACAGAACTTGACATTGCTGAAACTGGACTGTTACCACCTGAATTTATTGCTACAACTGTAACTGCGTAATATAATTGATCCTGTTTCGTAAATGTAATTGCTTGTCCAGATCCAGTAGATGTTACAGTTGTTACTAATGTACTCGAAGTTGTAACGGTTGAAGTAGAACTTGAGTACACAGAAATACTATAGGATGTAGCAGCTCCACCTCCGCCAGACGTCCAAGTTACAGTACCGCTAGGTAATGACAGTGCTACACCTGTTGGGGCTAGCGGAGGTTGTGTGTACTTCACAGAGCTTGATATCGTTGAAATTGGGCTGTTACCACCTGAATTTATCGCTACAACTGTAACTGCGTAATACTGTTGATCCTGCTTCGTAAACGCGATTGCCTGTCCAGATGCACTGGAAGGCACAGATGTTACTAATGTACTTGATGTTGTAACCGTCGAAGTAGAACTCGAATACACAGTAATGCTGTAGGCTGTGGCAGCATTACCATTGGATGTCCAAGTCACAACACCGCTAGGTAATGACAGTGCTACACTTGTTGGAGCTAGAGGAGGTAACATATACTTTACAGAACTTGATATTACTGAAGCCGGACTGCTACCAGCTGAATTTATTGCTACCACTGTAACTGCGTAATACTGCTGATCCTGTTTCGTAAACGTAATTACTTGGCCGGATCCAGTAGATGTTACAGTCGTTACTAATGTACTCGAACTTGTAACAGTCGAAGTAGAACTTGAATACACAGAAATATTGTATGATGTGGCCGTACCTCCACCAGATGTCCAGCTTACAGCACCGCTAGGTAATGACAGTGCTACACTTGTTGGAGCTAGCGGAGGCACTACATACTGCACAGAACTTGATATTGTCGAGACTTTACTACTGCCGAATGAATTTATTGCTACAACTGTAACTGCGTAATACAACTGATCCTGTTTCGTAAACGTAATTACTTGGCCGGATCCAGTAGATGTTACAGTTGTTACTAATGTACTTGATCTTGTAACGGTCGAAGTAGCACTTGAATATACAGAAATTCTATATGATGTAGCGGTAGGGCCATTAGATGTCCAGGTTACAGCACCGCTAGGTAATGACAGTGCTACACTTGTTGGTCGATCAGGGCGACTCGAATATGCAAGTAAAGAATTACCACCCACTATTACATCTGATGCATATAGATTTGTTCCTATGCTCAGACTATCGCTGTAAATAAAATCACCAACAATGTTTGTAAATGTAGAAGACCATCCTAAATTAACAATATAGTAAATTTTTGTGCTTGCTGTTTTTGATCCAGCACTCACAGTTAGTACGTATGGTCCATCTGTGCTGTTTAGAGTTCCGGTTGTAATTTGTCCGGTAATAGTTCCAGCGGCTCCTGTTTTTGACGTATCGCCAGAAAGACTTACTGGTACAGTTCCCAATTTTAGTGAAACAGTATATACAGTACCTGTTACTGTACCAGTAAGATTGTAGTTTATATTTGTTGTTGTACCACTCAAAAAATTAATCATTAATGGTGTACTCATTTTGTATGAAGCATACATAATAATACGCAAACGTACTCTTCATTTAACTATTAAGTAACTGTAGTATCGAACGACCACCTATTATTATATCTTGTACTGAAACCACATTACCGCTTATAGCTAAATTACCGGTTATAACTTCATTTCCTGTCACCGTTGTCGGGAGAGTAAGAGACCAACCAAATCCAGTATTGTAATATACTTTAGTTGCTGTAGCACTACCTGTGGGAGGTGAGACTTTGAGCGAATATAGACCGGCTGTTGTTACAGGGGTTACAACAGTAATTCCTAAAACACTAATAGTTCCAGTTCCATTTCCAACATTAATTGAAATTGTATTGTTACTGGATGTTACAGTTGCAGCACCACCTGTATACGATACACTAGTTATAGTCTGCACCACAGTTCCTAAAAGAAGTTGACAACTATATACTGTATTCTTTGTTACTCCAGATAATCCAAACGTAAATGATCCAGTCGTTCCAACAAATCCAGTTCCCACGGATACAGCAGCATGTACTGTAGGCTTACTTAATGTATGTCCTGCATGCAAAGATCGGATCATTTTATATTATAACATACTTTTAATTGCCCTAATAATTAGAATGAAGACATTAGTTATAAATTTAGAATCGAGATCAGACCGTTTAAAACTATTTATGGAACATTGGGCGGCATATGGCCCAATTGAACGAGTAGATGGTGTAGTGTCGGATATTCCACATACAGGATGTGGGCTTGCCCATATTAACGCAATAAGAATTGGATTAAAAGATAACGATTGGTGTTTAATATTAGAAGATGATGCTAGACTCGTGTGTTCTGTTGGTAAGTTTAAGTTAATAATCGAAGAAGCAATCAAACATGAATGTGATGCAGTTTTTCTTGGGGCAAATGTTGATCTGTTATTCCCCGATCCAGAATCAGTTCACATTATGAGTCCCAATTTCATGAAAGTTTCACGAACTAAGAGCCTTCGTAGTTGTACTGCAATGTTATGGTCAAGACGTTCACTTCCGTTGATTAACGAGTTTGAACGTATTTTGAAAAGTGGATATGTGTTTCCAATTGATCGCATGTTAACTTCATTTGCATATCCTTGGATCGTTACGCGATACATTGGTGATGAATCTCCTGCCTCCAAGTTAATAGAACCTTTACCGAATGTATTAATATGCAAAAAATGTTTAGTAATTCAAGAAGTTGGTTTATTTTCAGACAATACATTTGATCTATCGGAAGATGTCAGTAAAGGAACTGTCGAATATCTGGATTCTCTTTATGAGCTAGGTTCGGGCCGAACGAAACCTTCTGTCACAATATCTGTATCGTGAACAAGTAGCTTATCCGTAATAGGATGTTCTAGCTTGAGGTGAAATACATCAAACGGATACTCACGGTGTACACGGTGCATGCGTGAATGCTCACCAGCACGAATCTCTTCCTTTTCATCGCCGAAACGAAGTTTGTGCCACCATGTAACGATGCACTTCTCTGAGTCGTCAGCATATAGATGACTGCTGTTTCCAAAATCGTTCTTAATGGTAGTCTTCACAGTGTCAACTACCTTACTATATGTTCCATCTGGTTGTGTCATTTCTGTACCAACTGTAACGTCTTCAACCTTCATGGGACCATTCTTTGTTTCTAACACCACGCAACCTAAGAAACATGGTACACTAATCTGTTGTACTGCAGACGCAGTTTGCCCATTACAACCGGTTACAGTTATAGTTATAGTATATGTTCCAGTTCCGTCGTTGGGATCTGTAAACGTACATCCTCCTGATCGCAAGTCACTTATTGAACTGGGATACATATCGCCTGATTTTTCCACGACAACTGAGCGACTTAGAACATTTGTTTCGGTCCATGTTATATGCCATGGTCCATCAAAAGGTTCATCTGATGATATATTTGTAATAGTTGGAGGTAAGCAGGGAGGTGATGACACTGCTGCAACGGTTCCATTGCATTTCTTACATGCAATATCCTTCACAGGCATGGGAGCAGATGAACAGTCGCATAACTTTGTAACCATTTCAGTTACAGCTATACCCGTTGTAGCTGTCTGAGATGTCGTAACAAAATCAGCGCTCTGTGACGCAACAAAGTCTGTCCACTGAGATGCAGTGCGTCGGGTCTTGCTTGTCCCGACTACTTTAAACACACCCATTCCAGGCTTATAGGAAAACTGAGGAAACGGTGTCGGCGCAATATCTGCATTATCAACCAGGTCGGGCGTTGGTACTATCATGTTATTGCTCTGAGCATACGAGCGAGCTCCTCGTAGACGCTGTAGACGTACCCAATCTCCTGCGCTCATTCCTCGTGTGCTCTGTTTTGCAAGAGCGGCAGTCATTCCACTATCTTTACTTGCCGTTCCACCCATTTGTAAAGAATATACAAATTAGTTGAGTCTAAACTGTAATGGACAACTTGTTTCCATATAAGCAAGATATTGATTATACAAAGCTTCAAACAACCGAAGAAGGTTTGTATAGTATAACTCGAAAACGAGATAGCGAACGAATACTTTCAATAATTAAACATAATGTGAGAGATTTGCACACCAAAACGATAACAGATGGAACTGCGTGTATAGGTGGAGATACTATACAGTTTGCAATGGCATTTCACCACGTTCATAGTATTGAATTGAACTCAGCTAATTTTGATTGTTTGGTAAAAAATATTAACGTATACGATCTCACTAACATAACATTGCATCAAGGTGATTGTACATTGTTATTCAATTGGAATACAGATATACTCTATCTAGATCCGCCATGGGGTGGACCTGATTATAAAGCAAAAAATGATTTGGATTTGATGATCGGATCTAGAAGAATTGATAGTTGGTTGGATGATATACTTCTTCGAAAGAATCGACCATCTTATATTGTACTAAAGCTTCCACATAACTATAACTTCAAACGTTTGAACTTTCTGGTAAACGTTGAAGCGATAAAACCATTTCGAGTTCGTAATTATGTTTTGGTGGTTATAACTGTTCATCCATTTCAAAATAATTAAAAACGGATTGTAGATGTTTCACCAAAACAAACCTAAAAATGGACGAGTCTCTCTTCTTCTTCGACAATAACACTACTACGTCAGCATCTGTTCCTACTCCGAACGATCGCACAATGCTATTCGGATTTCTAACTGGATTCTTTGTTGGACTGGTAGTACACCTACTGTATGTTTGTAATGATAACGCTCGTCGAAAGATCGAGGAACTTATGGAGGAGATTGAGACGCTGAAGGAAACTGTCGAAGATCTTGTTGAGGAAAACGAGGATATGACACTGGAGAACGATAAGCTTACAGTAGATGCTAGTGCAAGTGAACGTCTGATTGATAAGCTGAAAGATGAGGTTATTAGCCTGACTAATAAACTCAACATGAATCAATCTGAAATTGCAGATCTCGAATCTGATAACTATGCACTCTCTGCTGAGCTGTCGCATAGACTAAATAGTGTACTACGCAGTCGTCAGATGACTCCGCTGCGTCATACTACCAATTCACCTATTGCTCCACCGGTTATCCGAAAGCGTCAGCGTGAGGAGCTATGAGTAAATGTAAGGAAGAACAAGAAGACCAAGTAGAACAAGTAGAATAAAGATATCTACAGTTCTTACAATTTTTTTGTACTTTATAGGAAGCTTCTCGTAATCATCGCGATACTGTTGGGGTTTGAACGGCATAGAAAGCCAACCCAATATTGTCGGTTTCAACTGATCATTGCAATCGTATATCATGTCATACCATGCCAACAACACATATGCTGCTGTCGCGAGAAGAAACGCTACAACAATACGATGTGCGTAGGCAACTGGATGGGGCATCCAGTAAACAAAAAGAACGAATGCAGAAAAAACTAAACACTTAGGATTCAATGCGAGCGGTGTACCAAACAGTCCACCACCCATTTATGTAGATCGTGTGTCTATATTTTTATTTTTGTCGCAATCGCATCCACTACAACCTCTCAGTTTAAGAACCAGATACACCGTTGAGAATTTCTCAAGTTTGTAGTCTACAAGTACCTTATCATCATCAACCATTGGAACTCCTGCGAACACCAACAGTTGTTGAGTCGGAGGAACATTGTCAATCACTTCAATCTTCTGTTTCAGTTCAAGAAGTGTATCGTATGGATTGACCTTAACCAACCGCTTGTCATTCTGTCGAAGCTGGATAAATATCTCCATTTTTTATTTTAGTTACGAAATAACCAAAACATATCCGTTTTACGCATTTGTATATATGACGTACGTTAACGAGTATACACCAATGAATGCAAGTAATGTTACGGTTTCTTTATTAACTCTGTTTAAGTATCCCATTAATAAAACAGTCGATGACATGATCACTGCATCTGCGACTAAAATTCCATACGAACTCTCGGCTGCATAATTCTTAAATAGATCAATCATACTATTATGACCAGTCGGTACTAGTCCTAACACAACCGTGCTAAAGAATACATCGTGGATAACTTGAACTATAATAGCCGCAACAAGTAGATTGATTTTGGGAAATAGCATATGTGCAAGTAAAACGCCGATGATAACAGATACTATATCTGAAATAACAGCCACCAATTGAAACTGACTATACCATTGTTTAATTGCACTTCCGCGAAATATGTACTTTGATACCAATACTGTAAAAAAATCAACCCATATCGCTGCCGTAGCAAGAGATAGTAGATCCATTATATCTTATTCACTTTTTCTCCACTGACAACAGGATTCTCCTTTGCTAGTTTCTTTCGATGTTCAGTGTAGAAATCAAACGTACATCCATGTAATTCAGGTACTCTGCATTTAATACAAAAGATCTTTTCACATGGACATTTATATTCCATTAATGTCTTCTTTCTACACTTCGCACATAATTGCGAGCTCGTAGATCGTTGATTGTTCCCATGCATAGTCTTCTTGTGCTTGACATTCCACACTCTTTGCGAATTCATTTTCAAGAAGTTTGACTTCGGTACGCAGTGCCTCCACGGATGGAGCCGCGCCTGCGAGTTCCGTTCTTTTTGCCATAGATCCATACCGCTTAGGCATCATCTTTGCAATAGAAGCAATCTCATTAGCCACCTTCTCACGCTTTACGCGCATGGTTTCAGATACTCTTTCACATCGAGCATCATTACAGCTACGCGGTCTCCGCAGAGAATACGTAATTTTATTTTCATTCCAGATAGGCCTGACCGCTTCGATCATTCTAGTCTTCTCTGTCTCACTTGTAGTATACATCTCATAATCCGTAAAATCTCTTATCTTCAGTTTGCTGTTCTTTGCAATTTTTACCAGTTGCGGAATATCATACTCCGCGATAATAGTCTGTACACACTCTGGGTACTTCTGTCTATTCTTACTTACGTAATCATACTCATGTTGGTGCATGTAATCAAGATAAAGTCGGATCTTATCGTCATCGATAACCCAACCATCTTCTACACACCAGCTGTCTGGAACAAGAATAGATGACATTTTATTGTTTACTTTATTTGATATAAGGATTATCGCAATCCATTTTTATCAAATTACATTTATAAGGGGATGCTATCACATCCAGAATTAAAAGAAACAAGAGCATTAAGCTTACCTTCAGCTAACATAGATGCATTGAAATCTATGCGCGACGAAGCGTGTCATAGTTCACTGCAAGCTGATTTCAAACTACAAACACATCAAAGATTTCTACGTCGCGTTCTGAGTCCTGATTCGCCAGTTCGCAATTTGCTGATGGTTCATGGAACAGGTACTGGTAAGACGTGTACTGCAATTCAAATTGCAGAAGAGTTTATTCTACGTCCAGAGTTTCAGGAGAAACGTGTTCTAATTATGGCCAATCCTTCCATTCAGGACAGTTTTAAAAGCCAGATCTTTGATGTATCAAAAGCATCTGTAGACACAGAAGGTCTTATAACATCCAAACAGTGTACTGGAAAGCGTTACCTTGAAATGATTCAGCGTGCTCAGCGCGAGCCTCTCAAGCTAACGGATAAAACAGTTCAGAATCGTGTGATGGAAATTGCATCGCGACTCATAAATGAATTTTATGAGTTTCAGGGTTACGAATCGTTTTCAAATTTAATTTTGGATAAAACAGAACATGAACTTGAAGCGTACATTCACAAAACATTTGATAACCGTTTGATCATCATTGACGAGGCGCATAACATTCGTCAGAAAGAAGAAGGTGGAAAGCCTAAACTCGTTGCATCAGCTCTGGAAAAGGTTATTAAGGTAGCAAATGGCGTCACTCTTATATTACTAACGGCTACACCTATGTATGATACATATGATGAAGTTCTTTTCTATTTCAACTTATTCTTATGGAACGATCGCAGAATAGATACTAAACGTGTTCTAAAGCCAGCTGATTATTTTAAGGACGATCAGGTTAAAGCTGATAAAGAATCTGAGTTCCGTAGCTGGTGTCAAGATTATGTATCTTTTATTCGCGGTGAGAATCCGTTTACATTTCCATTCCGGTTACCTCCTCCGAATGAACTCGTTGCAAAGACAGATCGTAAAACAGACATATCTGGTGCTGCAATAAAGAAACATCGCAAGTTTCTAACTCTAACTCAATCTGTTCTTTCACCCAATCAAGCAAAGGCTCTACAGGGGCTAAAAGATAAGAACGCATCTATTATTGATTCTCGTGTAATCTGCGTATACCCGCAAAACAAATCTTTTACGGAGTCATTCACCATATCACAGGGTAAATATATATACAAGAGCGATAACTTCTTAGCACCGTCAAAGATTCAAGACTATAGTTGTAAGTTTGCTCTTATTATGAAAATTTTAGAAAAGTCGGAAGGTATTGCGTTCGTATATTCAAATTTAGTTGAAAGTGGTGCCAATCTTTTTTCAATGTGTCTAGAAGAACATGGGTACGTATCTGCGTTAGGGGCAGATCTATTGAACGAAACATCTGGCGAGATTGCACGAGGTTCTCGCGGACGTTATTTGCTGTTTACGTCTGATGTTAGCAACGCGGACATTCGTAAGGCCATCACACGTTTGAAGAATCCCAACAACCGTGACGGATCAGATATTCGTGTAATTGTTTCATCTCCCAAAATTTCGGAAGGTGTTGACTTTCGTTACATTCGTCAAATTCATATTTTAGATCCGTGGTTCAATATGTCTCGCATTGAACAAGTTGTGGGACGTGGTATGCGAACATGCTCTCATTCATTACTGCCGTTTGAAAAGCAGAACTGCACGGTATACTTTCATGTTTGTCGGTATGCTGACTCGGACCGTGAAACGTATGATGAATATGTGTATCGTGTATTCGTAGAAGAGAAAGGTGAGAAGATTGCAAAAGTTAAACAGATAATGATGGAATCTGCGATGGATTGTTCGCTGAATGAAGCAACAAATAGTTTACCTAAAGATTGGAAGGAAGATTTGAAAATACCTCAAGTAAGGTCACAGGATGGCGAGAAACTTCACTTGAACTTAATTCAGATGTCTGCTCCGACCTTTGAAATTGAATCAAAAACATTGATCTGTAATGAAACTGCTCAGGACCCAGATCCTCAGCATGTTAGACCATTATCTGCTTTTCTTGACGTTCGTGAAGAAATCTTTGATAAGTTGAGTGCATTGTTCGAAAAGAAATCTATATGGGCAAAAGAGGATGTATTCGGTCACTCATTAATGAAACAGTATGATCCAGCTGTCTTGTCGTATACGATTCAAACTGCAATTTCGAATTCAGTAAAGTTTCATGACAAGCTAGGACGCACAGGTGTACTTGAATCAAAAGGAGACATGTTATCTATTTCAGTGAATGATTCGCGAACAATGTTGGATCGTGTTCTGAAAACAGAGAACCCTGTGTATACTCCTCTTGAGAAGCATGTTCGCGTAGCAACAATTGGAGTTGAACCTAATTTGATTGAAAAGAAACGTAAGGCATACGGATTTCCCACATATATCGAAAAGGAGTTTAGCGATGATGTTCTCAATTGGTATATCATCGATCATGCATTGACGGAAGATGAACGTTTACAGTACATGCTGAATATGGATTGGACAAATCCTCCTATATATGCTGCACCTTTGAAAATTACACTTGAAGATGGTAAGAAGCTTTATGTTCTTGGATTGAATAAGATTTTCAATGAGTTAAAAGAGTTAACGACACCGATTGGTAAGGAGAAGCAAGAGTATGATAAATGGGTTGAAGCTCTCAAAACAAAATTCGTTGAAAATAGTTCAAGTTTTTTTGCAGCGATGAAGGATGGCAAGATTGTATTCAATGTAGACGAGACATCTGAAGAACTAAAGGTCGTTCGTCGTTCAAAAGATATTGGTGGACGCGCATGCACTAGTTATCATGAAGGCATATTGAACAAGTTCGCTGAGTGGTTAGGTGTTCCGTTTGAGAAAACAATAAAGGGAAAGAAAGATCGTTGCATGTTTCTAGATTTGCTGATACGCAAAATGGTCATTGAAAAGAAACCTGATTTATTCTGGATCACTCCCGAAGAATGGGAAATATTGAAAGATGAAAAGAAGAACGTAAAGGCGCTCATAAAAAACCGATAACTTATTTTTCAGTCAATGAACAACATGGATCCCTTGTTTGAACGCCGCGAACTTGTTAAAAATATTCACATTCACTCGAAATTTCTACAGCGTAACATTCATTCATCAATTCTGGCTCAGGTCAAGATGATGTATGAAGGTCGTTGTTCGTCAGAAGGGTTTGTTCAACGCAATAGTGTAACTGTTGTTAGATATTCCCTTGGACGTGCAAATTATATCAAAGGAGGTATCGATTATAACGTAACTTTTCAGGCAGACATTTGTATGCCTCACGTGGGTCAACGTTTCCGTGCCCCTGTGAAACTACGTAGCAAGATTGGTATTCACGCAGAGACACCTCCTATCAAGGTTCTCATTCCCCGTGATCTCCACTTTGAAAATGAAGAGTTTGATAATGTCAAGGTCGATGAGGAAATTGAGTTTGAAGTTATCGGTTCACAGTTCAAGCAGCAGGATGATACAATTATCGTAGTTGGTAAGCTATTGTCCAAGATTGCTCCGAATGTCGAGATGCCACTTGTGTCGCCTACAAAAATCGAAGAGGAAGAAGAGAGACCCAAGTCATCAATGGGTGTAGATGATGATGGTGAGAAGAAAGTTGTATTCACTCCAGTAGCTACACCTGCAAAGACAGGCACTCGTAGAAAATTGAAGAAACCTGATGAAGCGTCTAGTACAAATGAGCTTCTCGCGCTCTAAGAAGGAGTTTCTTAAGGATGCAATTGATAAACTAGAAATAAACGAACATTCTCAAATTTTTTCTATAGTTAAACGTTACACCCAAACATTTACTCGAACGCAGAATGAAGTTCTCGTCTCAACCAATAATCTGAATGATGATTGTCTGAGAGAGATTGAATCGTACATTCATTTTTGTGTGGATCAGAAGAAGCGTATGGAAGAAGACTCGCGTACTCGTAAAGGTTACGAACGTATGGTACAGAGTAGTTGATTACTGTAGTTGTTTGTAATAAACATTTGAATAACCATTACCAACCCAAATGTATGCACGCGGCATTGAATTTGGGTTTGTTGATGTTCCTGTGGGAAATATAAAACTGTCACTGGTATATGAATATGAGCCAGAGTTGCGGTTTATATCTATAGGCTCCCATATTTCATTATTTGCACTGCTTGGACAATTATTAAGACATTTAATCAAAACACCTAATGGTTGTGAATGGGCATATTCCTTGTCAGGATTATTGACTGTATATTTAACAGTTCCAGTTGTTTGATCGAAGTCTGTAATCGTTACGACAGCATTTGCTATATTTAATGATGGAACACCTGGGGGTAGATCTGTTAAATGTTTGGGTGTTAGATACCCCATCCCGCCTAAAACTGCAAGAATAATACCTACAACAACTAATAAGCCCACAACACCGTATATCAAATTCTTACGACTTACCATTTATATTAATACATTAAAAATGGACGATCTTTCATCTAAGTAAAATATAACTAAATGGAGGATATAATTTCTCCCCAAGTCATTGAAGGGCTTGTGTCATTCATCACAATTTCCAAACAAGACCCAAAAGCAGAAGTAGAATGCAAGTTGCTTTCGGATCGTATTCAAACTAAAGATGTAGCTGACCGTATTCTCAAAGCGATCGATGGGCTTTGCTCGGGTCAACCGACGGAAGAAAATCGTCTTACACTATCCTATGGAGAGACTCGTGTCAATATCATGACCCCTCAACTTATTCATAAAGTTTGCGTAACAAATTCATTTCGTGAAGTACCTTTGACTGTAGAGAAGAAGACACGTTACTACGACATGAATGCCGGTAAACAAGATACTCTAGATGCACCGGAAGCAAATGTTCGTTTCACTCTGCGATCCGAGACACCGCTACGTAAGGATTGGGATGGTAGTCCATCAGATGTGAATGCATTCATTCGCGTAATTCATCGTAAGTCATTTGTAACAACTGACAAGCTATTTCGATTTGATTTCTCAATGGTCAAGTTTCGTCCCAAGAACTCGAACAAGACTGTTCGTGACATTCTGAAACAACATCATCTATATGAACTTGAAATTGAGTTCATTGGCAAAAAGAGCAAACTTGAACCGGCTCGCATTGCTGCAGAGCTCGTGAAGAATGTTGGTACAATCCTTCAGGCCTATCATCAGACAGAGTTTCTACTTTCAAACTCAGACATTGAGCGCTATAAGCAGGAGTTCCGTCTTTCCAATAATGCGTTCTATGATTTGGTAACTCTGCTACGTCGCCACATTAATCCCGAAAGCCCCAATAACATCTCGAAGGATTACACTGTAACAAACAAGGCCGACGGTGAACGTTCTGGTCTATATGTAGCACGTGATCGTAAGGTGCTTAAAATTAATAAACAAGAACAGATTGTGTGGACGGGGCTAACTGCAGTGAATGATAATCACGTAGGTGACTTTATTGACGGCGAGTATATTCCTGACAAGGATCTATTCTGTATCTTTGATGTTTACCGTTATCGCAATCGTGATGTGCGTTCGCTTCCTTTGATGAAGACTGACGAAGATACAAGCACGAACTCCC
>Ga0208105_1000490_pt1 | contig 13161 bp, 8 predicted proteins | sample CryBogCBE16Jul07_FD_184574 | JGI IMG/M metagenome (GOLD analysis project Ga0208105, IMG submission 184574) | Freshwater microbial communities from Crystal Bog, Wisconsin, USA - CBE16Jul07 (SPAdes) | ecosystem: Environmental > Aquatic > Freshwater > Lake | place: Crystal Bog, Wisconsin, USA... | reverse complement strand
CTTCCAGCATTTGACGCATAGTCACTGACATGTAATTCTCCTAAGGGTTGGTTCTAAAGTTAAGTCCTAGCTGCGCTTAAAAGCGCCACCCTGGAAGGCTTAACTCGCTATTTCAGATCACTTTAGACTGTTTTGAATCAGACCAACATGTGCTGAGAACGAAATTATAGCTTAAATATCAAGCATCTAGCAAGGTCTTGCTGGCTCAGAACCATGGCTAGATTGGCTCTGAGCATCAAAATTGGGTAATTTGACCCTGCCAAATTAGGCCAAGTCGTTGATAATCAAGGCATGAACAGCGTATTTACAGCAGATAACGATATCCAAGGCATGCGAGAAGCGGGCCGTTTAGCGAGTGAAGTGTTAGACCACGTCACCCCACACGTGAAGCCAGGGGTTAGCACGGCAGAACTCGATCGAATTTGTCACGACTACATGCGGGATGTGCAAAAAACGATTCCCGCCCCGCTCAACTATCAACCTCCAGGCTACCCCCCTTTTCCAGCAGCAATCTGCACATCGGTCAATGATGTGATTTGTCATGGCATCCCTGGAGAGAAGATTCTGAAGACTGGTGATGTCGTCAATTTAGACATCACAGTGATTACTCCCGATGGGTACTACGGCGATACGAGCCGCATGTTTATGGTCGGCGAAGTGTCTGTTATGGCAAAACGGTTAACCCAAATTACTTTTGAGTGCATGTGGCTTGGTATTGCTCAAGTAAAACCAGGCGCCTCGCTTGGTGATATTGGTCATGTGATTCAAACACATGCTGAAAACGCTGGCTATTCAGTTGTCAGAGAATATTGTGGTCACGGCATTGGCAAAGTGTTTCATCAAGACCCACAAATCCTGCACTATGGTCGCCCAGGGACTGGAGAGAAATTAGAGCAAGGCATGACCTTCACTATCGAACCAATGATCAATGCAGGGCGTCGCGAGATCCGCACCATGCCAGATCAGTGGACAGTCAAAACCAAGGATCGTAGTTTGTCTGCTCAATGGGAGCACACCTTATTGGTTACTGCAACCGGAGTTGAGGTCTTGACTTGGTCTGCTGGAAGCAATCCTCCCCCAGATTGCGTCAAGGGTCTCGTGTTTAGACCTGAGACTGCTAGCGCTTAGTTTTATCAAGACTCTTGTCATGAATTCTCAAGCCCCTATGATTTTGGATGCAGTGGGCTTTCGTGCTGCACGAGATCGAGCATTTGCTAGCTTTAAAAATAATCAGCAAATTCATAAACTCACAAAAGAGTTGTGCAAATTAAGTGACCAACTTCTCACGCATTTATGGCAAGAGAGTGGCCTCAAGAAAGAGGCTGCGCTCGTCGCCGTAGGGGGATTTGGTAGAGGCGCCTTATTTCCTTATTCAGATATTGATATCTTAATTTTGCTACCAGGCAATCCAGATTCTGTTCCAGAGGATCTATCCAGAAAAGTAGAAAAATTTGTTGCCTCTTGCTGGGATACTGGTCTAGAGATTGGCTCTGCAGTGAGAACGGTTAGTGAATGTGTCAGCGAAGCGGAGCAAGACATCACCGTTCGTACCTCTTTATTAGAGGCGCGTTTCATTGATGGACAAAAATCGCTCTTTAAAGAATTTACAGTTTCTTTTAACAAGGCCTTAGATCCTAAAACCTTTTTTCAGGCAAAACTTGCAGAGCAAATTCAACGTCACCATAAGTATCAAGATACCCCCTACTCCCTAGAGCCTAATTGCAAAGAGAGCCCCGGCGGTCTGAGAGACTTACAAGTCATCTCATGGGTCAGTAAAGCGGCACAACTTGGCAAAACCTTTAAAGATCTCAATACTCAGGGACTCATTACCAAGCGCGAACTTACTGAGCTCAATCGTAATCAGAGATTTCTTGAGACCTTGCGCGCCAATTTACATCTACTCGCGGGGCGCAGGCAGGATGTGTTGGCTTTTGATTTACAAAATCCTCTTGCAGCTGCAATTGGACTACATGAAGAATCTGCTCGCTTAGGTAGCGAAGCCATCATGCGTCAGTATTATTGGGCCGCCAAAGCGGTAACGCAGCTGAACGATATCTTGCTACAAAATATTGAAGCTTTACTCTTTCCGCAAGAGTCAAAAACGACTCACCCCATTGCTGGCGAAGAAAATCAACACTTTATTGAACGTCAAGGTCTCTTAGATATTGTTGACCCGCTCCTATATGAAAAACATCCTGAACAGATTTTGCGGACCTTCTTGGTTTTTGCGCAAACGCCCAGCGTAACGGGCTTATCTGCCACGATCTTCAGGGCCCTCTATAACGCTCGCCAATTAATGGACCAGAAATGGCGTAGCAATCCCCAGAATCGAGATATTTTCATTGAAATAGTGCAGCAGGCCGAAGGTGTCAGCCGTGCTTTTCAGCTAATGAACCGGACTAGCGTTCTTGGTCGCTACCTACCGGCATTCCGCAGAATCGTTGGCCAAATGCAGCACGATCTATTCCATGTGTATACCGTTGATCAACACATTTTGATGGTCTTACGCAATGTTCGTCGCTTCATGGTGATGGAACATGCCCACGAATTTCCTTTCTGCAGCAGTTTGATTGCGCACTTTGAGAAGCCTTGGTTGCTGGTAATTGCAGCCCTCTTCCATGACATTGCTAAAGGTCGCGGTGGTGATCATTCCAAACTAGGTAAAGCGGATATGCGCAGGTTTGCTAAAGAGCATGGCCTAGATAAGACAGATACAGAGTTACTGGTCTGGTTGGTTGCCGAGCACCTGAATATGAGTCAAGTTGCGCAAAAGCAAGATATTACCGATCCCGATGTCGTTAATGCTTTTGCTAAACACGTCGGCGATGAACGTCATTTAACTGCTTTGTATTTACTTACGGTTGCTGATGTTCGCGGTACCAGCCCAAAAGTATGGAATGCCTGGAAAGGTAAATTACTCGAGGATCTCTACCGTGCCACACTGCGAGTCCTTGGTGGCTCGAAGTCAGACGCCTCTTCTGAGTTAGCCCAACACCAAGAAGAATCACGCGCCAAGCTACGCTTATATGGCTTGGAAGATGCCTCCTATGAGCACTTTTGGAAACAACTCGATGTCCCATTCTTTCTCAGGCAAGATGCTGCTGATATTGCTTGGCTGACACGTTTGCTGTTTACTAAAGTAGATAGTCCTGAGCCAATTGTGCGTGCCAGACTCTCTCCAATCGGTGATGGCTTACAAGTTGCGGTCTACACTAAGGACCAAGCAGACTTATTTGCTCGCATCTGTGCATACTTTGAGCGCCATGGATTTTCGATTTGGGATGCTCGTATTCACACTACTCGCAATGGATATGCGCTGGACACTTTCCAAATTTCTGGCAGTAATTTAGTTAGTGAGGGTGGCAGCTATCGGGACCTGATTCAGTTGGTTGAATATGAACTTACTCAAGCGCTGCAAAGTACCGAGTCATTGCCCCACCCCAGCATGGGTCGTCTGTCGAGACAATCCCGCAGCTTCCCGATTCAGCCTCGGGTCCGTGTTATGCCTGATGAGCGCGGTCAATACTTCGCACTCTCACTATCGGCAAGCGATCGCACTGGCCTACTTTATGCCATCTCGCGCGTACTTGCTAAGCATCAAGTCTCCCTGCATACCGCGCGGATTAACACACTCGGCGAAAGAGTCGAAGACGTTCTCTTGTTAGATGCTGTAAATCTGAGCAAGAATCCTAAATTACAGATTCAGTTAGAGACTGAATTATTAGAGGTGCTGGGAACGTAGCTTTTTGAGCACAATATCTAAGCGTTCATTTTTAACTTCACCGAACTCAATCCATTGGTACAAAATATCTTCAGAACTTGCATCTCTTTCAATCACATCCAACTTATACATTAGATCTACATGAAGGTGTCCAGGTTCATTTTTAATTGGATTTTCGGGAATCTGGTGAATGTCGATATGTATAGGGGATGCATTTTCCCTATCGAGCTTACAAACATAACCAGTCTCCTCCCAAACCTCCCTAATTGCTGCCTCAGATGGATTTTCATTTGGATCAATATGACCTCCCGGCTGAAACCATCTTTTGATGTAGGGGTGAAAAATAAGCAATACCTTTTTGCTATCAATGACTAAGCCGCTAGCTGTAATGTGTGCAAGGGAGTTTTCGCGAGAAAACGGATTATCACTTTGAACTAAATCAGATATCAAACTAGCGTAATTCGGTGATAGATTTATTCCCATAATTGCTGAAACAATATTATTTTGTAATTTAGGCATAGTTCAAGATCAGAGTTATTGAAGTGGTGAGAACAAAAACTGTTAAAAGTAATAGCAAATCATACTTAGAGAGCTTCTCATCCAAAAAAAAGTATGAGCAGATTGCACCGATAAAAGCTGTGGAATTTAAAATTGGCCAAATTAAAGTCAAATTTTTAGTGTTGATTGCAACAATAAACGATAGTTGTGTAATTGTCGTCAATAAACCTCTTAACCAATATGTTGGCATGGATATAGAGTGATGCGGATAACAAAAAAGATCTGAAAATTTTTTACGTAAAAGTATGAAAAATAAAGAGAGTACAAACCTATAGACCAGGGAAATGTAAGCAAATGCAATTAGTGATACAGGATTGGTTTGAATTAAATCTTTATAGCTGAGTCCAAAGAAAATCATCCCCTGAAGTGTTAGCGCACCAATCAAGAAAAGAATTGATAAATTTGCTTCAAAATGGGATCTAAGTGATAAGGGAAGAACAATTACCAAAATAAGCATCAAGATAACTGTTAGATTCGAATAGGCGGCTAGGTAACCCAAGAATATTAAGCATAGAGGGATCGTGAAGTCTGCTACCTTAGAAATAATCGCAACGTCTACAACCCGTAAAAACTTATATGCATATAAAAATGCATGGGCAACCAGCTGAATCAAGAAAGAAACTAAAATCACCAAAGGTGACAGCAAAAAATCAATCAAAATTTCAAAAGCTACAAAATAAAACACAGTAGGAGTCATTAGAATGATTGGGGGAAAATTATTCCAATAGCCGATAAGAGCCGAAGAGTTATTGGCAGATCTAAACTGCCTTCTATCAAGAACATTAATCCCAGCCCTAGAAACACTAGAGGCCAAGGAGGCCAGCACTGGTATGATTTCCATAATTTAGAGTTTGTTCCTATCTGGATTGATAGTGCTGCATCCATTTACTAGCAATAGTCTTTTTATCTTTTTCAGCCAATGACGATATAGAGTTTTTTGGCGCATCATGGAGGCGCCCTAAGGCGAAAATTATTTCCCCCTGAACTAATTGAATAAAACTACCAACAACGCCACCATGTATAAAATTAACTGGATTGCCATCATTGCAAAGATATATTAGTTTTCCGTCAACTGTAATTGATCGTAAATGAGCGGCAACAATTTGAGAATGATTAGTAATTCTATTCATGAGGCACTCTGACAACTCGTCATCAGCAGATGTTGCACAAAAAATGTAAACCTCATTCCTTAAATGATCAATATCATCAATATTTAATGAACGTGATCCCGTGGCGCAGAAGAGGATTTGTGAGGTTTCAAGTAAATCTTTTTTTGAGTTAACTTGAAATCCCATAGATAAAGCAGATGCGGTACGAATCGGATTAGATTCAAGAATATTCACTCTAGCTCCCCTATTGACTAAGGCACAAGCTATTGCTCTACCGATTTTTCCAAACCCAATCACTCCGGCCTGCCTTCCAACTAGGATTAATCCCTGAGAGCGTAAAATTGCTTCAGCAGAAAATACGATAGCCTGACCAACCAATAGGTCCTCTGGCTCCTTTAAAGCGCTCCTAGCAACCGAAATGATTGGTGGATAATGACTAAAGGGCGGACGAATTTTTAATATATTTTGATATTTTTGATGTCCATTTTCTGTATCCTCAACTACGCCAATTAATTTATCCCCAAATCTATTAACAAGTGTGGGATAAACGGCTGCAAAATATCCGCCAATATCTATAATTGCGAATTTTTGATTTCTTGTTAGGGATGAAATTTCACCTAAAAAAATTTCCTGCTTGGAAATAATCTCAGATCTGGCGTAGTCAAGCACGTGATAGTTTTCAGATACATTTTTTAACGAACCAAATATCTTCGAACTTTGCTTTGGAATAACTCCAGCTACTCTAGTAAAACTAGAAATAGCTTCAAGAAATTGAATGCTACCTCTGCATATATGTAGAACAGCTATGATGCTATCTATTGGGTAGCATTTTGATGACCTAATAATAGAATTGAAATAGTGAGCAGAGTTTTGCATTTATCCTCCCTAAAACGCAAAATACTAGCAATCAACTCTTTTTCAGGCTACCTGAAAATTTATTAGGAAATGAACTACAGAATTTTTTATTTAAGGAGTTAATTTTTTAACCAAGAAGCATCAATAGTTTTTGCTCATCAATGACTGTAATACCTAATTCTTCTGCTTTGCTTAGCTTGCTGCCAGCGTCTGTACCTGCGACAACATAATCTGTTTTTTTGGAGACTGAGCCAGCGACCTTCGCACCTGCTTTCTCAAGTAGATCTTTGGCTTGATCACGACTCAAGCTTGGAAAAGTTCCAGTAAGCACAAATGTTTTTCCTGCTACTGCAGCGCTGATCACTTTCTTTTCAACTGAGAGTTGCATGCCAGAGGCTAGCAGCTGCTCGATTACTTCACGATTATGGGCTTCCTCCATAAAGCTCACGATAGAGTCTGCTACTACTGGGCCTACATCTTTCACAGTGAGCAAATCTTCCAAGCTAGCATCCATCAGAGCATGCATCGACTGGTAATGATTAGCCAGATCTTTGGCAGTAGTCTCACCGACGTGACGAATACCTAAAGCAAAGATAAATCTGGCCAAAGTCGTGTTGCGTGATTGATTGATCGCCTGAATTAAATTATCGGCGGACTTATCACCCATGCGCTCTAAATTGGCTAAAGCAGAAAAACCCAAACGATACAGATCTGCAGGCGTTCTGACTAAATTCTGATCAACCAATTGATCAACAATCTTTTCACCGAGGCCCTCAATATCGAGTGCCCTTCTGTGAGCAAAATGAATTAATGCCTGCTTACGCTGTGCCCCACAAAATAAGCCACCACTACAGCGCGCCACTGCCTCATCCGCTAAGCGCTCAATATGCGAATCGCACACTGGGCAACGAGTCGGCATTACGAATTCAGCCGCACCTTTAGGGCGGCGCTCCTTAATGACGGACACCACCTCAGGAATAACATCACCTGCTCGTCTTACTGTGACAGTGTCTCCAATACGGACGTCCTTGCGTTTGACCTCATCTTCATTATGTAAGGTAGCATTCGTGACGGTGACGCCCCCCACTTCTACAGGAGCCAATCGCGCGACAGGGGTAATGGCTCCAGTGCGACCCACCTGAACATCAATACCTAAGACGGTTGTTAAGGCCTCTTGGGCCGGAAATTTATGCGCTAGAGCAAAACGGGGTGCTCTTGAAACAAAGCCGAGTGCGTTTTGCTCGGCAATGGAATTGACCTTGTAGACAATGCCATCAATATCGTAAGGCAAAGAATCCCGCTTGGCCTCAATCTCATGATAAAAAGCGAGCATCTCTTCTACTGATTTAAGGACTTTTCGCTCTGAACATACCGGTAGGCCTAAATCAGCATAACGATTCAGTAACTCCGTATGAGTTGCGGGAAGCCAGCTCTGAGGCTCCAAGGCACCCAGACCATAAGCAAAGAAAGAAAGCGGGCGTTTAGCAGTGATCTTCGAATCCAATTGTCTTAGGCTGCCTGCAGCGGCGTTACGAGGATTGGCAAACTCTTTCTCACCCTGCGCAGCTGCGAATTGATTCATCTTCTGAAAATCCTCCAAATACATGAAGACTTCGCCGCGTATCTCTAAAACAGCTGGAATATTTTTTCCTAGGAGCCGCAATGGAATCGCACGAACTGTTTTGATATTTGCCGTAACGTCTTCTCCGCTTGCACCATCACCTCTGGTTGCGGCTCGCACTAAAGAGCCATTTTCATAACGTAAGGAGATTGCAAGGCCATCAAACTTCAACTCGCCAGCATAGTTCACTTGTTTTACTTCTAGGCCTTCTCTACAGCGGCGATCAAAAGCAATTAATTCGGCATCTTCAAAAGCATTATTGAGAGATAGCATCGGTACGACATGCTCAACCGAATCAAATTCTTTAAGGGCAGCCCCGCCAACCCGCTGGGATAAAGACTCTGAAGTGACCCACTCGGGATGAGCGGCCTCTATCTCCAATAACTCGCGATAGAGTCGATCGTATTCACTGTCGGGCAATAGCGGTGTATCGAGCACATAGTAAGCGTGCTCCAGTCGAGCAAGCTCTTTTTGCAAAAAAGCGTAACGATCCGCAAGATTCATCGGCCGATTAGACGACAAAGTACTTCCTTAGCTAAATAATCTGATAGCAGTGGACGACCCAGCAGGAATGCCACTCTGATCCAACTTGGTATAGAGCAGATCTAAATGCTGGCGGATATTGGTAACTGCAGCCTCACTCAAATTCATACCGCTGTCATCAACTAGGCGACCATGAGCGATCTGAGCCACCGCAAGACCCTCCGCTAACATGCGCTCAAAGGCACGTGAGGTCTCAGGAACCAAGGGAAACTCTAGCAACAAGGTAAATTGCTTCACAGATTGATTGGGATCAAGCTCAGCGCTTTTGAATAAGGCGGCTTCAGACCCTCCAAATTCGTAAGATCTACCATTGCGACTTAATTGAAAGCCTCTTTGGCGCAGAATAATAGCCAAATCTTTCCACGAACAAGGCTCGTCGAATGCCACGTTAATACTGAGCTGAATATCACTCTCTGCTGCCATTCGGTCAAGCTCTTCGGCACTTTCTAACATGGCACTGACAGTAGGCATGTCAATTTGTGATCCTAAGGTTTCAGCAAGTAGTTGGACGCGTGAACAAAAATCAGAAAGCTCTAAAACACCAATCGGTCCGCGTCTGCTCGCTAACTGAATCGCTAGTTGTAGTTCAGAATAAATTGCATCACTTTGAATGGGCTCCCAAGTCTCTGCCCCATCCACATTTGCATTAAGACCCTCACACATCCACTGAACCCCTGATGACCCAGGAATATCTTGCCAATCTTCCATTTCTTTGAGAATTTCCTGACCGCTAATTGGGTCATCAAAACGCAAGGAGATAACGCAGTCAATACGGGGATCAATTGCAGCTTTTTGGTTGCTCACAATTGCTGGGGCTTGAACCTGCTCATCCTCAGCCTCATCTTTTATTGGGCTGATATCTGCAAATCCGGGAGCAAAACGTTTCTCTAGTGCACTCTGGGCTTTTGCTTTTTTACGAATGCGAGCGTATCTCAGATTAAGCAGCGCTACCAGTATCAAAATACCCAGACCGATGACTGCTAAAGCAAACTGCAAGTCTGACAAACCCAAGCTTGTCATGATTTGCTCTAAAAACACTTAAGCAGCCTCCACCATCGATACTGCAGAGGAGATATCAACTGCAACAATACGGGACACACCCTGTTCTTGCATAGTGACACCAATCAGTTGATGGGCAATTTCCATGGTGATCTTATTATGTGAGATGAAGACAAACTGCGTCTTATCGGCCATTCTGGCAACCATTTCAGCATAGCGCAAGGTGTTCGCATCATCCAGTGGCGCATCGACCTCATCTAGCAAGCAGAAAGGTGCAGGATTGAGCAGGAATAGCGAGAAGACTAAAGCAATCGCGGTAAGGGCTTTTTCTCCACCAGACAATAAATAGATGGTGCTGTTCTTCTTACCAGGTGGCTGAGCCATCACTTGAACACCAGCATCCAAAATTTCTTCGCCAGTCATTACCAACTCTGCGTGACCACCACCAAATAGCTCTGGGAACAATCTGCCAAAGTGCTTATTCACCTCATCAAAGGTTCCTTGGAGTAAGTCTCGGGTTTCGGCGTCAATCTTTGCAATCGCATCCGTCAAGGTTTGCATTGCTTCATTCAAATCAGCTGACTGAGCATCCAAGAATGACTTACGCTCACGAGAGCTGGCTAACTCATCAAGAGCTGCCATATTGACAGGCCCAAGTGACTGAATTTCAGTATTTAAACGATTGACCTCACTTTGCAAAGCACCAACCTTGAGGTCTGGGCTAAAGCTAGTCTCAAGTGCGATCAAGTCTGCCTCAGCCTCTGACAACAAGGTTGCAAACTGCTCAAAGTTCAAGCGAGCTGCTTGCTCACGCAACTGGAGATCCACCACTTTGTCGCGCATGGGCTGTAAACCACGCTCGATTTGTAAGCGCTCTTCATCGGCTTCACGAAGCTGATGGAGTAATGCGTCTTGCTCGGTTCTTGCAGCCGCGAGTAATGCCTCTCTCTCGCTGCGAGTCAGTAATAAGCCCTGTAATTGCTCCTGAGCAGCTTCATCACTCAAACTCTTTAGTTCTTCTTCTGCTAGAGCGTATTTATCCTGAATCTCCATAATCTGCGTCCGCGCAGTACTTTGGTCACGCTGTAAGTCAGAGATGCGCTGTTGAAGCGATCGTGTAGCAAAAGCAGCTTCTTGGGCGGCCATCTCTGCGGCACGCAAAGATTCACGGAGCTGATCACGCTGCTGGCTCGTGATCTCTAATTGCTGATTTGCCTCAGACAGCTTGCGCTGCAGGTCCTGCTTCGCGCTCTCAGAAGTCTGTAATTCTTGAGTGGCTTGATTTTGTGAGCTTGTGAGCTGCTCAAGTTGCTTGGCCAACTCATCTAAATCATTCTGTATTTGTGCGGCTCTTTGGCTATATTGCTCTTCAGCTTGAGTGAGTTGCATTCTCTCAACCTCAAAGCCATGCGCCTCATTCACGGCATGCTCAGCATTCAGGCGCGCTTGTTCTGCAGCCTGATGCGCGGCTTGATAATTAGCAATACATTGATCCATCTCGCCCTGAAGCTCGCTCTGGATCAGTTTTTGTGCACGCAGTTGCTTCTCAAGACTTTCCATCTCTTGCGCACGAGCTAGCATGCCAGCTTGCTCAGAATCTGCTGCATATAACTGAACACCAACACGACTCACTAAATGACCTTGTTGGGTTACCAAAGCACCACCCGCAGGAAGTTTTTCGCGACGACGCAAAGCGTCTTCGAGACTGTCAGCAATATAAATTTTATCTAGCCATTCTTGCAAAACAGAGGACAAGCGTGGAGCGCCTGCACTTTGCACCCGAGCAACTAAGGCAATGAAATCAGCTGGAACAGGGGATGATGCTGGTGCAATTTCCTCTGTCAATAAAATAGCTAAGCGACTCGGTGGCGCATCGTTTGCCAATGCTAATGTCTCTTGAACACTCTTTGCAGTAACTGCTGCAAGACGCTCACGCAATACAGACTCTAAGGCAGTTTCCCAGCCTGACTCTACTTTGAGCTCTTGCCAGAGTCGCTTACTTTCTTTGAGGCCCTTACTTTCCAACCAAGGGCCAATCTTGCCTTGCGCTTGTACGCTTGCTTGTAGCGCAGTTAATGCAGTGAGCTTAGCCTCAGTTTGCGCCAGATCTTGATTAGCAGTCTGAATATTTTGTTGGGCAGTATTACGGGCTTCATCAGCGGCAGGTACGCGTTGCTGGGTTTCTAAAGCGCGTTGCTTAGATTCTTCTACCTTACGCTGTGCCATCACTTGACGGTCCAAGGCCATTTGTAAAGCCTCAGGATCAGGCTTGCGCATTCCGTCTAACTCATCATGCAATCGGGTCGTGCGACCCTGTAATTCTTCTTGTTGTGATGACAAGGCTTTGGTTCGTTCGCCCAAGCTGGCTAAGCGCTGCTCCATCGCCGCCAAACTATCTCTTGCAACATTGAGTGCCTGAACTGCTGATTGATATGACTCCTCACGCCCAGGTAGCTGCGTTTGTAGCGCGCTCAAATCGGATACCAAAGCTTGCTCTTTTTCTGAGGCGGCAGCTAGCTCATGTTCTGCAGTACGCTGAGCTTGTGCTGCATCGGTTTCTTGCACGGTCCAACGTTGCAGTTGAGCTTGCAAATCCTGAATTTGTTGCGCAAGACGTTGACGCCCTTCCTGCACATAACGAATTTGCGACTCTACTTGACTAATATCAGAGTTAGTTTGATACAGATCGCCTTGTGCTTGAGAAACTTTGTCTTGTAATGCGTATTGTTCAGTACGCATGACTTCTAATTGCGTCTCGGCGTGCCTTAACTTAGCTGTCTGCTCTTCCAATCCGACTTGGGTATCGCGAATCGCATTGGCATGACGTTCTTGCTCTTTACCAGCTTCGGTTTGACGCACAAACCACAATAACTGTTGCTGTGATTTCATTTCTCCAGATAGCTGAGCATGACGTTCAGCAACGGTTGCCTGCTTCTCAAGGCGCGTCAGTTGCTGATCCAGCTCACGCAGAATATCTTCAACGCGAGTAAGGTTCTCTTTGGTATCTTCTAGTCGCGAGGCAGTTTCTTTGCGACGCTCTTTATATTTCGAGACGCCTGCAGCCTCTTCTAGGAAGACTCTCAACTCTTCAGGCTTAGACTCCAAGATACGATTGATCGTTCCTTGACCAATAATGGCATAACCTCTTGGCCCCATACCAGTGCCCAAGAAAATATCTTGAATATCTTTACGACGAACTACTTGATTGTTAATGTAGTAACTCGAATTGCCATCGCGTGTCAAAACGCGTTTGACAGATAACTCTGTAAATGCGCCCCACTGACCTTGTGCACGTCCGTCTGAGTTGTCAAAAATCAATTCAACGCTGGCGCGACCTGCGGGCTTTCGCAAACCGGAGCCATTAAAAATAACATCCTGCATTGACTCACCACGCAACTCACTTGCGCGAGACTCGCCTAAAACCCAACGAACGGCATCAATAATGTTGGACTTTCCGCAACCATTTGGGCCAACCACCCCAATTAACTGACCCGGCATTTCAAAATGGGTTGGATCAACGAATGACTTAAAGCCGGAAAGTTTGATGGATTTCAGATGCACGGCGGACTTTGTAGGATAAAAAGGGGTTTAAATGAGGGGTCAAAATTACAACTAAGGTGGGTTGATGATAGCAAGCTTGGGGCTGTTTACACCCGTTTTTGGCCCATCGATATAATGATAAATCGACATTCAGGGCAAAATCCCTTAACAATCTTATAGTTAACCAAAAAGCATGAGCCAATCCATTCAAAACA
>Ga0208105_1000476_pt1 | contig 13333 bp, 13 predicted proteins | sample CryBogCBE16Jul07_FD_184574 | JGI IMG/M metagenome (GOLD analysis project Ga0208105, IMG submission 184574) | Freshwater microbial communities from Crystal Bog, Wisconsin, USA - CBE16Jul07 (SPAdes) | ecosystem: Environmental > Aquatic > Freshwater > Lake | place: Crystal Bog, Wisconsin, USA... | reverse complement strand
ACGTGACCGCGGGCGGGGTCGTGATCCGGCCCTACGGACCCGCGGACAGGGCCGCCGTGCGCTGGCTCTGCTGTCAGACGGGATTTCTGGGAAACCCGATCGACGAGGTTTTCCAAGACAGGGAACTTTTTGCGGACTACCTGACCCGCTACTACACCGACATCGAGCCCGAGTCCTCGTTCGTTCTGGAGCAGGAGGGGGTTGTGAAAGGCTACCTCCTCGGTTCCTACCGCCCTTTCCGTCAGCAACTCTTCAACGTCTTCAACAACCTCGCCCTCTTTGTCCGGGGGATGCTGAAGTACCCGTTTTACAACGGAGCGACCCGCAACTTCATCGGTTGGATTCTCCGCAACTCCTGGCGTGAGGTGCCTCAGTCGCCGAGGCGCGCCGCGCACTTCCACTTCAACATGCTTCCCGAAGCCCAGGGTCTGGCCACCACGACCAAGCTGATGAACGCCTACCTCGACCACCTCCGCTCCAAGGGTGTGCGTCAGGTCTATGGTCAGGTTGTGACCTTTGAGACACGCCGCGGATCCAAGCTTTTCGAGCGGTACGGCTTCCAGGTCCTCAATCGCAGTGAGATCACCAAGTATCGGGCAAGCCATCCGGAGCCGGTCTATCTCACGACGGTTCTCAAGGAGCTCAGTTAGGAATCTGGGCTGACTACGTCAGGGTCCCCGGCGCCGGCGTTCTTCCGAATGACGAGAAGCCCTTGAGTTTTGGCGGATAGGTTCGACTGTTACCCAGGGCTTTGAACTGCGAGCCCCTGAACACCTTTTTCCCCTGCCGATGACCGAAACCGAGGCCTCCGTTGTCCTGAACATGCTGCCGCAGGTCGGTCCCGTCCGCTTCGGGCGTCTGCTTGTGCACTTCGGCTCCGCAGCGGGGATCCTCTCCGCCTCCGGATCGGCCCTCCGGGGCGTGGAGGGGATCGGTCCGGAGGTTTCCGCCGTCATCACCTCATGGCAGGAGCATGCCGACCTCGATCGCGAGATGGCCCTTGTCGACAAGGCCGGCGCGCGTGTCCTGACACGCGGGGATTCCGAGTATCCCGCGCTCCTGCGCGAGATCCACGATCCTCCCATCCTCCTCTACGTCCTGGGAAGACTGGAGGAGAGGGACGCGGCCAACGGCATCGGCATCGTCGGCACCCGACGGGCCAGCCACTACGCGGAGGAAGCCGCCAAGAAGCTCGGCTACCAGTTGGCCTACTCCGGCCTCACCGTCTACAGCGGACTGGCGCGCGGCATCGACACGGCGGCCCATATGGCAGCCATCGCCGCCAACGGCCGGACCGTCGCCATCCTCGGGAGCGGGCTGCTTCACGTTTATCCCGAGGAGAACCGCCCCCTTGCCGAACGGATCGCCTCCGGCCACGGCGCGGTCATCAGCGAATTCCCTATGGACACCACCCCCTCGCGTCAGACCTTTCCCAAGCGGAACCGGATCATCAGCGGCTGTTCCTTCGGACTCCTTGTCGTGGAGGCGGGCATCAACAGCGGGGCCCTCATCAGTGCCCGGGAGGCCGGTGAGCAGGGACGCTCCCTCTATGCCGTGCCCGGTCGCATCGACCAACCCGCGGCCCTTGGCTCGAACCGACTCATTCAGCAGGGAGCCAAGCTTGTCCTGGATGCCGGGGACATCCTCTCCGATCTTCCCATGGTCTTTGCCGCCACCCCCGACCTTCCGAAAAGCCGTCCTCGTGCGGGTCTCGTCGGGGAGGAGTTGGCTGTCTTTGAAGCGATCGGCGACGAAGCGACCCTTGTGGACGAGATCATCGTTGCCTCCGGTCTTCCCGCCGCCGCCGTTTCCGCGCACCTGCTCTCCCTGGAATTGGGACGACATGTCCGCACCGTTCCCGGCGGACGCTACGTCAAGCTGATCTGACAGGGAAGGGGCCGGGAATTTTTTTCCGGGAGAAATTTTTCCGGGGGGGATTTTGCTCCCGGTGGTGAATCACGTTCAGGACGGGAATGAATCCCGCCCATAACCAACACGACACACACCATGAAGAACCTGATCAAAGCGGGCGCCATGCTCGCCATCATCGCCGGCTTCGGACTCGCCACGGCCACGGCCGCCGAGGGAGCCTGCGCCAAGTGCTGCAAGACCTCCTGTTCCGCCTGCGCCAAGTGCGCTGACGGCAAGTGCGCTTCCTGCTGCAAGAGCTGCTGCAAGTAAAGCAGCTCCGCCACGGCGGGGGTGGTTGCTTGAAAAAAGCCTGCCCCCGCTACGCGCGACTCCCTAGGATACTGCTCCAATCCCGACAATGAATCCTGACCAGCAACTCTCTTCGCTACTCCGGGAGTGGAAGGAGGTTCCCGAAACCACCTCCGCCTTCCGCCGGGATGTCTGGGGAAAGATTGATGCCCGTCGGCGTGTCTCTCGCACCGAGGGATGGTTCTCTCTCTTGGCCGTACCGCGCTTTGCGATTGCTGCCTCTGCAATCGCTGTTTTTGCCGGGATGGTCGCCGGCAATCTCCAGGCCCGTTCGGCCGGAGAGGCCCTTTATCTCCGTTCAGTCGATCCCCTTTCCCTGCACACGCACGGACGATGAGGAAGGTCATCCTCGCTCTGGCGGTCATCCTGTTTGCCGGGGTGGTGGCTTTTTGGGTGACCCGTCGCTGTCTCGCTCCCTCCACACCCGTTTCTTGGCTTTGCCGGGAATACGGACTGCCCGCCTCCGAGGAAGAGAAGCTTCGTGATCTGGAGCGCTCCTACGGAAGTCGATGCGGTCCTTACTGCGACGCCATGTGCGATGCCAATGCCCGCCTGGAGACCCTCACGCTTGGCTCGGGAAGCATGACCCCTGAGATCAGGGCTGCGGTGGCCGAAACCGACCGGATCCGTACGGAGACCAGGATCGCGATGCTGGAGCATTTCTACGCCGTGGCCGATCAGCTGCCTCCCGACAAGCGCCGTGACTATCTGCGCAAGGTTTTGCCTCTGGTCATCGATTCCTGCGGCCGCCGCTGATGAATCATCCCGCCTGCACCGGCGAAACTCACGAGTTGGAGGCGATGCGTCGTCTCTCCCTGGGGGAAGATGCCGCCCTCAACCCTCTCATGGAGGATTGGAGCCCGCGTGTCATGGCCATGCTGCATCGCATGACGGGAAATGCCGATGAGGCCCGGGATCTGGCTCAGGAAACGTTCGTCCGGCTTTACCAGACATGCCGCCGTTTCCGTCCCCGCAACACGACGCGTCCCTTCTCGACATGGCTCTTCGGAATCGCGGCGAATCTGGCCCGCAACCATCTCCGCTGGCGTCGCCGGCATCCGGAATCTCCGCTGGAGATCGCTGAAGGTGAAACTTCCGCAGGTGATCCGTCTCGTTCCGAGGAGCTTCGCGAACGTGGGGAGGCCGTGAGAAAAGCCATTGCCTCGCTGCCGATCGAGCAACGGGAGGCCATCGTCCTGAGTGAGTACGAGGAACTATCCCACGCCGAGATTGCCGCAATCTCAGGATGTTCGGTGAAGGCCGTGGAGCGTCGCCTGAGTCATGCCAGGGAGAGGCTCCGCAAAGATCTGCTTTGCTATCTGGGGGACTGAGACCCGCTCTTGGGTCAGTGCGCTGAGGTTGCTGCCCGCTGCGGTCGCGCCGCCAACACGATCCCCATCAGGACCAACAACACCGCGGATGCGCTCAGTCGGTCAAGGGCAAGCCCCCCGTGATCATGGGGCTTGTCGAGGAAGTCTCCAACCACGGCTCCCAGAGGCCGCGTCAGGATAAAGGCAGACCAGAAGAGGAGTGTCCGCGAGAGGGATGTCTTCCAGGCAGCGATGGCGAGCAGGATCAGAATCCCTCCGAAGATGGCGGCACTTCCCAGATAGCCCAGATCCATGGAGTCGGAACTCCAGTCTCCCAAAGCCGTCCCCAGGGTTTGGGAACAGAGGATGGTGATCCAGTAAAAGGCTTCGGCTTTGGGAGTGCTCACGGAGGAGACGGCAAGGGTTCCGGTGGAGCGTTTCCAGGCAAACAAGGAGGCCGCGAGGAGTCCCAGCAAGAGCAATGATCCACCGGGGTATCCGATCCCGAGGGAGCGGTCGCAGAAATCAGCGAGCGTGGTCCCCACCGTCGTGGTGGCAATAATGGTGACCCAGTAGATCGCAGGATGAAACTTTACCGCATGTATCTGAAGGGCCAGGGCTGCGAGGAAAACAGCGGCAAAGATTCCGGTGCTGAGAAGATAGCCAAGGTTCAGCGACATGGAGAGCGCGTCTCCGGCGGTTTCCCCGAGGGTGGTTGCCAGAATCTTTAGCACCCAGAATCCGAGGGTGACTTCAGGAACCTTGCTCAGTGGAGTCTCCGTTTTGACACCCGTCATGAGGTTGAACGTGCGTGGTGCCGCGGAAGACTACACGACATTTTTCCAGCAAATGGAGTGATCATGCTCCACGGCACCACGGCTCCAGTACGAGAAGGCAGAAAGGTTTCTCTCAGAACATATAAGAGACGTTGACCTTGACCATGCACTGCGAGATCAGTTGCTGGCCGACGACGCTCTGGATGACGGGAAGCTCCGCGTCGGCGTAGATGCGGATGGGATGAATATCGATCTGAAAGCCGGGAGAGAGAAGCACCCGCTGGTAGCCCGAGTTCTGCGGGTTGGCATTGGGGCCCTGATCCGAAGCCCTGTTGGAGACCAGCATCTGGCCGAGGGGCTGGATCTGGACTTTTCCCAGGTGGATGCCATCGACGTAGAAGCCGAGTGCGGAATCAAGTTCGACCCCGGGCCGATAGCCCGCTTGGGTCGCCATCGGAAGGTCGAACATCGACTGCGCGAACCAGTTGAAGTTACTTCCCGGGACAAAGTGATGATGGGTGTAGAAGCCCAGCAGGAGGTCGGTGCTGCCGGTTCCGATCTGCGTGTCCCGGTCAACGCCTGCCTGATTCCAGGTGCCTGTGGGGAGTTTCAGGCCGAACTGGAGGCCCGTGTTCATGTTCTTGAGAAGTCCGGTATAGTATCCGATCAGCCGCATATCCCCGAGCGTGTACCAGTTGTTGTTCACGACGGACCCTGCGTCATCGGAATTGTGGGCAAAGATCCGGCTGGCCGTGGGAACCTGGAGCTCAAAGCCCCAGTCGCGGTTAAAGAAATACTGGAACCCGCCGATCATCCAGGAGGTCTGGATGAGCTTGTCATCGTTATTGGCAGCGGCCGAGGGGCCCAGATTGCTCCAGTTGTGACTTTGACTGGAGAAGGCGTACTCCGTGTACACCATGCCTCCCGGGCCTTGGGGAAAATTCCAGAGGGTGCCGGTGTCAAAAACGCCGCATCCGCAGGCGCAGGCGCCGGCATTGCGGGTGGTGAGAAGGAAGAGGGAGGGCATCAGGAGTGCCGCTAAAACGGTCTGAAGGAAGCGAGGGTTATAAAGAGTTTTCATAAAGGTTTTGGGTGATGGTTTTTGTGCGGATTTGGGCGACATGTTGGCGGACCGAGTCCGGGTGTCGGGGCCGGCATGCACGAATGCCGACCAGAGAAGCGGGGACGGGGAGTGAAGCCGGCGCGCCATGAGGCGGTTCGGCTTTCCGATCAGGCCGCGATGGGGACGGGAACGGGCGGAGCGGACGGATGCTCCGGAACGTTCAGAAAAGGATGCGGGGGAAAAGCGAAGGAGCGGACAACTGGTAAAGGGATCAACGTGGAAGCAGACGACACGAACGCCTCGGCCTTTTTCTCAGCCTTCACGGTGGCGGGGGCCTTCTGCTCATGGGAGCGTTCTGCGGCGATCTTTTGACAAAGAGGGCAGGGATGCTTCCCATCAAAGGTCTTCTCCACCGCGGCCGACATGGATCCCGTGTGCGAATAATCCCGGATCATGGTGGCCCAGGCCACGCTCTGCAGAAGGGCAAGGTGACCGCCGACCGAGAGGAAAAGTGCCGCAGTCATCATTATTGTCATGATGCGGTGCCGAATCTGCATGGAGGGATTGATAATCAAAGTCTGTAATCCTGCCAATCAAAGTCGATGAATCGCAGGAATCCATCGATGAATCGCCGCTCTTGGGATGATTGCCAAAACCTGTGTCAGTCACTTTTACAACACTTCTCGCAAGCGTTTGCTTTCCAGATTGCTGAGTGTCATCGGCTCCTTGGTGCCTTCGAGGTAAAGGTCCCAACGGAGGATGTTTTTCCTCTCCATCCTGGCCACGGATTTTTTGTTCACCAGCAGACTGCGGCTTATTCTAACAAAAAGATCCAACGGCAACTGGCTCTCCCAGAGAGAGAGGGTCTGCTTCATCATCAGGTGTTTTCCATCATTCAGATGGATTCGGGTATAGTCCCCCTGGGATTCGATGGCCGCAACTTCACTGGCCTTGACCATCATGGTCAGTGATTTTTCCCGGAGCAGCACGAGATCCTCGGCTTCAAGCTTTTTGCCTGACTCCTTGGCAGGAGGAGGTGCGCCTCTTTCTGATCCCTGCTGGTTGCTCAGGCGGAGTACTGTTTTGGCGAGTCGCTTGGCACTCACCGGCTTTGTCAGGTAGTCGAGGGAATTGGCCTCAAAGGCCCGGATGGCATACTCGTCAAAGGCCGTGACAAAGACCACGGCCGGTTGTGGATCAATCGCCTGGAGCTTCGGCAGAAGGGCGAAGCCTGTTTTTTTCGGCATTTGGATATCGAGGAAAATCACATCGGGTCTCGCCGACTCCACCAAGGAGAAGGCCGCGGGAACATCCTTAGCCTCACCCACGATCTCGATCTCGGGGTGTGCCTTGAGACGGGAGGCCAGATGGATTCTCGCAAGCGGTTCGTCATCCACCAGAAGGGCGCGAAATCGCCGGGGTGCCGGCTTTTCGGATTTTCTGTTCATGGCTTCATGATGGAGAGCGTCACGATCGCCCGTACCTTCTGAGGAGTATCCTCAAAGGACAGGCTGGCCCGATCACCAGTGAGCAACTGGAGACGTCTACGGAGGTTGCTGATCCCGATGCCCATACCCATTCCCTCGTTCCGGGATGAAGCAGAGGGCTTAAACCACGATCCTGTGTTCTCGACCACGAGTTGGAGATGATCCCCCGTGCGCTGTGCTTGGACGAGGATCCTGAGCGGTATGGGACTTGTCTGCTGGCCATACTTGATCGCGTTCTCCAGAAGTGGTTGTACCAGATGGCTTGGCACAGTGGATGCCCGGGCTTCCTGATCCGCTTCGATCCGATACTCGAGATTCTCGGCAAAGCGGATCTTCTCCACGTGAAGATAGTTTTCAAGGGCCTCCAATTCCTCACCGAGAGGGGAGTAGTCATCATTCCTCTTGTTCAGCGAGAAGCGGAGGTAGTCGGCGAGCGACTGCGTCAGTTCCTCCACTCTCCTCTGGTCACCACTGACGGCCATCACGGCAGTGAGGGCATTGAAGAGGAAGTGTGGCTGCATCTGGTATTTCAGCAGCGCAAGTTCGCTTTTCTCCTGGCGACGCCCCAGTTCAAGGGAGTCAAAAAAGAGAGAACTCGAAAAATACAGTCCGATCCATAACGCAAAAACGAACAAATCCACATAGAATCCCAGAGTTGTAAAGATGGCTCCGAGCAAATGAATCGAAAACAGGGGGCTGAAGTGATCTCGCAGAAAGGGGATCCTGAATATTAGAAGTCCAATCACTGATATCGGCAATGATATGCAGAGTACTACCGGGATTAGTTTCAAAGGATTCCACCTTCTCGAATGGATCCAGACAAACGGGGTGCGAAGAGAGCTTGTAATCAGGAACCCATAGGCTGACTTGAAGAGGATCAATTCGATGAGCAACACTCCCGACGATCGGGGGATGTCTCCGCTCTGTATTAGGATCCATCCTGCGATTCCCAAGAGAATCGCAAAAAAGATCCATCCGCCGATCTGTAGTTTCCAAAAGAGAGCGGACTTGCGGCTCTCCGTGACATGATCGCCCAGATGGTGATTGATCATCCCTCGGTCTCCATGGCGTTTTGCAATGCGGTCATTCCTGAAGATGCTGAAGCCAATCAACCGATTCTGCCCGAGCCTCACTAGGAGAAAATCCCGAATGAGTCCGTAAATTCCTCGGGAACAAGGATTCGATGCGATTCATCGACGCTTTTCGTCGATTCGTCGACTTTCGGTTGCGAGGTTTCCACCAAGGGATAAATCCCCTGAAACCATGAAAAAGTTTCTCACGCACGCAGTTCTCGTCACGGTGGCTTATGCCGCATCTCACGGGACTGGTTTGGCTCAGGCCTCCAACGTCATCTTCCCGACGAATTACCCCTACACGCAGACCAATCTGCAGGCGATGGATATCATCAAGAGTACGAATGGTGTTCTTGAAGCCACGGTGAAGATGTATTCGGCGGGCACAAACAGCGACCCGATCAAGTATGGTCTTATGGATGCCTACAGCGGAACGGGCAGCAGTAATGTCACCAGCAACGGTACGAATGCTGGAATGTACGGCTTTGCCTACCAATGGTCGGCCTACGGGAACACCTATCGAAAAGGCTTCCCCGGAACGATGCTTCAGATTCAGGCGGGTGATACTCTCAAAGTCCACCAGTACAACTACATGGGGACGAATTTCGACACGAACGACCCCGCCTTCACCACCAGCTTCCACTACCATGGATCACACGCTCCTGATCTCAGCACAGGTGATAATGTCTATATTCTGGATGCCCCACTCTCGCTGAACAATGTGTCCTTCCCTATCCTGAATTTCCTGAACAGCGTTGGGCTGAATTGGTACCACACTCATCCCGATCTCTACACCAAGGACCAGGTTCAGGGGGGGCTTGCAGGCTTTATCATGGTAGGTGATCCCCTCGATGCATTTCCTGCGTACAAGGGGAAACTCAAGCAGGTCAACATGGCCTTCTCGGAGGTCAACCTTCAGACCAATGCGGATGGTAAATTCCAGTTCTTCCAACTCCAAACAGGTAACAAGGAGGGAACCAACTACACGGAGGGTTGGCAGAAACTCGTCAATGGTCAGATGAATCCGATCATCACGATCGCCCCAGGAGAGACCCAGATCTGGAACTGGGCGTGGGTCGGAGCCCGTGGTGCGCTGATGCCGGTCATCGCCGATGCCAACCTAAGCAACGCTTGGTCCCAATGCACCATCCTCGCTAGGGATGGCAATAGTGCCTTTGTTCACCCTCTTACCGGACCGCTGGCGGCCTATCTCCCCAGCACGAATTCGAGCGGCAACTCCACCAACTACACCCCGAGGCTTCAGGATATCTGCAGCCAGTCGCTCCTCTCAACGGGAGGGCGTACGACCTGGGCTATCACGGCGCCTACCAATCCTGGAACCTACTACCTCATGGATGCCTTCGGAGGTGAGGAATCTCCAAATACTGCTGGATCACAGTACTTCTATGTGCTGGCCACTATCAACGTCACCGGAACTCCGGTGAAGGGACCGCCGGTCTACTTTGCGCCACAACCGGAAGATTTTCTGTGGAATGCAAAACCCGATGTCTACAGGACGTTCGGTTTGGAGCAGCAATACTTCTCCACGCTGAACCCACAATATCTCGATAGTTTTGACAACTTCTTCATCGATGGTTTGAAGTTTGGCGAGGGGGTTCTTCCCCAGTTGGAGATCGGATCGGTGGAGGAGTGGACGATTGTGAACGGGGGTGGACTCAATCACCCGTTCCATATCCATCAAGGCAACTTCATCGTGACGCAGGTCAATGGTTCGATGATTGATCCCAAGCTACCACCCCTGCCTGAGTTTGCCGGGCGCAACTATGTATCGCCTCAGGATGTCGCCTTTGTTCCGGCATTTGGGAGCATCACCCTCCGGTTCGCGGTTCCGCCCTTCCCGGGCAAATACGTCTGGCACTGCCACATCCTCGAGCATGAGGACGAAGGGATGATGTCCCCGGTCTTCCAGTTCCCGGGTCGCGAAGGGATCCGACTCGGTCTGGGCGCATCCGCACCCTCAGCCCCCGTCATCAATGGCCTTGGGAATGTGACCAATGTCGTTACCCCCTTCCCTGGCTACAAGGGGCCAATCGTGGCGGCTTCCGGTGCGGGCACTGCAAATACTAATGGAATCTCATTGCCTAGTCAGCTGCCGAGGACTTCCAGTCAGGTTAAATCGTTTTTCAATAAGACGACGGTGTTTGAGACCATGGCCGTGGGAATGGGCGCAAAGGGTTCCCTCGTGAAAATCTATAATAATGGATCCAATGCGCCCTCCGCACAATTCACCGCCTTCACAGGCAAGTTAGGGGCCTCCGGCGTGAGTTTGGCTGTGGGCGGTATCAGCACCAATGGGGCCGCAATCATTGCCGCTGGCTCAAGGGCAGCCGGCCCCGCCACCGTGAGTCTCTGGGATCAGAACGGGAAGCCCATTCGCACCCTTACGAATATCCTGACGGGCACCTGCCCCAATGGTGTGAATGTGGCGATCGGTGATGTCAACGCTGACAACTTCGATGATCTCATTGTCTCGGCAGGTGCGGGCCGCGAAGCGATCGTCACGGCGATCAGCGGCAAGGATATCTCCTACGGAGTTCCAGTGCCCAAGAAACTCTTCACCACTGTCTTGAGCGATCCCGCAAGCAAGGAAGGCGCGAAGGTCGCGGTGGGCTATGTGGCTCCCTCCACGACGGCCAGCTATATCCCCAACCTCGTCACCACCCCTGAAAAGGGTCTCGATGCAGGTGTTGTCTCGGTCTGGAATATCAACAACTTCTTTAGCGATGGCATGGGCGGCATGTCTTCGGGCAGCCCTGAGAAGCCTGCCTTGATGACTGCTTACCAACCCTTTGGCACGGCAGTAAACATTGCCACAACGTATCAGGCTGTACCGGGGGGGCAGGCGAAGCCAGTCATCGCTGCATGGCAGACACCCAATTATGCTGCCTTCACGGGTATTGATTTGGATAATGAGCCGATAACCCAGTGGAGGGTATTCTCCGCCAAGAAATAGAGGTTTAACGCATCATACGGGTGTCCAATAGGGACACCCGTATGATGTTTTTCGCAGAGAAGGGTCATTGGAAGGACTTCTGCATTACTCAAACCTCGGATTCGCATCTGAGCGTCGGTGAGCAATCAACGATCTTCCCAACGATGTTTTTCCAAAGAGTTCTACCGTTCCCTGTTGATCGCACATCCTTCAGATGAAAACTGAAACCTTCATCTGTCAGTTGCTGTCGGCATTGATGCTGGTCTCTTTTCTTCCGCTGATCGAGGGGTGCTCCCGATCTCCCTCCAGGGAATCAAGTGCTAAGGAGTCTTTGCCTCCGGCAAAAGAACTCTGGACCTGTTCCATGTGCCCCCAGATCCGTCAGGATCATCCGGGGGCGTGTCCCATGTGCGGAATGAATCTTGTGCCGCTTCGCACGTTGCCATCAGGCCCTACCGGTGAGGTCGAGCCATTACAGGGGCCCGTGATCCACCTCGCTGCCGCCCAGAGTGAGTCAGGTAACGTGAGAACCTCACCCGTCGAAGAAAAGATGCTCCGACACAAGGTGGAACTCTTTGGAGCGTTTTCCTATGTCACGGACAAGCAGGTCGATTTCACCTGGTACTATGGGGGCCGCATCCAGAAAACCCTTGTCGACTACAACACGACGGAGATCAAAGCGGGAGCCCCCCTGATGGAGGTCTATAGTGAGGAAGCGGTAGAGGATCAGCGAGATTGTCTGAAGATGCTCATGGAGTTGCGCTGGCATACAAAAGATGAGCAGAAGGTTTTTGAATCGCAGTATGGGACCAATGCGGATCGGGTCTCCCTCACGGGAATGTCCTATGAGCACAGGAACATGAATGCCCGACTGAATGCGATGAAGGATCGGTTGAGCCGTATCGGCATGACGGCGGAAGATTTCCAGGCACTTGAATTGAGGGGTAAGATTCGAGACACCTTCACCATCGCCGCCCCCGAGAAAGGGACTCTCCTTGGGGCTCTTCCCCATGTCGGGGAGCGATTCACGATGGACACAGTGCTTTTCCGTCTGGTTCCGCTTAGCGAGATCTGGTTTGAGGCCGAGGTCCATGAGCAGGATCTCTCGCTCCTCAAACTCGGTCAGGAGATCACCATAGGATGCCGTGCGTATCCGGATCAGCTCTTCAAAGGAAAACTGGTCTTCATCGGGAAGGAAGTCGATCTCCAGAAGCGAACGCTGAAGGTGCGATTCCTTGTGCCCAACCCGGACGGTACGCTCGTTCCTCAACTCTCTGCGACCGGAATCCTCGATGTCGGTGATCAGAAGCCGCATCTCGCCGTCCCTGCATCCGCCGTGATCGATACTGGGCGAAGGCAACTTGTGTATGTGGAGACTTCTCCCGGCACCTTCGCCTTGCGAACCGTCAAGATAGGCGCCGAGGCAGAGGCGGATGAAGGAGGGAAAGAGGGCCCCTCGCGCTGGGTGCCGGTCCTCGAGGGTCTCGCCGCGGGAGAAAAGGTGGTGACCTCCGGTGCATTCCTCATCGATGCGGAGGCTCAGTTGCAAGGGTTACCTGCGTCCGAGGCCGATCCTGGCCTCAAGCAGCCGTAAGATGGCCCGCCCCGCAACGATCCCATGATCGATCGTCTTGTCAGATGGTGCCTTGAGAACAAGGCTCTTGTCCTGATCTTGACGATGATCGTCATCTTCGCGGGGATTCAGGCCACTGACCGGACGCCGGTCGATGCGATCCCTGACCTGAGTGAAAATCAGGTTATTGTCCTGACGGACTGGCCGGGACGCTCCGCCCAGGAGGTGGAGGACCAGATCACCTATCCTCTTTCGTCGGCGCTGCAAGGATTGGCGGGCGTTCGCGAGGTGAGGGCGCAATCGGCATTCGGCTTGTCGATGCTCACGGTCATCTTTCGCGATGATGTGGATGTCTATTTTGCCCGGACCAGGGTTCTGGAGCGGCTGAACGCTCTTCCCTTTAAGATGCCGGAGGGAGTGACTTCGAAACTCGGGCCTGACGCCACAAGTATCGGCTGGATCTACGAATACTACCTCGATGACTCTGCCGCGGCGAACGCGGGCCATGGCATGGATCTGGGACAGCTACGATCCCTGCAGGATTGGTTTGTGAGGCTTCAGTTGAACTCCGTGCCTGGTGTGGCCGAGGTTGCGGGCGTCGGCGGCTTCGTTCGTCAGTATCAGGTGGATGTGAATCCCGTCAGCCTTCGTGCTTATGGGCTGCCTCTCTCGGCGGTGATCGAGAATGTCCGAGGCTCGAGCAGGAATGTCGGTGGGGGCAATATCGAGGTCGCCGGGCGTGATATCACGATCCGGGGCGTCTCGCTTGTCCGATCACCTGATGACCTGAAGTCCATTCCCGTGGGGTATTCCGGAGGTCGATCCGTCCTGCTGGGGGAGGTGGCCGCAGTGGGGATGGGGCCCGAACCAAGGAGGGG
>Ga0208105_1000474_pt1 | contig 13363 bp, 10 predicted proteins | sample CryBogCBE16Jul07_FD_184574 | JGI IMG/M metagenome (GOLD analysis project Ga0208105, IMG submission 184574) | Freshwater microbial communities from Crystal Bog, Wisconsin, USA - CBE16Jul07 (SPAdes) | ecosystem: Environmental > Aquatic > Freshwater > Lake | place: Crystal Bog, Wisconsin, USA... | reverse complement strand
CGAAGTTCAACAACTCTGCCTCATTACGTGGCGGTGGTTCATTCGCAATCAAGGTATTAGCAGCTTCAATACGGAACTTCGGCTTAGCGGTTCGCGCGGGTGCGCCCCGACGTAACCATGCCAACTCTTTACGGATCAACATATTGCGTTTGCCATCTTCAACACTCATCTGGCGAGCACGCTCTGCCTTTGAGAGAACATATGCAGAGTAGCCGCCTTCATATGTCTTGATCTCGCCATCGACAACTTCCCAGATCTGATCTGAGATCTCATCGAGGAACCAGCGATCGTGCGTAATAACCATCACCGCTAAATCGGTACGGGCCTTGATATGTGCTGCGAGCCAAGCAACACCTTCAACATCGAGGTGGTTTGTTGGTTCATCGAGGAGCAAGAGATCAAGGTCAGCAACTAATAATTTGGCCAGATTTACTCGGCGACGTTCGCCACCGCTGAGCGAGTGGAAATCCCGATCTAAGAGATGATCATCAAAGCCACCGAAGAGTCCCGTAAAGATCTCTCGGATATCAGAGCTGGAAGCCCACTCGTGCTTCTCTTTCTGGCCTAGCACCACATCGCGGACACTTGCACCCGCCGCTGCAGTATCAGCTTGGTTAAGAATTCCCATCGAGAGGGATGAGATCTTTGCGACGCGGCCACTATCGGGCGCTTCAATTCCGGCAATAACTTTCATGAGCGTCGACTTACCGCCACCATTTCGCCCAACAACACCGATTCGCTCGCCAGCATTGATGCCGAGAGAAACATTGTCGAGCAGGGGCTTGATCCCAAAAGATTTCGAGACCGCTTCAACATTGATGAGATTTTTCACGGCCACTGGATGATTCTAATCGAGGCGAGATAGGCTGGGGAAATGGCTATCACTGACCGTCAATATGCGCTCGATTTAGATGCGATCGACCCGCTCGCAAAGTTCCGTGACGAATTCATCAATAACACTCCAGAGATGTGTTACCTCGATGGCAACTCACTTGGTCGACTTCCAAAGCGCACAGTTAAGGCCGTCAATGATTTCATGCTCAATGAATGGGCAAATGAGGTTGTCGATGGTTGGTCGCACTGGATCGATGAGGCACAACCAACCGGAGATCTCATTGGTCGAGCTGCCCTTGGCGCAGGTCCCGGACAGGTTCTTGCCTGTGACACAACATCTGTGAATTTCTATCAGTTGATCGGTGCAGCTCTTTCAGCTCGTCCTGATCGCAAAACGATCATCATTGACGCAGCTAACTTCCCAACAGATCGATATATCGCGCAGGGATATGCCGATCGTCTCGGACTCAATCTTGTCACTATCAATAATGAAGATAGTAGTGATGCAATCCATGAGCGAATCACGCCCGAGATTCTCAAGAAGTACCTCACACCTGATGTTGCGGTCGTAACACTCGAAGTTATTCAATATCGATCTGGTGCTCGTAACGACTTAAAAGCGATCACAGATCTCTGCCGTGAAAACGGCACGCTCGTAGTGTGGGATGCATCGCATGCAGTGGGCGCTATCGAGATGAATTTCGATGCGAATGGCGTTGACCTTGCAGTCGGTTGCACCTATAAATATGGAAACTCTGGCCCTGGTGCGCCAGCCTGGTTATATGTCGCTAAGCGGATGCAAGAAGAGTTGCAAGTACCAATCCAAGGATGGTTCGCACAACGCAATCAATTTGCGATGGGCCCAGAATTTGAGAAGAGCGCTGATATTCGCGGATTCCAGATCGCCAGCCCATCGATTATGGGATTGCGAGCAATCAGAGCATCCTTTGAAATCATCGAAGAAGCCGGCATCGAGGCTATTGCAGAGAAGTGTGCAAAGGGCACCGAGATGATGATCGCCCTCTTTGATGAATGGCTCGCACCGCTTGGATTCACTCTCAACACATCACGCAATCCCAAAGAACGAGGTGGTCACATCTCATTGGTGCACCCAGAGGCAAAACGGATCGCTGTTGCGCTCCGTAAATTCGCACATGTGATTCCTGATTACCGCGAACCAAACTCTGTTCGTGTTGCGATCAGCCCACTGCCAACAAGTTATGTTGAAGTCTGGGATGGCTTCCAACGTCTACGCGATCTCGTCAGCACTCGCCAGTACGAGAAGGTGCAGGTCGACTCACAACGAGTCAGTTAAAGGCTATTACGCCTTTAACCAGACTGTTGTGTTCTTAGGAAGCTTGCGGCCCTTCAGTGGGCTGCTGGAATGAAGGATCTCGCCCTTTGGTAGCGTGAAATCAGCGCCATCAAAGTTGGTGATGCAATGCCAACCATTCTTGCGAGAGAGATGTAAGACCTGAGGATCACCAGTCTTAATCCACTCGAGCTCTTCGGTCGTCTGCAACTTCTTGCGAAGCTTGAGCGCAGTGCGATAGATATCAAGGGTTGATCCCTTGATCTTTGACTGAGCCTGCATAGAAAGAGCTCCGTACTCACGAGGTTGTGGCAGGTGAGCTTTACCGGAACCGAATCCAAATGATGAGCCGGTTGATGTCCAAGGGAGAGGTACGCGACAACCATCGCGTCCCTTTTCGATATGAATCTCTGCAACGCCGGTAATCATCTTGCCCTGCTTCTTAAAGAAGGCACGCTGCGGCTTGCGGACAATATTGCGCTTCCAATTTGGATCCTGGAGATCCTCTGGCTTGAGATCTGCGACTTCGAAGAGGCCAAGCTCTTCACCTTGATAGATATAGGTAGAACCAGGAAGGGACATGATGAACATCGCCGCTGCGCGAGCGCGCTTCTGCCCCAACTCAATATCGACCTTGATCGACTTTCCATCGGTAAGGAGCCACTGGTTGTAATCAATTCCCTTTGGAAGACCAAACTTTGTCACTGTGCGAACCTGATCATGGTTGTTCAGTACCCATGTTGACGAAGATCCTGACTCCGCCGCAAGTCCAATATTTTCAGTCACAACGCGCTTGTAATCCTTGGCAGAGAAATATGTTCCAAGAAGATCGAAGTTAAATGCCTGACCGAGTTCCTGTGGTGATGCATAAAGAGTACGGCGAGCCGCTGGGACATATGCCTCAGCAACTGCAACGCGTGGAGGGTTATATTGATTAAATAGCTTGCGCCACTCTCTATAGATCGTATGGACATCATCGCGGTCAAAGAGAATATCTTTTCCATCTTGTCTGACATTCATAGAATCGATCTTCGTATATGACTTATCGAAGCGCTTGAAATCCTTCTTCAGCGCATGAGCGACATCGATACGGAAACCATCAACGCCACGATCTGACCAGAACTTCAGAGTCTTGAGGAAGTCGAGTTGAACTTCGCGGTTATCCCAGTTGAAATCTGGTTGTTCTGGCGCAAAGAGGTGGAAATACCACTGGCCATCTGTGCCATCAGCATTCTTCGTGCGAGTCCACGCAGATGGTGCAAAATGCGATACGAAATCATTAGGTGGGAGCTCACCATTCTTACCGCGACCATCACGGAAGATATAGCGGTTGCGTTCCTTCGAACCGGGCTTTGCAGCGAGCGCAGCCTGGAACCAAACGTGCTGATCTGATGAATGGTTAGGAACGATATCGACAAAAACGCGAATACCTTCAGCATGAAGAGCCTTGAGCATCTCATCGAAATCTTTCAGCGTGCCGAGCTTTGGATCAACGTTGCGGTAATCAGCGACGTCGTAACCACCATCGGCGAGCTCTGATGGGTAGAACGGTGAGAGCCAGACAGCGTCAAGGCTCAAAGATTTTAGATACTTAGCGCCTTCTGTAACACCCTTGATATCGCCAAGGCCATCGCCATTTGAATCTTTAAAGGAGCGTGGATAGATCTGGTAGATAGCGGCTTGGCGCCACCAATTTGCATCGTTCTTAAGCATGATTTCCTTTGCAGATAGGTAGGAGAGTTCGAACGTTTAGAACTACTTAACAGCACCCAGCGTTACACCACGTGAGAGCGTACGTTGGAAGATCAAATAGAAGATGACCGAAGGAATAATTCCGAGCAATGCTGCTGCGGCCTGAGTCGTCGGATCACTTGTGTATTGACCGCTTGTGACACCCAATGAGAGTGAAACAGTCTGATTTGCGTTATCGGCAAGGAGAACGAGAGGGATCAAGTATTCGTTCCAGACCCAGACGAAGAAGAATGTTCCAAGAGCGAACATCGTTGGACGGACGATTGGCAAGACGATATTCCAGAGAATTCGACGCGGGCTCGCTCCATCAACTTTTGCAGCTTCCAAGATTTCGGTTGGGAATGAACCCATAACGACAGAGAGCATGTAGGTACCGAAGGCGCTATAGATCACAGAGAAGATAATCACCAAGACCCAGATTGAGTTGAAGAGGTGTACCTGCTGCGATAAACGATAGAGCGGGAATACAAGTGATTCTTGTGGCACGGTAAATACGACCATGAAGAGTCCGAGGATGAAGTAACGACCACGAATCTTTCCGATGCCGATAGCGAAGGCTGTTAAGAAGCTAATTGCCACACCAAAGAGCGCAACAAAGAACGAGACGAGGAACGAGTTCATCAACTTCTGTGGGAAGTTCACATCAGTCCAAAATGCCTTAATGCTGTTAAGGAAGATGTGGCGTGGGAGCGCCAATGGACCATGGTGCAAGAAGTCGACAGGCGTCTTCACTGCATTGACGAGGGCCATCCAGAGTGGGAAGAGCCAGACGAGTGAGATCAAGATGACGGATGCGAAGACGATCCATGATGAGACGCCGCGACGCTTGAGGTTCTGCTTTCCACGGCTTGGGGACCAAATCTTGCGACCCACTGCAGCCTCTAATGAGTTGCTCATAGGTCTGCTCCTTTACGGTTCTGGAATCTAAAGAGTGCAATAGAGAAGATCGAGAGCAGGATCATCAAGACTGTTGCGATCGCTGATCCATATCCGACCTTCTGGGTAGTGAAGAAGTTGAAGTACGAGAAGAAGGCTGGAACATAGGTGGATGTTCCAGGTCCGCCACCGGTCATGATCTGAACTGGTGCGAAGATCTTGATCGCAGCGACAGCGGTCGTCAAAATTACGATAGAAATTTCTGGGGCAAGCTGCGAGAGGGTAATAACGCGGAAACGCTGCCACCAGGTAGCGCCATCGAGTGATGCCGCCTCATGAAGCGCTGGGTCGATGCGGCCCATACCGGTAATAAAGATTGTGACTGTGTATCCAATTTGGATCCAGATCAACATGATCGAGATTGCAAGGACAGCGGTGTGGCTATTTCCTAACCAGTTAGGTGGATTATGAATTCCCACCGATTTCAAAACGGTATTGAAGACACCGGTGTTTGGAGAGAGCAACCAGTTCCAGAGAATTGAGATAACAGTGATCGGAATAATTTGCGGCATAAAGAGGCTAGCGCGAACAAATGTTGTCCAGCCCTGACCGAAGTACGGAGAAATAAAGTCAAAGATAAGTGCTCCGAAGAGGAGTCCTAGGACTGTTGGGATAAGTGACATCGCGGCGATGAATTCAGCTGCGTGTGCAAAGGAGACCCAGAACGTTTGATCGTGATAGAGATCAACGTAGTTCTTCCAACCGATGTAACGAGGAGTGCCGTAACCATTCCACTTATAGAAGCTGGTCTTTACATTCTTAAAGAGTGGGTAACCGATAACGGCAGCAAAGGCGAGGATTCCAGGAATTGTGTACCAGTAATAACTGGCACGACCATCGCGCTGATTGCGATTCTTTCTCTTCTGGCGCTCACTCACCACTGTGGCTGTACTCATTACTTCGGGTCCTTAATAAAGATTAGTTGTGCTGTGAAAAACTGATTTTAAGAAAACTGAGCAGGTGCACCTAGTGGCACACCTGCTCAGCCTTACTTCTTATCTACTAGCGTAGATGAGCGATATTACGGCTTGTTAGCAGCGTAGAAATCGCCTGTTGTCTTCTCGTATGCAGCCACGTCGTTGTCAGACAACAACTGTGTTCCTGCAGCAAGAAGGTTGTTGTAGTAACCGTTTACAGGCCAGTCTGGGTACATTGCCAAGCCCTGGTTCTTCACGATGTTCTGGAAGACAGTGTTTGTAAGCAATGCAACTGGATCCTTAACTGTTGCTACGTACTTTGGATCAGCAGCGATTGGAAGACCGCCAAGCTTTGCAAGCTCGTTCTGATACTTAGTTGAGAGGATCATGTTGATGAACTCTGCAGCAAGATCCTTCTGCTTTGACTTTGCAGGGATAACAAGCAAGTTACCAGCTGAACCAACTGAAAGCTTGCCTGGGTTAGCGAACTTACCCCATGCAAATGAAGTTGCCTTCGCCTGCATATCCTGATCAAGCCATGTTCCACCGAAGAGAAGTGGGTATGTGCCCTTTTGGAAGTCAGATACAGCCGTTGTTGCATCTACACCTGAAGCATTTGGCTCGAAGTATCCAGCCTTGTTCCATGCTGCGATCTTATTTGCAGCGTAGGACCACTCTGGTCCAGTGAAGTTAACTGGATGAGCAAATGACTGGAAGTCACGTACCCACTGGAGGTTTGCCTGTGAAGCAACAAGACCGTAAGCAAGGTGAACGATGAGGTAATCCTTACCGGCAAGAGCCATTGGAGTAACTCCAGCAGCCTTGAACTTAGCAAGTGCAGCCTCTAGGTCTGCAGCAGTCTTTGGAACTGTTACGCCGTACTTAGCGAACATATCCTTGTTGTAGAACCATGAAACGTACTCACCGTATGAAGGAACTCCATAAAGCTTTCCTGAGCCCATGATGCCATTTGTGTACTGACCATAGAGCTTTACTGATGGAACAAGGGTGTTGTCCCACTTGTACTTAGTTGCCCATGGTGTGAGATCTGTAAGCAAGTTAGCTTGTGATGCGCTACCTGCTGTTGCATTTCCCTTGTTCCACTCTGAAAGATCTGGAGCAGATGATGATGAAAGAAGTGCGTTTCCAGCGTTCTGGAGCTGTGCCCAAGTCTTGAGCTGGAAGTTAACCTGTACATCTGGATGTGCCTTCTTGAACTCAGTGAGGGCATCGTTCCAAACTGTTGCCATAGCAGTACCCTTTTCGTACCACCAGACGTTGAATGTCTTCTTAGGTGCAGCATGTGCACCAGTAGACAATGCTGTTGTAGAGAGAGCTGCAACTGATGCAACTGCTACAACGCGCAATGCTTTCTTTGCATTGAACTTCATGAAGTTCATACCTTTCGATCGGGGGTGCGGCTTTTACGCCATGTTGTCGACACGCGTCGAAAACTAGACGGACTGTATCCCAAAGTTTTTAGGCGTAAAAGTGGCTTTGAGCGTGGATAATCAAATGTAATCGGATCGTTATAGAGCGTTATTCGTCGACGGTGGTCGACAAAAAACCGTGGTGCGGGTATCTTCCACGCATGGCAACGAGGGCAGATGTGGCGAAGATGGCAGGGGTCTCCGAATCGACCGTCTCCTACGCCCTCAACGGTAAGCGCTCGATCTCGCAAGAGACCCGCGATCGGGTCCTCGAAGCGGTCAAAAAACTCGACTACAAGCCCCACTTCGCCGCAGGACTCCTAGCCGGCGCCAAGTCGAAATCGATCGCCCTCTCCTTTGGAGATGTGGGCATCTCATCCGGTGCACTCGAGTATGTCAACGGTGCTGAATCCGCAGCCACTGAAAATGGCTACCACTTAGTTCTCTGGCCGAGTGGCGATGAAGCGATCAACGAAATTAATAATCTTGTGAAGAGCGGTCTCCTTGCCGGTGCACTTCTGATGGAGACGAAGCTTGATGATAAACGAGTAGAAGTTCTCGTCCGAGAAAAGATTCCATTTGCGATGATCGGGCGGGTTGCCGATAACAGAAGGTTGAATTACACCGATCGAGATTTTGAAGCAGCCGCTGAAACTGGCATTGCTTATCTCGAGACCCTTGGACATAAGGAGATCGCCTATATCAATACCGCTCGCGGTCGTGGTGTCTCTGAATTAAGCGTTGACGTTCGATTCCACGAAACAGTAGTTGCAGTTGCAAATGCTCATGGCATGAATGCCTATGAAATTCTGGCGGAGAATAATCCTGCCGCAGGTCGGAAAGCTATGACAGAGATTCTTGAGAAGCTTCCCTTTGTTACGGCAGTCGTTGGATTAAGTGACGTCTCGACAATCGGTTTGCTTTCCGCCGCAACAGAGTTTGGAGTACGCATTCCTGATGAACTCTCAATTTTATCGCTCTCAACTCCGACAACGCAGATCACTCTTTCCTGGCCACCACTCACAACTGTGAGTGTGCCGGCAGATCTCATGGGGCGTGACGCGGTCATCGCACTGATTGATGAACTCGAAGGTCGTAGCACGAAACCGCATCAACAACTTTACGGCGGTGAGCTAGAGATTCGCGGGACTACAACTGCTCCACGCACTCGAGAAATTCAGCGCACCTAATGCCACGCAAGCCTCTCTATCTTCGCCAGAAGAAACGGGCTCACCATCAACTCTTTGCTATTCCTGGCTTATTAATTCTCGTTGCAACTGTTGGCGGTGCACTCGCCTTTAACTTCTATTACAGCTTTACCCGGTGGATCGGCTTCGGAACCCCGCAGTGGGTATGGCTTCGAAACTACCGTTATATGCTGCAAAATCCAGCTATTCGCCAGACCGCTCTTCATGCTGTGATCGCAATCGTTCCCTTTGCAATCATTCCAACTTTTCTCGGTTGTTTTATCGCTGCCATTCTCTTCGATTACATCTCACCCCGATTTGGGCAAACAATCGCATCAAGATTTCGAGGGCTGCTCTATCTTCCACAGATAGTTCCACTTGCAATGACAGGTGTCGTATGGAATTGGCTCCTCGACTCCAAGACGGGATTACTTAATCAATATCTTCATGATCATGGCGCAAGGTGGCATATCGCCTGGATGGAGAGTCAACTCACGACGCAGATCATCTTTGCGCTTATTCTGATCTGGCTTCAACTTGGATTCACACTTCTTATTTTTATCGCCGGTCTATCTCGTATCGATACCAATATTCTTGAAGCTGCGCAGCTTGATGGAGCAAAGTGGTTTACTCAATTTAGATTAATTTTACTTCCACTACTACGTACAGAGATTGCAATAGTTCTCCTCACTACATCTATTAGCTCGCTCAAGATTTTTGCACCGGTCTATTGGATAACCCATGGTGGACCACGTGGGGCAACCGATGTGCCATCTACTTATGTCTTCCATCAGTTCTATAACGGCAGCAATGTTGGTAGCGCTTCTGCCATTGCTACAGTCTTCGCACTTCTTGTTGGCCTCTTTACCGCTGGGCTCATGAAGTTTCAGCGTCGCGGGCAGGTGATGAAGATATGAAGCGCCGTAATCCGATGTCCTGGGTCGTCCTCTTCTTTGTCACAACTGGCGTTGCAATCTGGACCATTCCTTACTATTTAGTCTTTACATATGCGATCAAATCCCCGGTTGATCAAACGTCAACAAGTCTCTGGGCACCGCCGCACTCCTTCAATGCCAGTTACTTCATCCAAGCCTGGCAATGGGGCGATCTCACACCAAAGTTCTTCAACTCGCTCTACATAAGTTCGGTTGCAACGGCGATTAGTATCGGCCTGGCATTTTTCACAGCCTTCTCGCTGGGTATCGGAAAACCAAAGCACCGCACTCTTATTTTGACCATCTGCATGGTCATCTATGCCATCCCCCAAGAAGCGATCGTCTTCCCTTGGTTTAAGTTCACCGAAGCGATCAATATTTATGGCAACCAGATCGGGGTAATCCTGATTCTTGGCATCCTCTACAGCGCTTTTGCGACATACCTCTTAACGACAGTTTTGAGCGAGTTCCCGAAAGAGATCCTTGAGGCTGCCTACGTCGATGGTGTCTCGAGTTGGAGGTTGCTGCGCAGCATTATCTTCCCGTTAATTCGCCCAACTCTTGCGACCCTGGCAGCGATGATCTTTATCTGGGACTGGAACGAGTACATGATGCCGCTCATTCTCCTTCCCAATAACAATACCCAGACGCTTCCGATCATTATCGCCACCGCACTTGGTGGCAATCCCGATACTGGTTCACCAGGCATGAATGTCAGCATCATGGCGATGGGATGTGTCCTAAGCGCTATTCCATCGATTATCTTCTTCTTACTCTTCCAGCGCACCCTCTCTCGCGGAATCGCAGTTGGGGCGGTCGATTAATGAAGAAGCAGAGATTCCTATGGCTTGATTTATTGCGTGGGGCGGCAGCGCTTGGTGTACTCAGTTTCCACGTCGTTGTGAATCATCGACCACAACTCAACGGACTTTATGTGCTCGTTGACTTCTTCTTCGTGCTGAGCGGTTTTGTTCTCTATCCATCGCTACCTCAGAGCTCTCTAAACGCACTGAGAGATCTTCGACAATTCATCGCACGCCGCTTACTCAGACTCTGGCCGATGTTGATTGCCGTGATACTTACTTCCAACATCATTTATCTCATTACACATTACGTGACCCATGAGTGGCGCTTCGATCCAAATCGCCGCTGGGGTTATCTGATTGCTGCACTTCTCTTTCTGCAGACCATTGTTTCGACATCGATGTTTATGGTCGTTCCACTCTGGTCGCTCTCCGCGGAGCTGATTGCCAATATCTTTTATGCGCCATTTACTCTGATTAAGGGCAATAAGGCGCTGATCTACCTGGTTCTCGCTGGTTATCTGGCACTGAATATTGGGCTCACTATGGACCAAGGTTGGATTGGTTTTATTGGTCCCATTCGCGGCTTTGAAGCGATCGGCCGGGCACTCATCGGCTTTGGTATCGGACTACTGCTACGCAAAAATTTAGAGAAGTTGTATCGCTTGCGTAATCCACTCTTTCTTGTGGTCGGTGGCTATGCGGCGTGGTGGTCGCTCTTTAGCGATCAGAGATACGGTTATAACAACACCTACTTTGTCGGATTGATCTATGCCTTCTTGATCTTGCAGGTATCTCGTTACGAACTACGTGCAGAGAGCATTGTCGGGAAGTTCGCAGGATTTATGGGGAGATACTCGTATGGAATCTATGCATTTCACCAAGTAGCGATCGATCTCACCGCTCATATGATCCGCACACCAAACTCATTTAAGAGCGACCACACCTGGTTGATCTACTTTATTGAGAAGTCTTCACTTGTCTGCTTCTTTGCCATCCTGGCCACATTTATCACCAATAGATGCTTTGAAGGCCCCATTCAACGTTGGGGCCTTCGCAAGCTCAATCGAACACTTAGTTAGTAGTACTACCTAAGACCACCGAGTATGTCTTTGATGATCCATCCGGAAGCGTCGCCTTGATCTTCACTGTTGCACCTGGTGCATTGGCACGGATACGAACAATCGCAGTGACTTGATCCGGAATCTTCACGCCATCGATCTCGGTGATGATCGCACCAGCTGGAATACCAGCCTTCTGTGCCGCCTCACCAGCGACAAGGGAGAGCACCTTCGCACCAACGCCGGTGTAGTTACTGTCAAAGCTGACTCCCAAGAATGGACGAGTTGATTGGTGGGTTGGTGAGTTAATAATCTCGGTATAGACGCGCTTCGCTTCATTGATTGGAATAGCAAAACCAAGTCCAATATTTCCTGATTGGCCCCCAAGTGATGATGAACCTGTTGAAGCAATCGCAGAGTTCACACCGATCAAGGCGCCACTCGCATCAGTCAATGGTCCACCAGAGTTACCTGGATTGATTGCTGCGTCGGTCTGGATCGCATCAACATAGGAGTTAATTCCGCCAGTCTGCTGCGTTGTTACTGGGCGATTGAGTGCCGAGACAATTCCAGATGTCACAGTATTTGATAGTCCCAGTGGTGATCCAAAGGCAATTGCCTGATCACCAATAGAGATTGAGGAGGAGTCGCCAATCGTGATCGGCGTGAGATTACCTTTATTGATCTTCAACACTGCAAGGTCATAGTTAAGATCGCGACCAACAATGGTGGCATCAGCGGTATCGCCATTATTGAACTCAACAGCAACTGTTCCACCGCCATTAGTTGCGGCATCGATCACGTGATTATTGGTCAAGATATATGAATAGGTTGCTGTGCTCTGAATAATTGAGCCAGAGCCGGTATCGCCACCTGATGACGTTGTGACGTTCACAGTGACAACACTTGGAGAGACCTTGGCAACGATTCCCTTAATCGAACCTGCTGCCGAACCCAGTGCGACTGCGGTGCGGGTTGAAGAGCAAGTGCCATCCTTGGATACATAAAGAGCACCCGTGCGGTTATCTGCACAAGCAACCGCTGTGGATCCCGAGAAGGTTCCTGCTGCCGTGGCGATGCCGCCGACCGTTGAGGCTCCTACAACAAATCCGATCGCTACCTTGGATGCAGTACTTGTGAAGCGCATATCACTCTCCTGTATTCGTTTGAATCTCGTGTGTTATCAGGGCTCTATATAAGCCGATCTACCTCCAAGAATAATCAATGAAAACTAAGAGTTCTCTGTGAGCTGCATCCGCCAGACCGAAGGTGAGGCGAGCATGGCGGTCACCACGAGTGCGCTGAGAACCGCCATCCACACAAATGTGCTTTTCAAGCCGATGGAGCTCGAGAGTGGGCCAGCGAGAGCGACGCCGATCGGCCGCGTTAAGAGAGTTCCCATGCCGTCAAAGGCCGATACCCGAGAGAGTGACTCTTTCGGAACTTCGCGTTGCAAGGCAGAGCTCCAGATCGCTCCCCATAAGTCGAAGTTAACGCCAAAGGCGAAGGCGAAGATCGCGATGACGAAGACTGAGTTACTGAAAGCCAGCGCAAGTAAATATCCGCAGATCGCGTAGGTGCCAAGCAATAAGAATCGCATTGGGTATTTTGGACGAATCTTGATCGCGATGAGTGAGCCAGCTAAGTAGCCAAAGAATTCAGCGGCGAGAATCGTTGCCCATGATGATGCGCCATGGAACTTCTTAATTGCAAGAAGTGGCCCCAATACTGAATCGATAGCGGACCAGCACATAAAGACTGATGAGAAGCCAAAGACAACAATCACGATCCAGCGGAATGAGAGAAAGACCTTCCAGCCATGCAAAAGATCATCAAGCATCGTATTTTCGGTTGGATCAGGGGCAAGTGTTAAATGGCGCAAAGTAATAACAATGCCACCAGCAACAATAAATGTGGATGCGTCGATAATCAGAGCAGCGGAACTTCCATGGGTTGCAATGATCCATCCGCCGACAGTTGATCCAAGGATCAACATCAAGTTCGACATCATCTGAGTAAGTGCGTTACCGCTTGTTAATTGGTCTTCTTCAACAAGAGCAGGAACTACGCCGGCCAGTGATGGCCAGAAGATCGCCCACATCACGCCAAAGTTCATCTGCGCTAGCAGCAAGAACCAGAATGGCACATGGCCTGTTGTAAACCAGATCGCTTGAATAAGGAGTACTACTCCACCCC
>Ga0208105_1000471_pt1 | contig 13401 bp, 10 predicted proteins | sample CryBogCBE16Jul07_FD_184574 | JGI IMG/M metagenome (GOLD analysis project Ga0208105, IMG submission 184574) | Freshwater microbial communities from Crystal Bog, Wisconsin, USA - CBE16Jul07 (SPAdes) | ecosystem: Environmental > Aquatic > Freshwater > Lake | place: Crystal Bog, Wisconsin, USA... | reverse complement strand
CGGTATCTCTTCTATGCCGCCACAGCCTTCCTGATCTGGGAGGTCTGGAGGGGATGGCGTTTGGGTGCAGTGCGGGGACTTCTCCGGCTCGCCGCCCTCTTCTGCGCGTGGATCGCAGGGACCACGACGGCCGGAGCTACCGGCACGGTCCTCGCGTTTTTCTCGAAGATCCCGCCCCTCTTGGCACCCGCTGTGGCGGGTCTGACCGTCGCCATCGGGGTCTACATCGGGATCTCGCTGATTTCCGGCCTCCTGTTCAAAACCACCCTTGATCACTCGGGCGTGGTCCGCTGGGGCTTTGGCCTCGGGGGGGCGGTCTGCGGGGTTCTCTACGGACTCCTGATCCTCTGGGCGGGTATCACGATGATCCGGGGACTGGGTGCCCTCGGGGAGTTCCGCCTGGTGCAGGCACGACTCGAGGGAAAGACCGACAGCCAGGAACGGGCGGCTCTTTTCCTGATGAAGCTCAAGGCCTCCCTGGAACTCGGCGCCACCGGCCAGACCCTCCGCAAGGCCGACCCTCTCCCCACCTCCTTCTACGACAACATCGTGAAGATCTCGATGGTTGCCGGCAACCAGATGGCGCTCGAGCGCTTCTGCCAGTATCCCCCGACGCTGAAGATCATCGCCTCTCCCCACATCGCCGCACTTCTTCAGGATCCCGATCTGGAGAAGGCCGCCAACTCCCGCAACATCTTCCCCCTCATCCATAACAAGCACGTGCAGGCCGCCCTGAACGACCCGCAACTCGTGACGGAGTTCAAAAAATTCCCCCTGACGGCCGCCCTGAACTACGCGCTGGAACCGGTGGCACCCCCGCGCCATGTCCCTCCCCCGGGAAATTCTCCTAGAAACTCGCCTCGCGCCGCGGCGCAGGGTAGAAACGGGTCTCCCAAATCCCCAGCCTTTTCCAACACGACCGCTCCACAGCTACCTGTTTCGAAACCATGAGCACTGAAGCCAGCACCCAGTACGTGGCCACGATCGGCCTCGAAGTCCACGCCCAGCTCAAGACCAAGAGCAAGATGTTCTGCGGATGCAAGGTGGAGTACGGCGCCGAGCCCAATACCCACACCTGTCCGACCTGCCTAGGACTCCCCGGCGCCCTGCCGGTGATGAACGGCGAGGCTCTCCGCCTCACCGCCCGTGCGGGACTCATGCTCGGGTGCGACATTCCCGAAGTCTGCAAGTTCGACCGGAAGAACTACTACTACCCGGACATGCCGAAGAACTACCAGATCTCGCAGTATGACCAGCCGCTCTGCCTCGGCGGCGGCGTCCCCCTGCACGACACGGCCTATCCCAAGGACGCCCAGAAAAGCATCGCCACCCCCGGCAAGGTCATCCGCCTCACCCGCATCCACCTTGAGGAGGACGTCGCCAAGAGCTTCCACCTCGAAAGCACCAGCGGCATCGACTTCAACCGCGCCGGCACCCCGCTCATGGAAATCGTCTCCGAGGCCGACATCGCCTCCCCTGAGGAAGCCTTCGCCTACCTCACCGCGCTCCGCCAGATCCTTGTCTACGGCGAGATCAGCGACGCCGACATGGAGAAGGGACAGATGCGCTGCGACGTGAACGTCTCGGTCCGTCCCGTCGGCCGGAAGGAATACGGCACCAAGATCGAGCTCAAGAACCTGAATACCGTCAGCGGCGTCCGCCGTGCGCTGGCCTTCGAGATAGAGCGCCAGATCGACCTGGTGAGCAAGGGAGTGAAGCTGGATCAGGAGACCCGCCGCTGGGACGACGACCGCGGCGAGACCACGCTCATGCGCATCAAGGAGTCGGCCCACGACTACCGCTACTTCCCCGATCCCGACCTCTTGCCCGTCCGCACCCCGAAGATCGTCGCGGCGGCCAAGGACGGCATGCCCGAGCTGCCGCAGGCCAAGCGCGAGCGGTTCGTCACCCAGTATGAGGTGAGCGCCTACGACGCCGCCGTGCTCGCCGACGACAAGGCGCTGGCCGACTACTTCGAGGAAGCCGCCACGGCGACCGTCGGTGGAGCCACTGCCGGGGGATCGCCCAAGCCCAAGTCCGTGGCCAACTGGATCATCAACGACCTCCTCTCCGCGCTCTCGGCCGCCTCGCTTGACCTCTCGGAATGCCCCATCAAGGCCTCCTACATCGGCGAACTCACCGCCCTCATCGAGGGTGGGACCATCAGCGGACGCCAAGGCAAGGAAGTCTTCGCCGCCATGATGGAGAGCGGCAAGCCACCCGCCGCCATTGTCGAGGAGAAGGGCCTCAAGCAGGTCAGCGACACCGGGGCCATCGAGACCTTCTGCGACGAAGTCATCAATGCCAACCCCGCCTCAGTCGCCGACTACAAGTCGGGCAAGGAGGCCGCGCTGAACTTCTTGAAGGGCCAGGTCATGAAACTCTCCAAGGGGAAGGCCAACCCCGCCGTCGTTGGCGAGATCCTCGCCAAGAAGCTCGCCTGAGCGGGACCACACACTCCCGTATCCCGATGAAACTCGCCGAGACGATCACCTCAACGATCACCGATTTCGAGAACCGGATCGCCCGGAACACCAAGCCCTGGATGCGGATCACCGTGGCGATCGTCCTCATCTCAGTGGTTGGGATCCTGATCTACCAGCAGGTGACCTCCCCCGTGCAGATCCAGAAGCGCAACGCCAAGGCCTCCGAGCAGTTCGGCGAGGCCCTTCAAAAAGCCGGAATACAGACCCAGGCGGGACCGAGCAAGTAACGGCAAGTGATAGAGAAAATCGGCGCCCGGCCTTGACACGCACGCCGGGAAGGGTGTTGAGTGCGGCTCTATACCGGATCCAAAACCCCAATGAATTTCGAGATTTCCGGAACCCTGATGCAGACGGTTTCCATCAACCTGCCGCCGGGTGAAACCGTTTACAGTCAGACCAACACCATGGCATGGATGAACGATTCCATCACCATGGATACCCATACCGGGGGAGGCTTCCTTGCGGGCCTCAAGCGCACCTTCGGGGGCGGCTCGCTTTTCGTGACGGACTTCACCTCGACGGGCGAAGGCCACGTCGCCTTCGCCCCCCGTTTTCCCGGGACGATCCTGGCTGTCGAACTTGAGGCCGGACAGTCGCTGGTCTGCCGCAAGGAGACATTCCTTGTCGCGCAAAAATCGGTAACCCTTGAAATCGCCTGGCAGAAGCGTCTCGGCGCCGGCTTCTTCGGCGGGAACGGATTCATTCTTCAGAAAGTCACCGGCCCCGGAGTCGTGTGGCTCGACCTTTCCGGCGAAGTGATTGAGCGCGAATTGGCCCCCGGCGAGCGGCTCCTGGTCCATGCCGGCCATGTGGGGGTGTTCGAACCAAGCGTCGGATTTGACATCCAGATGATCAAGGGCTTCAAGAATCTCCTCTTTGGTGGTGAAGGGCTCTTTCTGGCCACCCTGACAGGACCGGGACGTATCTGGTTGCAAAGCATGCCGATCATGAACCTCGCGGAGGAACTGGCCCGTTATCTTCCTTCAGGCGGTGATACCGGCGCCAATTCCACGCCGGGCTCCATCGCCACGGGTGCGGCCATTGGAACCATCGGGGGAATCCTGGGCGGGGTTTTGGGCAACAGTGATCAATCCTCTGATTAGTACCCTAGGAATTCCAGTTCCGGATTAATCCACGGCCCATAGATTGGATAGCACTCGCACGTTTAATGCCTGCTCCGCGGGAGTGGAAGCCTCCTATTGACCCCCAGTCGGGGTCGTGCCATGATCCTCCTCCGTTTCGCGGGTATAGCTTAATGGTAAAGTTCCTGCCTTCCAAGCAGGCCATGAGGGTTCGATTCCCTCTACCCGCTCCAAAAATGCCTCTTCGTTTTGGCGTTTTCTTTACTCTGATGATCACGCCAAAATTCCTTCCCATGAAGATCAGATCGTTCAGTCCTTTTCTGACATCGGCTCTTGTTGCCGTCGCCCTCACGGGTTGCACCACGGATGCCACCATCAGGGAGAGGATTCCAACTTTCAGTCCCTTGATATCTTCCGTGGCGGTTTCGGGGGCCAAATCCGTCACGTCTGCCTCCAAGACGGAAGCAATGATCCGCAGGGCCCTTGACCACCTCCATAAAAACCCGCTGGTAGCCCTCGGGGAGAACATGGAGGCGGCCCGCACGGCACTCTCCCAACTCAAGGCGAACCCCAACGATCCGGTCGCACTGCACGATTACAATTTTGCGGTGTCACGCATGGTGGGGATCATTAAGGCGCGAAGAATCGACCCTTGGACCAAGCCGCTCGAGGTTCCTGTAGGCAATGGAACCCTCCTGCTGACGAACAAGCGCGATCCCCGTCCGATGTGGAATCCCTCGCTCTACGATTTCACTCCAGCAGACGAGTTCACCATCGGGGGTACCTATGTGAAGGAGCATGTCACCCGTCCCGGGATCGGGGCGCCGGTTGTGGCCGTGGGCAAGCAACTGAACAAGGAGTGGCGCACCAACTACCTCACCAAGAGGATCTATTACGGCGTGACCGCCGTGGCCCGCTTCCAGGGCAATCGCTGCATCCTCTCCTTCGAGGATCCGCTGGAGAAAGAGACCGTTTCCGTGGATGGGCAAACCATGAATCTTGCCGCAGACTTCACCGTCCCGCTGGCCGTGATGCTCGCAAGCGGCGGCCCACAGGTTCCGAAACTGGAGCGCATGCTCTTCCCCGAGAAGTATGCCGAGACCGCCCATCTCGCCCGCCTCGAACCATATAATCCGAACAAGGCGGTGGTACTTGTCATCCACGGACTGATGGATTCCCCCTCCACCTGGGCCCCGATGATCATCAAGCTACGGAGCGATCCCGAGATCCGCCGCAACTACCAGTTTTGGTTCTACAGCTACCCCTCCGGCTATCCCTACCCCTACTCGGCGGCGCTGCTGCGGGAAAAGCTCGATGATGTCGAACGCCGCTATCCCACGCACAGACCAATGGTCGTGATCGGTCACAGCATGGGAGGCTGCATCAGTCGCCTGCTGATCACTGATACGGGTGACAATCTCTGGAAGCTGCTCTTCAACAAGACCCCGGCCGAGACGAAGTTTCCCAACGCCTCCAAGAAGATCTACACCGACGCCGTCATCTTCAGGCATCGCCCTGAAGTCGGCCGCGTGATCTTCATCGCCGCTCCGCTGAAAGGAAGCGAGATCGCCTCCATCTCCCTGGGACGGATCGGCTCCATGCTGATCAGGACACCAAGGAAACTCCTTCTGGCGGGAAATGACGCGCTGAAGGTCGCGACCTTCCATGCCGATGACCTGAAACTTAAGCGGGCCCCCAACAGCATCGACACCCTTTCGCCCAAGAACCGCTTTGTCCGGATGATCAACAGGATCCCGATCGTCCCTGGCATTCCCTACCACACCATCCAGGGGGACAGGGGCCGCGGTGACACGCCGAACTCCTCCGACGGGGTCGTTCCCTACTGGAGCTCACACATGGAGGGCGCGCGGTCAGAATGCATCGTCCCGAGTGATCACAGCGCCCATCAGAACCCCAAGGCCTTCGACGAGGTGGCCCGGATCCTGAAGCTGAACGCGGAGAAAGACTGAAAAGCACAGAAATGAAGGGGATGAGAATCTTGTCATCTATACTTTTTCCCCCACCCCCCTCCGCGGTCTCTGAGTCTCCGCGTGAAACAGTCCTGATGTTCTGATCAAAAACCCGGTAGTCCGGAGCGGATGCGCCTTGAAAACTCCGGATCCTGATCAGCCGCCTTGGCCGCCGCGTTGATATGGGAGCGGCGCCGGAGTTCCGGGAAGGAGAGTCCCTCCGTCACCAGCGTGCCGCGCTCGTAAAACATCTCGTCGATCCGCCCATTGAGCAGGATCCTCAGATCCCAGGGAGAGCGTGCCACGATGGAGCGCTGGGAGCGGATCGACGTGGTGCAGTTGGCGGTGAGGGCGTTGTACCAGCGGGGATGGGCATGAAGCTCGTTCATCGAGCGGATGTATTCCAGGAAAAGCTCCCGGACCTCTTCCCTCGGCAGGGTGGTGCGGTAGAGATAGACATCCTCTCCCTTACGATAGTTGCTGCGGACGCGGACAAGATCGCGTTCGTCGCCGACAATGTAAATCAGCTCATACTGGCGGTAGAGCCCTCCCAGCGCGGAATAGACCTCTCCCTTTTCCTTGCGGGTTTCGATGGAAATGGCAACGGGAGGTGCATCCTTGAATTGGAAGCTCAGAATCGGATGAGCCATCCACGAGACGCCCCAGAAATTCAGGAAGGCATCGAGACCGGTGAGTTGAGAGAGTCGGACGGTCCGGGTTTCCCAACGGGGATTGCTTTCGCCGGTCGTGTCCTCCGTCCGATAGTCGAAGTTGCGGACATTGTGGATGGTGACGAGATCGCCGTTCACCTCGGCCCAGGGCTCCCGGGACACGTCGGCCTGCCAGTTCCGCTCGTTGCTCGGCTTCAAAAGAGACCACCAGAGTGTCACCAGCGCCGTCAGCGCAACCGCACCAAGGACGGCCCACCTGCGTCCCCTTGCACCGAGAAACAGCAGAACCAAAACCATTCCCAGATCTGCGAAGGCAACGGCATGGCTTGAGGCGGCAATGGGGCAGTCGAACCACAGCGCGCCAAAAGCCCATGCTATCCACCCAAGGATCACCACCCAGAGCAGAAGGAAGCCCATGGTCTTGAGGGGCTGTTTTAGAAAACCCCTCATCGGATTGCTGTCTTTGGCTAAAAGCCTTCAGCCTAAACCGCTACAGCCTGCCGTTCACTGCGCGACGACGGGCTTGGCCTTGCGGCGACGCTGGGAGTCGGCGACGAATTCCTCCTGCGCGTTGAAGCGCTCGCCGGTGATCTCCAGCGGCCTGTAGAGACCGTCAGGGCCCATGACCTGCGACTTCACGTTGTCCTTCCAGAACCAGTCGATGATCTCCTGAACATGCTCCTGGATCCGGGGATTGCGGATCTGGAAGCCGGTCTCGACGCGGCGGAAGAGGTTGCGCGGCATCCAGTCGGCGCTGCCGAGGTAGATCTCGGGGGCACCCCCGTTCTCGAAGCGCATGATGCGGCTGTGCTCGAGGAAGCGGCCAACGAGGCTGCGTACCTCGATGTTCTCGCTAAGCCCCGGAACACCGGCTCGCAGGCAGCAGATGCCGCGCACCAGCAGGCGGACCTTCACGCCGGCCTGAGAGGCGCGGTAAAGGGCCTCGATCATGCTCTGCTCGACGAGCGCGTTCATCTTCACGAAGAGTCCGGAAGGACGCCCCGCCTGCACGTGGGCGATCTCGCGCTCGACCAGTTCCAGCATCCCCTCGCGGAGATCGTACGGGGCCATGAGGAGTTCCTTCATGCCGGGGAACTTGGAAACGCCGGTCAGGATGTTGAACATCGAGGCGACGTCGGCGGTGAGTTCCTCACGGGCGGTGAGGAGCCCGAGGTCCGTGTAGAGACGGGCTGTGGAGGGGTGGTAATTCCCCGTGCCAAGGTGGGCGTAGCGGCGGATCACCTCGCCCTCCTGACGGACGATGAGCATCGCTTTGGCGTGGGTCTTGAGGCCCGCGACGCCGTAGATGACATTCACTCCGGCCTCGCGCATGAGGCGCGCCCACTTGATGTTGGCAGCCTCGTCGAAGCGGGCCTTCAGCTCGATCACCACGGTGACCTGCTTGCCGTTCTCGGCGGCGTGGATGAGCGAGGCGACCAGCGGGGAGTCGGAGCTGGTGCGGTAGAGTGTCTGCTTGATTGCCAGCACGTTCGGGTCCTCGGCGGCCTGCCCCAAGAAATCGAGGACGGTCTGGAAACTGTCGTAGGGGTGGTGGAGGAGGATGTCTCCTTTGCGGATGTGCCAGAAGATATCGGCCTCCTCGGTGAGGGAGACGACCGTGGCGGGCGTGAAGCGCTTGTCACGGAGGTCGGGTCGGTCGATCGAGAGCGCCAACGGCATGAGACGGGTAAGGTTGAGCGGCCCGTCATGACGGAAAAGATCCCCCTTCTCGAGATTGAAAAGGTTGAGCAGGCGGTCGGCGATCGTATCGGGGCAATCCTCCTGCACCTCGAGACGGACGGCGGCGCCGCGGTTCACGTGGCGGAGTTCCTCCTCGATGGCATGGAGCAGGTTGTCCGATTCCTCCTCATCGACGTAGAGATTGCTATTGCGGGTGACGCGGAAGAGGTGGGTGCCGAGCACCTTCACCCCGTGGAAGAGTTCACCGACGTGATGCTTGATGATGCTGCCGAGGAGCACGAAGTCATTGCCCTGCTCCTCCGTCTGGTCACTAAAGGGGACATAGCGCGGGAGGATGCGCGGCACCTGGACCACGGCGAGGTCGGTGTTGAGCCCCTCCCCCTCGAGGTGGACGATGATGTTGAGGCTCTTGTTGAGGAGCTGGGGGAAGGGGTGGGACGGATCAATCGCCAGCGGCGTGAGGACGGGGAAAATCCGGTCGCGGAAGAATTTTTTGAAATGGGCACGCTCGGCATCGGGAAGATCCGGATAGTTGTGGAAGCGGATCTTCTCGGCGGTCAGGGCGGGTTCGATCTCCTCCGTCCAGCAGCGGTACTGGTCGTCGACCTGACGGCGGACGCGCTTCAGGATCGCGGCGAGTTCCGACTTGGGGGACATCCCGTCCGGGGCGAGGGCGACCGATCCCTGTTGGACCTGCTGCTTGAGACCGGCCACGCGGACCTCGAAGAATTCGTCGAGATTGGAGCTGACAATGCAAAGGAACTTCAGGCGCTCCAACAGGGGATTCTCCTTATCGAGAGCCTGATCAAGAACCCGCTGGTTGAATTCCAGCCAGCTCAGGCCCCTGTTGATGAATTGGGATTCCGCTCTGGTTTCCATGAACTTCTCATCGTGCGATGCCAGCCGCCAGGGTTCAAGGGGAGAAGTGTTACATGACGGTGACATTCAGCACCGTCATGGGTTAGAAGGGTTCAACCCAAAATTTGCATGAGGATCCGCAGAACCGGTAGGCCGAGGAGTTATAATCGTTAGAAAAGTGAAAACGTGACAACGTACAGATGGGGATCCATCGGGAGATCGGATGGAGATGGCCACAAGATGCACAAGCGACACAAAAGGGTGCATCCCGATTCACGCTAATGGGATTCAGACTTTTTTAACTCTTTTAACGGTGTCACTGTTTCACGCCGCCACGACTCACCATCCGGGTGAACCATCCCAACCTGTTGGATGTGTCCTCTCGCAAAATCCGGGTTAAAAGGGTGTGTGGTTAAAAACGGTGGAATCTGGCAAAAACCTGCATTCCACCCCTTGTAACTTTTCTAACATTTTAACACTTTCACTCCTGATGGATCCGCACGACCCCTCCTTCTGGCAGAACTGGCAGCCGACCATGAGGGCCTCCCTGTGTTTTGTCCGTCGGGAGAGGGAAATCCTGATGATCCGGAAGAAGCGTGGACTCGGTGCCGGGAAAATCAACGGCCCCGGTGGACGGCTGGAACCGGGTGAGACCGCCCTGCAGGCCGCCATCCGCGAGACTGAGGAAGAACTCTGCGTGACTCCGCTTAACCTGAGGGAATGCGGGGATCTCCACTTTCAGTTCATCGACGGACTGGCCCTCCACTGCGTCGTCTTCACGGCGGAGGGATGCCTCGGCGAGCCGGTCGAGACCGACGAGGCCATCCCTCATTGGATGACTCCCTCGGAGATCCCGTATCACGACATGTGGGCGGATGACATCCACTGGCTGCCCGGAATGCTCGAGGGAAGGACCTTCAAAGGATACTTCCACTTTGAGAACGACCGGATGCTCTCCCATCAGGTCGATTGGTTTTAGGAGGTTTGGGATTTTGAATATGGAACTCAGGATTCAGCGGATGCCAAGCAACGGCCAATCAAGCAAATCAGGAATGGGATCGAGGTGATCAAGCCTTTCACTTTTTCACCTTTGACGGCACTTGCCTCCCGGCAAGCGGTGCCGCCCTCCGGGCTGCGACTCCGTCACAGTCTTCCGCGCCTCTTCCCAGAGGCTTGGTTCATCGCCTAATTTTCAATCATGTCCATCCACAGATTTTACCTGGCACCCGAGGAGTGGACTTCGCCAAATCCGACCCTCGGCACCGAGGACTCGCACCACTGCGCCGATGTCCTCCGTCTGCAGTCCGGCGATCGCGTGACCCTCTTCGACGGGGCGGGCTCGGTGGCCGAGGCAGTGCTGACCGAAGTGCATCGGAAACACTGCCGGGTGACGATCGGCGAGCGCACCATCACCCCTCCCCTCAAGAGTGCGATCACCCTGGCCCAGGCGGTTCCCAAGGGAAAGAACATGGACCTGATCCTCCAAAAGGCTGTCGAGCTGGGAGCCTCGATCATCGCTCCCCTCCTCACCCGCCGGACCGTGGTACGCCTCGATGATGAGGACGGTTCCCGCAAGCAGGAGCGCTGGCAGCAAATCGCCCTGGAGGCCTGCAAGCAATGCGGACGCAATCAGGTTCCGCTCGTCACCCACCCTAGCTCGCTGGAGGAATTTCTGAAACAGCCTCATCAGGGCCAGCTCCTCCTCGCCTCACTCCAACCCGGAGCCGTCACGATCAAGGAAGCTCTCGCCAAAGCCCCGGATCACCGATCCATTACCGTCTTCGTCGGCCCGGAAGGAGATTTCACCCCGGAGGAATCGGCTGCGGTCCTCGCCGCCGGAGCGGTCCCCGTCACGCTCGGCCCGATGATTCTGCGGGCCGAAACGGCAGCGCTTTACTGCCTTAGTGTCCTAGGCCACGAGCTATTCTAGGGCTTTTGAGGCCATAGCGGTATTGGTCTGCGCTTGCAGTAGTTTTACGAGAGCTGCCCCAAGGATTCGCAAGTTTCGACACACCGCAAGGCCTGCAAGCGAAGATGTATGAAACATGCTGCGAGCGCAGCAGAACGACGCGGGGCGGGAAAATCGCGAATTCCCCGCAACAACTAGACACAAACAAGGAGGTGGATATCGTCCGGCAAGAGCGCGGCCACTTCGCGGATAATGTTTCCACGCAGCATGTGGACGAGAGTGTTGCGCTGGGGGGCTCCCAGCAGGACTCGCTCGGCACCGATGGTCGAGGCGAGATCGGCGATGGTGTGGGCCGGGGCGTCGCTGACCGCGTAGCAGGGGATGATGGTTTCGCCGAGACCTTTGTCCTTGAGTGATTCGAAAATTTCACGCGCCTGAGCATCCTCGGTCCACTTTCTCTTCCGGTCGGCAGGAGCGATGACCGGTTGCTCGCGCACGAACAGGACGTAGAGGGGTTGCCCGTTCTCCGCCGCCTCCTTGATCGCAAAGTCAAGGGTACGCCCCCTGCCCCGCACTGCAGTAAGAATCGGACCGGAGTAGGCCCTGGCGATCGCCGGAGCAACGGGATGCGCTGCCGGCGCGGAAGTTTGGGGCGAAGATGGGGGAGTCGCCCGGAACGGAGGCTGGGCCTCGTGCTCATGCGCGGCTTTTTCCACGGCCAGGATCGCTGCCTCCAGGGCGGCATCCGAGGCTGCTTTCTTTTTGCGATCGGCGCTCTCCCGGGCGAGGCCCCGGAGGATCAACCCGATGGCCAGCACGATCGCCGCGAAGACGCCGGCATGAGGCTTGTCCACGAAGAGCGAAATCTCGATGGCCCCCATGACCAGGGCGGTGAGGAACATGAAGCCGCGCTCGAGGGGCTTGAGCTGAAGTTTCCAATCGGTGCTCGTGGCCCCGAGGTTCACGGCAATCGCGCCCACCACGCCGACGGCGTAGAGGTCGGCCAACCCCGACATGTCGCTCACGGCGACGACGAGGCCGGCGGGAATCAACATCGCGAAGAGGAGTCCCGCATTGGGAACACCGAAGGGATTGAGCTTCGTGAACACCGGCGGGAGTTCCTGATCGCGGCCCATCAGGTAGGAGATTCCGCTCAGGGCGACGATGGCGGTGTTCACCGCCGAGAGCAGGAGGATTCCGAACACGATGCTGACGGTCCACGCGGCGACATGACCGAAGACGGGACCAAACAGACTACCCCCGAATACCTGCGCCATGTAGCGCAGCATGTAATCCCGGACACCCTCCGCGCCGGGGGCATTCACGTCGCCATGAACAATGGTCATGCAAGGCAGGGCGGCCATGGCGAGGCCAAGGAGCGCGGTGAAGAGACAGACCTCGATCATCACGACCACGAGGGCCTTGGTCGCAGTCCGGGAGACATTCGGTTTTTCCGGAGTGCTTCCCGGATTGAGCTTCATCACGCCGGTTGAGTTGGCGATCGCCTCCACACCGGAAAGGGCAAGCACGATGCCGACGAAGGCGTTCCAGTTATGGAAGAATCCCCCTTGGAGGGGACGCGTTGCGTGGATCGCATCCCCGAGATGGGGCAGCACCAGCAAGCCCAGCAGCACCACCACGATCGCGGTCGGAACGGCAACGAGCGCCGCGGCACCTCCGGTGTGCTTGGGGCCAAAGAAGTTCAGGAAACCGATCACGAAAATCGCCCCGCAGGCCCAGTACTCGGGATGAGGAAACCCGAGATAGAGGAAAGCGGAGAGGGCACTCACGGCCGCCGTCACGATGTAGTCGGCGATGAGCAGGAAAGCACCGACGATGGAAATGATCTCTGAGCGGTGACGGACGCTGGCGTAGACGCCGCCGCCGTTGGGGTAATGGCGACAGATGGTGATGTAGTTCAGGCCGACGAGCGCCGTGAGCACGCACATGGCGGCGATGAGCCATGGAGAACTGTATCCAGCAACGGCGAAGGCGAGACCGATGACGTAGGCCTTGCTGGTGCCCCAGTCCCCGTAAAGGATCGCCGCGGCGCGCTTCCAATCGACATTGCGCGGCCTGGTCGTGGTGGTGCTGAACTCCATCATGGTCTTGGAAAAGGTTCGGGTCAGTGGCTGCAGCCGCAGCCTTGATGATCGGAGGCTTCAGGCCGTGCTCCGCCGCAACATCCACCCGAGGCATGATCACGATCCTCATCATGACCGTGATGCCCATGCCCGCCTCCTCCGCAGCAACCGCCAGAGCCCGATCCCCCGCAGCACCCTCCTTCGGAGGGAGCGACATCGCCGATGAGAACGACCTCAAGACCGATCTCCTGGAGGGCCAGTTGGTCGCGGGCGCGGCCGAGGAATCCCATGGCCCTTTCGGAGGGCTCGTGAACGGTGCGCAACTCGATCCGAACCGGCTTGCCCGCAAGATGGGGAAAGTTGTCCTTCAGTTCCCCGTCGAGGATGAACGACACATACGCGTTGAGTTTTTCCTGAAGCTGCCAGAGCTGGCGGTCACCGAGACCCCAGGCACGGGTCTCGAACATAGCGAGCACGAGCACGTCGTCGCGCGTGTCGTGGGCAAAGGCATCAAGCATCCCCGTCCGCTCGATTCCCGAGCCGGGAGGGGGAGGATTCGTGCCGGTCAGATCTTCCCGGAGGGAAACCATACGTAGAGCATGAAGTAGACGAGCACCCCGGTCACCGAGACATAGAGCCA
>Ga0208105_1000466_pt1 | contig 13525 bp, 8 predicted proteins | sample CryBogCBE16Jul07_FD_184574 | JGI IMG/M metagenome (GOLD analysis project Ga0208105, IMG submission 184574) | Freshwater microbial communities from Crystal Bog, Wisconsin, USA - CBE16Jul07 (SPAdes) | ecosystem: Environmental > Aquatic > Freshwater > Lake | place: Crystal Bog, Wisconsin, USA... | reverse complement strand
GTCACCATCTCAGTCTTTGCATACGACACGAATGGCCTGACGACAAACTCCAGCTTCCAAGTCTGGTATCGGACTAATGCAACCCGGACCATTAACTATCCCCAATACTCGAATCAATATTACTCACCAAACGGTTTTAATATGGGATTCTACCCTTACTCAAGCGACGGCACAGCTATACCAGCTTCAAACATTTCCTGGGTAGGACCCGCAGTTTTTACAGGATTTACCAACGGATTTAATCATTTTGCCTTCACCGGCGTGGGAACGGTGACCTTCTCTTATGTTCAACCGGGTAATATCTTCTACAAACCGATAACAAATACTTCCCAGTTTATTGTCTCGGCGGCTCCGCAGACAATCACCTTTCCTCAAATTCCCGATCAGCTTTTCAGCACCAACCCCTTCCTTCTGACGACCTACTCGCCTTCATCATCCTCGGGGCTTCCCATCAGTATTTCAATCAAGCCGGGGAGCCCGATGACTGTTCTCAACAATAATTTCTACATGACAGGTGTGGGAACCGTCACTCTGATCGCCAACCAATCGGGAACAAATGTTTATTTACCCGCCCAACCCAAGACCAATACCTTCACGATCTCTCCCGGACCTCAAACCATTACTTTCCCAGCGATCTCCAACAAGGTTCTTCCGGTCAAACCCTTTGCTATAAGCGCCAATGCCTCCTCCGGATTGCCGCTGACTTATTCGCTATCCTCCAACTCCCCCGCAACCCTTACCAACGGGAATACCCTTCGAATCACGGGCCCCGGCACCATTACGGTCGTGGCTAAACAAACAGGCACCAATGCCTATTTGCCTGCTACGCCCGTCACTAACAGTTTTCGAGCCGCTTCCAACCAAACAATCGGAGCCTTTGTATCCATTCCCAACAGGACTTATACCAATCCGTCGGCAACCTTGACCATCAACCCTATGCCCAAGTCTTCATCAGGACTTCTTGTTTCCCTCTCAGTCAAATCTGGCCCCGCCTCGCTGCTCTCCACAAACTCGAACTCTGCTAGCTTCTCGATCACGGGTGCCGGCACGATAACCCTCGCCGCCAATCAACCGGGCAATTCCAACTACTTTGCTGCCCCTGAAGTAACCACAAGTTTCAAAGTAGCCAAAGCCACCCAGTCTTTCTCTAAATTCCCAAACCTGCCCACGACAATCACCAACGGCACGCCTGTCACCATCAATCTGCCCATACTCTCATCAGGTCTCACCAATATCACTCTGAGCGCAAGCGGTGCCGGTTATGCCACATCAAGCAATACGGTGATTCCAACCAATAAAGGCACATTGAACCTCACGGCTTCCAGCGTCGGAGACAGCAACTACCTTGCAACCTCAATCACCACCAATATCCCTGTGGTCAAGGGAAGCCAGACCATCACCTTTCCCTCCATCGATTCCCCCCTGATGGCCGGAACCAACCACTACGGTCTCTCTGCCGCGGCCTCCTCGGGATTACCCGTGACCTATACGCTCACGCCATTGAAAGCCAACGTCTCCCTCATCTCAAACGCGATCGTGGTCAACGCCTACACGAGCAACAACTCCGCCAGCTACACGGTGGTCGCCTCCCAAGCCGGCAACTCCGGCTGGTTACCCGCCACCTCGGTGACCAACACCTTCTCCACCGCGCCTTATGATTCAGGGAGCTCAGGGGACGGTTCCAGCAACAGCTACATCGGCTCTAGCTCAGTCGGTTCCGGAAATCTGACCCTTACTGCCAATGGCGACAGTTCCCATACCACCCCCACCCCCACGCCAACCCCTTGACCGGCTCGTCCCGGCAGTCAGCCGTGACATCGGGGGTTTTCAGTAATAGCGGTAGATGAACAGTCGGGTTGGGACGGGTTTCTGCCCAAGGAAAGCTCGCATCGATCTCTTCTGTGGCGGCTGATTCCTCCACCAGATCAAGGCGCCTGAGTACAGCCTCCAACACGGGAGCGTAGAGTGTCGCGTCGTGACCAAGGCAAAAGTCGATGACCGACGGAGGCCGCCCTGCAAGCCCCATTCGGATTCTCGCTCCATCTCGGTAGTCATTGAAGCCGAGTTCCCATCGTCCTCCCTCGCTTTGGAGACGGAGGATCCGGTATTCCGAAGAGGGATCGGTCCGATGGAACTTCAAGGCTTCTCGTCGGAGCTTTCAGCCTTCTGACGATCGGGATGCCCCCACCAACTATTCTTTCCCTTTCCGTCGTAGTAGGTCTCAAAAACCCGGACCGCATCCTCCATGGTTCCATCCGAAGGAGCCCATTGCGAAACATCCGGAAAGTCGGTGGAGATATTGCGGTTCTTCACCTCGCTGCGGAAGCGGATCGGGCACCAGAAGGATTCAATATTTCGAAGCATCTCACTGCCGAGCGCCCAAATCCCCGTCATCCAGTCACAGTACCAGCACCAGAGCAGATCATAGCCGATCAATCCGTCGTACTTGTGACGTGAGAGATTAATCCACTCGGAGGCCTTGTAGGTCGGGAGCTTTCCGAGCCAGGCAATCGGGGGATAGATCAGGATCTCGACGAGTCGGATCTGAACAAACGCGAGAATGGCCGGCGTCTGAACCATGAGGCAAAGCTGGTTGCGGAATGGACCAAGGATTCGCCCTTGGGCATCGCTGAGAGTTCGGCCCTTTTTTCCTCGGATGGCACGGTGCACAAGGCAGAAGAGATGCAGGAACAGGAGTTCGGCAATGATCGCAGCCAGAAAACCAGCCCACCCGTCGAGCCATGCCCCCACAACCCAAGGAATCCAGGTAAAGAGACTCACGAAAAGATCCAGCCAAGGAGCCCGGGCAACCGCCTCGGTGATGGCGAAGGCGATCCGGGTAAGAATCCCGGCGATGATGAGACAGGAAAAGATCAGGCCAAGGGACGCGGCAAAGTGGTGCATCCCATCGTTCTCTCATACCAAGGAACGGGAACAAACCACGAAAGCACCTCATCTAGCGGAAATATGGACAGTGAGGGGATCGAACCCCCGACCAACTCGGTGTAAGCGAGCCGCTCTACCGCTGAGCTAACTGTCCTGAAAAGTACTCTCACACGATGGAATCAGAGCGTGAGACTGGCAAGATAGAATCGATCCCTCTCAAATTGCCCCCAGAAGATTGACGATGACATCGCCTCCCATTCCCTGACCAATCTGGAGAGCGGTGCGGGGTCCTGGGGCTACTACCCCAAGGGTTGTCGGTATGTAGAGTGCCTCATCGACACCGGAAAGCGGAGGGGGAAGCCGTTTTGTCCTGAATCCCTCCACCAAAAGCGCTGCTTCCATCAACCCTGAAGCCGAAAGGGCATGACCCGTGACGCGCTTGAAAGCACTGATCCATGGAAGTCGATCCCCAAAGATCCGGATCAACACGGGTACCTCGATGGCGTCGTAACGGCTCGTTCCCGTAGCATGAAGGGAAACCCAGTCAGCCGATGCATCAGGAGCCTCTTTGATCACATCACGGATCAGGCGCTCGAGGGTGGCTCCGGAAGGATCGGGGGCTTGCAGATGGTAGCTCTCGTTGGCACTTGCTCCACCGAGCCACTCGGCCAAGAGCGCTCCCCCTCGCGTCACGGCATGAGCCTCACTCTCGAGGATCAGGGCAGCAGACCCTTCGGCAGGGGTCATTCCGGAACGATTGCCGGAAAGGGGCGAGGAGTCAGGCTTTCTGGCAACACTGCCATTGCGAGCCATGGCCTTGGCAACGGAGTCCGAAAGCGCGGAATCGGCGGCCACGCACACCGCGGCATCGACAATACCATTACGGATGAGAGACCCGGCCATCCAGAGGATCTGGGCACCGGTAGCCGAGGCCGCATTGAGGGAAAGCACGGTGCCGCCGAGACCATGTCTCAAGGAAACAACGGCAGGCACGGAATTGCCGCGCCAGCGGCTCACGGCATAAGGGGAAAACCGTCCTCCCTGCGAGGAGGCAAGATCCCGCTCCATGGCGACAATCCCGCCAAGCGAGCTCCCGCCGACGCAACCGAAGGCAGGGCGTCGTTCCTTTGATCCCTCACCCCGCAGACGATTCCGTTCGGATCCCAATCCGGCCGATCTCCAAGCCTGTTCAGCAACGCCCAGGGCCAGAAGCTGATGACGGCCCAAGATGGAGAGATCTCCCGGCGCGAGTCCTATCGATGACGCAATCTCTTCGTCTGCTGCAACGGAGCCCTCAATCCGTTCTCCTCTGTGAACCTGAGACCAGAGATCGGCAACGGAAGCCGCGCGCCCCGAAAGCACGCCCGACCCCGTGATGAAGACCCGTCTTGCTGACAGCACGTCGACCTGTCCCTTTATTGTTTCAGGCCGAGCTTCTTGAGCTTGGGGGCGATGACCACCTGACAGTAGGGATTCCTGTCCTTGTTGTTGCGGTAATAGTCCTGATGGTAGTCCTCCGCCGGGTAGAAGGAGGTCAGAGGTTTGATCTCGGTCACGATGGGATCGGGATAGAGTGCCTGCGCCTTCCTTTTGGAGGCCTCGGCTGCAGCAGTCTCCTCCGGGGTCGAGGTCAGGATGATGGAACGATATTGCGTGCCGTGATCGGCTCCCTGGCGGTTCAGCGTGGTGGGGTCATGCACTTTCCAGAACAGATCCAACAGCTGATCATACGTCACCCTGGAGGGATCATAGGTGATCTGCACCACCTCGGCATGACCTGTGCGCCCCGTGCAGACCTGATCATAGGTGGGATCCGGTGTGGTGCCGCCGGCAAATCCCGAGGTGACCTTGAGAACGCCCGGAAGCTGCTCGAACGTCGCATCGAGACACCAGAAGCAGCCGCCGCCGAGAGTCGCCGTGGCTGTCTTGGAAGGTGACGGTGAGGGAGTCGGCGCAGCGTTCATGGGGAGGGAGGAAAGGGAAAACGCCAGGAAGGGAAAGAGGAGCAGGTTTCTCATCACGGAAATCTCTACCAAACGATGGAAAAAACTAGCTGAAAAGGCCCCGATACCCGTGTTAGCTCCCCTGTTCGACAGGAAGGCAGGTGCAGAAAATATTTCTGTCCCCGTAGACGTTGTCGACCCGCGAGACGCTCGGCCAGAACTTGTGCGTCTTGAGCCACGGAACAGGCCAGGCGGCTTGGGTGCGGGAGTAGGGACGGCTCCACTCGTCTGCGGTGACCACGGCGGCGGTGTGCGGGGCGCGCTTGAGGGGATTGTCGGCCTTGTCCAGTTCGCCCTTCTCGATGGCGGTGAGTTCGCCATGGATGGTGATCATGGCGTCGCAGAAGCGGTCGAGCTCCTCCTTGGACTCGCTCTCGGTCGGCTCGACCATGAGCGTTCCGGGAACGGGCCAGCTCATCGTCGGGGCGTGGAATCCATAATCCATGAGGCGCTTGGCCACGTCCTCGACCTCGACACCCGCGCGGGTCTTCCACTCGCGCAGATCCAGGATGCACTCGTGAGCGACGGTGCCGTTGGCCCCCTTGTAGAGCACGGGAAAATAGGACTCCAGACGCGTTGCAATATAGTTGGCGTTAAGGATCGCCAGCGCGCTGGCCATGGCCAGTCCGTCCGGTCCCATCATCCGAAGATACATCCAGCTGATGACGCAGATACTGGCGCTTCCCCAAGGGGCGGCGCTTACTTCGCCGGTGGCGGATGTGCCTCCGGTGGGAATGACGGAGTGACCGGGAAGGAAGGGGGCGAGATGCTCGGCCACACCGATTGGGCCGACTCCAGGTCCTCCGCCGCCGTGAGGGATGCAGAAGGTCTTGTGAAGGTTGAGGTGGCAGACATCGGCACCGATGCCGCCGGGAGAACAGAGGCCGACCTGGGCATTCATGTTGGCCCCGTCCATGTAGACTTGGCCGCCTGCCTCGTGGATCATCGAGCAGATCTCGCGAATCGAGGCCTCGAAGACCCCGTGGGTCGAGGGATAGGTCACCATCAGCGCCGCCAACCTGTCGCGATGGACCGCGACTTTGGCACGGAGGTCCTCAACATCGACGTTCCCCCCGGCGTCGCAGGCCACGCCGACGATCTCCATGCCGGCCATGGCGGCACTCGCGGGATTGGTGCCATGGGCCGAAACGGGGATCAAGCAGACATTGCGGTGTCCCTCTCCGCGTGAGAGATGGTAGGCACGGATGACGAGCAGTCCGGCATACTCACCCTGCGAGCCGGCGTTGGGTTGGAGAGAAACGGCGTGGAAGCCGGTGATTTCCGAGAGCCACTTCTCGAGCTGGCAAAAGATCTCGGCGTAGCCCTGCGCCTGGGAGGGCGGGACGAAAGGATGGAGGCCGCCTATCTTTTCCCAGGTCACCGGCAGCATCTCGGAGGTGGCGTTGAGCTTCATCGTGCACGACCCGAGGGGAATCATCGAGGTCGTGAGCGAGAGGTCCTTGGTCTCGAGTCGGCGCATGTAGCGCAGCATCTCGTGCTCGGTGTGGTAGGAATTGAAGACCGGGTGGGTCAGGATCTTCGAGATCCGGCGCAGGGAATCGGGAAGCTGCCAGGAAAGCGGATCAACTTTCACGGCGGCGGGCCCCGGCCCGAAGAGCGCGACAAGTCGCTCCGTCTCCTCCGTCGTCTCGTCGAGCGAGATGGTAACGGCGGTCTCTCCAAGGTAGCGGAGATTGATCCCGGCGTGCTCGGCACGGGAGCGCAGGGAAGCAGATTCCACCGGGGTGAGATTCACCCGAACGGTGTCGAAGAAGGGGCCTTCCTGCACGTCCCAACCGGCCTTCGACAACGAGGCCGCAAGCTTCAAGGCCTGAAGATGGACCTTTTCCGCGATCTCACGGAGACCCTTTGGGCCGTGGTAGACGGCATACATCGAGGCGAGGACGGCCAGCAGGACCTGGGCCGTGCAGATATTACTCGTCGCCTTCTCGCGGCGGATATGCTGTTCGCGGGTCTGGAGGGTGAGTCGGTAGGCGGGGTTTCCGTCGGCATCGCGGGAGATGCCGACAAGACGTCCTGGAAGGCGACGCTTGAACTCATCGCGGACGGCCAGGAAGCCGGCATGGGGCCCCCCGTAGCCCATCGGGACTCCGAAGCGCTGAGTCGAGCCCACGGCCATGTCCGCCCCTGCCTCACCCGGTGGCTTTAGCAGCACAAGGGCCAGGGGGTCGCAGGCGATAACGGCGAGACCGCCCGCAGCATGAATTGCGGCAATGGCTACCGAGGGATCGGAGATCGATCCGTCCGTTGCGGGATACTGAACGATGCCCCCGCAGAGACCGGAGGCAGGAATCGAGGAGACGCCTCCCACGATCAGCTTGATCCCGAGGGGCTGGGCACGGGTCTGGAGCAGTGAAATCGTCTGGGGATGGCACCCCTCGTGAACGAAGAAAGCGTCCGCATCCTTAAGGTCGTGACTCATGGCCATGGCCTCGGCGGCGGCCGTTCCCTCGTCGAGCATCGAGGCATTGGCGATTGCCAGCCCCGTCAGGTCGCAGACCATTGTCTGGAAGTTGACCAGCGCCTCCATGCGTCCTTGGGAGATCTCGGCCTGATAGGGAGTGTAGGCGGTGTACCAGCCGGGATTCTCAAGGATGTTCCGACGGATGACGGCGGGAAGGTGGGTACCGTGGTAGCCCATCCCGAGATAGGTGGGACGGAACTCGTTCTTCGCGGCGAGGTCGCGGAGCTCGGCAAGGGCCTCCACCTCCGTCGCCGCGGCGGGCAGGCTCAGCACCCGATTCAGGCGAATCTCCGAGGGAACGGTCCTGACGATTAGTTCCTCCAACGAGGAACACCCCACGGTCCCCAGCATCTCCCCGATGGCATGATGATGGGAACCGAGATGCCTGCGGCTGAAGCGGCCGCGTTCCAGGACGGCCGTGAGATCAAGGAGATCGCCCTCCAACATGCCGCTCATCAGGAGATCTGGGCGGTGTAGACCTCGGGGGAAAGAAGGGCCTCGGCCTCGGCCGGCGACGAAGCCTTCATCTTCCAGATCCATCCCTGTCCGAACGGATCGGTGTTGAGCAGGGCGGGGTTGGCGGAGAGTTCGGCATTCACCTCGGTGACCGTTCCGGAAAGTGGCGAGTAGATGTCGCTGGCAGCCTTCACCGACTCGACGACCGCGGCGGTAGCGCCTGCCTTTACCTCTGCGCCGACCTTGGGAGGCTCGGCATAGACGATGTCGGTGAGTTCTGCCTGGGCATGGTCGGTGATGCCGACGATGACGGTGTCACCCTCGATGCGGATCCATTCGTGGGTCTTGGCGTAGCGGAGGTCTGCGGGAACGTTCATGGCGTGGGTTGTGATGAATCAGGCTTCTGGTTTCTTGTAAAAAGGGAGTGTGGAAACGGTAGCGGCGTAGCGGCGGCCGCGCACTTCAATTTCCAACGCCGTGCCCGGAGTCGAGAGGGCACCGGGAAGGTAGGCCATGGCGATCCCCTCCCCCAGACTCGGAGATAGGGCTCCGCTGCAGGTTTCGCCAACCGCCACCCCCTCGGAAAGGACGGGGTAATGGGACCGGAGGGGCGGTCCCTGGACGGTCAGCTTGAGCGGGATGAGCCGCGCAGGGAGTCCAGCAGCTCGCTGGGCTTCAAGAACCGCACGCCCCGTGAAACCGGGCTTTTCGGGATCATCCAGGGAGACGAATTTCCCGAGTCCGGCTTCAAGCGGAGTCCGCTCCCGGGAAAGGTCGGATCCGTTCAGGGGATATCCCATCTCGAGGCGGAGCGTGTCACGACAACCGAGTCCGCACGGCTTCACTCCGGCGGCGAGCAGGGCGCTCCACAGGACCACGCCCTTGGCGACCGGCACGAAAAGTTCAAAGCCGTCCTCGCCGGTGTATCCCGTCCGGGCGACCAACGAAGGCACGGCCCCCTCGAATCCCGGAAGGGGAGCGATCCCGTTGCGCTTCGGGACGTCGCATCCGGGAGCAAGAGCCCGGAGGATCCTTTCGGAGTCGGGGCCCTGCAGAGCGATTGCGGCGTAGGCGTCGCCGAGATCGTTGAGCACCACGGACCCATCGGCCGGCAGACGTCCGCACATCCAGGCCAGATCGATGTCACGGCAGGCGGCATTGATCACCAGGAAATATTCCTGCTCGCCGCTGCGGTAGAGAATGAGGTCGTCGATGACTCCCCCGCCCTCGTCGAGCATGAGCGAATACTGGCCGCGAGTGAGGGCGAGCTTGCCGACGCGATTGGTGAGGAGACTCTCCAGCCAAGCAAGCGCGCCGGAACCGGAAACGGTCACCTCGCCCATGTGCGAGATGTCGAACATCCCGGAGGCGGAGCGCACCGCCTTGTGCTCGTCGATGATGCCGGAATACTGGACCGGCATGAACCAGCCTCCGAACTCGACCATGCGGGCTCCGCAGGCGATGTGGGCCGCCTCGAGAGGGGAATGCTTCAGGGTGTCGGGATCGCTCATGATTCGAAGAAGGATCAGCCCTAAGTCATCGATCCGTTGGGACGGCGGGCATTGAAATCCAGGTAGGTGTAGGAGGCGAACATCCGCTCGTACTCATCGACGAGACGCATCGCCTCGTTCGGCTTGAGGCGGTCCCCCTTGAGGGCAGCGTCGGCCTGGGACTTGATGCGACGGGCGAGTTCCTTGGTATCCCACTGGGTGAGGGTCAGGACCTGGTCGACCGTGTTACCAGGGAGCACCTCCTCGACGTAGTAGCCCTGCTCCTCATCCTCATCGAGAAAGACGTGCATCTCGTTGACTCGGCCGAAAAGGTTATGGAGATCCCCCATGATGTCCTGATACGCGCCGGAAAGGAAGATCCCGAGGTAATAAGGCTCGCCGGGGCGGACGCGGTGGACAGGAAGGGTCTCCTTCACGTCCTGAAAATCGATGAACTTCGCCATCTTCCCGTCGGAGTCACAGGTGATGTCCACCAGCGTACCGCTCCTCTCGGGAACCTCGTCGAGGCGATGGATCGGCATGACCGGGAAGAGCTGGCCGAGCGCCCAGTGGTCGAGGAGGGACTGGAAGACCGAGAAATTGCACAGGAGCTGGTCGGCCAGCGCTACCTCCAGCTCGCGAACCTCCTCGGGAATCTGCGCCATCCCCTTGTGGAGGGCGACGATCTTGGCCGCGATGCGCCAGTAAAGCGTGTCGATCTTGGCCTTGGCCCGGAGATCGAGCAGACCGAGATCAAACATCGACTGGGCTTGGTCGCGGATTTGCTGGGCATCATGCAAGTTTTCCAGACGGCGCTTTTCGCTGAGTCCCGCATGGATCTCAAGCATGTCCGCGACGAGTTTCGGATCCCCGGGAGCGGCGGCCACAGCACCCTCGGTCTCCTCCTTCTCAATGGAACCGAACGCCTCAATGACGAGCACCGAGTGCGGCGCGACGATGAAGCGTCCGCTTTCGCTCACGATCACGGGATGCTCGACCTGCTCGGAATCGCAGATCTCCATGATATTGTAGACGATGTCACGGGTGTACTCGTGCAGGGTGTAGTTGCGCGAACTGTCGAAGCTGGTGCTCGAACCGTCGTAGTCGACGCCGAGGCCTCCGCCGACATCGAGGTAGCCGAGCGAGTGGCCCATCTTGCGGAGCTTCGCGTAGAAACGGGCGGCCTCACGGGTGGCACGGCTGATGGTCTGGATGTCGGGCACCTGGGAGCCGACATGGTAATGGAGCAGGACGAGCGCGTCGGGGATCCCCTCGGCGTGCAGGGTGTCGCTCACTGAGACCAGATCGGCCGTGGAGAGGCCGAACTTGGCGTTCTCCCCGCCACTGGTCGCCCACTTTCCGGCCCCCTTGGAGAGGAGACGCACGCGGGCGCCGATCATCGGCTTCACGCCGACCAGTTTAGCAACGGCGAGGATCTGGTAGAATTCCTCCAGCTTCTCGACCACGAGAATCACCTTCTTGCCAAGCTTGAGGCCGAGAAGGGCGGCCCGGATGAACTCGTCGTCCTTATAGCCGTTTCCCACGACGAGGCTTTCGGGATCGGAGTGGACTGCGAGCGCGGCGATCATCTCCGGCTTGCTGCCTGCCTCGATGCCAAAATGATACTGCTGGCCCGCGTCGACGATCTCCTCGACCACCTCGCAGAGCTGGTTGACCTTGATCGGAAAAACGCCACGGTAGACGTTCCTGTAGCCGCACTCCTCGATCGCCTTGGCAAAGGACTCGTTGAGTCTTCGAACCCTGTCACGCAGGAGATCGTGACTGCGGATCAGCAGGGGGAAACGAAGTCCCCGGCCCCGCGCCTCCCCGACCAACTCCATGAGGTCGATCTCCTCTCCGTCCCTGCGGCGGGGACGGATCACGGCATGTCCGGCATCATTGATCCTGACATATCCCTCCGACCATCCCTCCACATTGTAGAGCGCGGCATTCTGCTGGGGGATGAGGAGAATCTTGTTTGGGGACATTTTGTGAGCCGAATGAATTAACAAACCTTCCCCCTGATGACCATAGGGAACAGCTGAATAAATCACCTAGAGGCCGTTGCGAGAAAAACGGGCTGCGGGCAAGGCTGCTTGGCACGAGCATCCCCACAGCGGGCTGTCAGCGCCATGCCAGCACCGCCCCCGGCTTTTTATTCCCGCAACTCCATGGACTGAAGCCAGTTGCCGGATCTTTTCGTAGCCGTCTCCCGACGACCTCGTCCTTTGGACTGCTTCGCAGGCCACGATGCGACTCCCGACACTCGATGTCGTGGCGTTGCTCGCTCGGGCGAGAGCGCTGCGGGTATTGACTCGCTCACTCCCGCGAGACTCGCCCTGTCGGATTTGCCTCCGGCAAATCTACCCAAGCCGCTCCCGCGGCAACGTGTTGCCCAGCGCTCGCACCTTGAAAACCAAACCCGTGGGAACGGGCGCGGAGAAGTCCGCGTAGCGGAACCCGCCAGGACGGCACAGCTTTGCGGCAGCAAAGTGCCGCTCAAATCAGCAACTGCTCTTCAGCGGCCATCATGGGATTGATTCAGCGGTTCCTTAGAATCATGGTCCGATCATCGATTTTTTTCACGGCCCAAGACGAGGTGCTTCCGTCATCGCCCGGGTCATGCGAGGATCCGCTTCACCATTTACCCGGACTCTCCATGAAAATTCTCCATTTCGACGCCTTCGCCGGTATCAGCGGCGACATGACCGTGGCCGCACTACGCGACCTCGGGGTGCCTGAGGAGGTTTTCCAGAAAGCCCTGGCTTCCCTGTCGGTAACGCTGCCACCCTGCCGCTTCGAGCGGTCCGAGCGCGGAGGGATCTCCGGATGGCGTTTTCTGGTGAAGGGGCATGACAGTCACAAGGGGACGCCTGCTGGACACCATCATCGCGGTCACCACCATGGACATTCCCATGCGCATCATGAGGAACACGAGCATCATCATGACCACACCCACAATCATGATCATGCTCATGGAAGGAACCATGCCGAGATCGCCAACATCCTCAGGGAGAGCACTCTCGGGGAACGGGTGAAAGAACGATGTCTTGCCGTCTTCCGGAGAATTGCCGAGGCGGAGGGCCGGATCCACGGCGTGCCACCGGAAACGGTTGGCTTTCATGAAGTCGGGGCCGAGGACTCCATCGCAGACATCGTGGCCGCCTGTGCCGGACTGGAATCGCTCGGCGTGGAGAAGATCACCTGCGGCCCCCTGACCGAGGGTTCGGGACACATTCACTGCGCACACGGAACCTTTCCCCTTCCCGCCCCAGCCACGCTGGCCCTCCTGAAGGGAATTCCTCTCCGCCAAGTGGAAGAACCGTGGGAGCACATCACTCCAACGGGCGCGGCACTGGTGGCCGAGTATGGCGTGACCTTCGGAACCATGCCCAAAATGTCCGTTTCCAATATAGGGTATGGGCTTGGATCCCGAAATACACCCAACCGTCCCAATGCCCTACGCCTCATCCTTGGATCATCAGTTCAAAACGGACATTTCACGGAAGAGATTGTGGAAATCCGCTGCAATCTTGATGACTTGACTCCTGAACACGCCTCCCATGCCTTGGAGCGCATTCTGGCCGCAGGGGCCTTGGACGCCACTCTGAGCCCGACGGTCATGAAAAAGGGACGCTCCGGATGGATCCTCGAGGTGATCTGCCGACCTGATCAGTCGGAAAAGCTCTCAGTACTCATCCTGAACGAGACGACGGCCTTTGGAATCCGTAAGCACCAGATGGAGCGGATCATTCTGGAACGCCAGCATGAATCGGTCACCACCCCTTATGGCGAGATTGCGGTGAAAGTCGGGATCCTCGGTGGAAAAACTCTCCAGCAATCACCCGAGTTTTCCTCCTGCGCGGAAGCGGCGGAACGCCATGGTGTGCCCGTAAGACTGGTCCATCAGGCCGCACTCGCAGCACTTCGGAACGATTGATTCACAGGAATGAAGGAGATGGGATAAGGACTCGTCAGCTCCCAATCTTTTTAAAAATCGAACCATTGTCCCCGCCAATAAAAACCGTTCAAAGAGGAAGGATTGTCCATCCCTTTGATTCTCTTCATCCCTAATCGGCACTTAGAGCGTTTTAAATAAAGATGTAGCCATTAATTTGGGGGTGCCATGGGGTGGTCTGCGAGAAGCAAGCGAAGCGGCTGTAGTCGTTGTGCTACTGCCCGAGCGATGCGACACAGCAGAACGC
>Ga0208105_1000460_pt1 | contig 13618 bp, 10 predicted proteins | sample CryBogCBE16Jul07_FD_184574 | JGI IMG/M metagenome (GOLD analysis project Ga0208105, IMG submission 184574) | Freshwater microbial communities from Crystal Bog, Wisconsin, USA - CBE16Jul07 (SPAdes) | ecosystem: Environmental > Aquatic > Freshwater > Lake | place: Crystal Bog, Wisconsin, USA... | reverse complement strand
CGCGTAAATCTCTTGGATTTTGACGCCGACCAAATGGCGGCGTATGTCGCGGGGTTGAACGAGAAGCCCTTTCGGGCAAAACAGCTGATGCAATGGATACACCAACGCGGTATATCCGACATCAATGAGATGAGCGATCTGGCTAAGAGCTTCAGAGCCACTCTCCTCGATAAAGCCGAAGTCCTTTCACTCCCTGTTATTAAAGACGAGCATGCCCATGATGGCACCCGCAAGTGGCTGCTGGATGTAGGGGCAGGTAATGCGGTCGAATCCGTTTTCATTCCAGAAGATGATCGCGGTACCTTATGCATCTCTTCCCAAGCAGGCTGCGCAGTCAATTGCCGTTTCTGCTCCACTGGGCATCAAGGCTTTTCTCGTAATCTGACATCCGGCGAGATCATTGGCCAACTCTGGTTTGCAGAGCATCTATTACGCAATGATCCCGAAGCGATTCGACGCATTGAGCTCTACCCAACCCCAGGCTATGAGCATACGGGTAGGGTGATCTCGAATGTGGTGATGATGGGTATGGGTGAGCCTTTACTCAACTACGACAACGTCGTGAGTGCGCTGCACCTGATGCTCGATGATCGGGCTTATGGTTTGTCGCGTCGTCGCGTCACCGTATCGACTTCTGGTGTAGTGCCCATGATTGATCGACTAGCTCAAGATTGTCCTGTTGCTTTGGCGGTCTCCTTGCACGCACCCAACGATGCCTTGCGCGATCAGCTGGTCCCGCTCAATCAAAAGTATCCCTTAAAAGAATTACTCGATGCTTGTGAGCGCTATCTGCCGTTTGCTCCCAGAGACTTCTTAACCTTTGAGTACTGCATGCTTGATGGTGTAAACGATTCTGATATTCAGGCAAAAGAACTGGTGCGTTTGCTCAAAAACATCAAGTGCAAAGTGAATCTCATTCCATTTAACCCTTTCCCAGAATCGGGACTAAAGCGTTCCACCAATCAACGTATTCATGCGTTTGCCAATATCTTGCTTGAAGCCGGTATGGTTGCTACAGTGCGTAAGACCCGAGGTGATGATATTGCTGCAGCATGTGGTCAATTGGCTGGTGATGTAGTCGATCGCACACGAGTACGTGAACGTGCTGTGCACGATACTGAAATTGTTCCGTCTAACGAACACAAAATTGAATGGTTAGATCGTTTGGATTCTGAGTAATGAAGACCGATATCAATATGAATAATTCTAATTGCCTACCTCCACTTCCTCTTGGACCAAGCCCTAAGAGAGCAACTCGCCAAGCAACAGTAGCCTGGAAAACCAACATCATTACCGTCGGTGGTGATGCCCCAGTGCGTGTACAGTCAATGACCAACACTGATACAGCCGATGCACTCGGTACCGCGATTCAGGTCAAAGAGTTGGCGCGCGCAGGATCAGAAATGGTGCGCATTACTGTCAATACACCCGAAGCTGCAGCTGCGGTTCCCTACATTCGGGAGCAGTTAGACAAGATGGACGTCTTAGTGCCACTGATTGGTGACTTTCATTACAACGGGCATACTTTATTAAAAGACTTTCCAGAGTGTGCAAAAGCCTTATCCAAATACCGCATTAACCCCGGTAACGTCGGTAAGGGTGCTAAGCGAGATCCGCAATTTGCGCAAATGATTGAAGCCGCTTGCCAATACGATAAGCCGATTCGGATTGGTGTGAACTGGGGTAGTCTCGATCAAGAACTTCTGGCTAGCATTATGGATAGCAATGCCGCACTAGCAAATCCTAAGTCAGCACAAGAGGTGATGATTGAAGCCTTGATTCAGTCGGCACTGCAATCTGCTGAAAAAGCAGTTGAACTGGGTATGAACCCTAACCAAATTATGCTGTCTTGCAAAGTGAGCAATGTGCAAGATCTGGTTGCGGTATATCGTGATCTCTCTCGCCGTGCTGACTATCCTCTGCATCTGGGTTTAACCGAAGCGGGTATGGGTAGCAAAGGCATTGTGTCTTCCACTGCGGCAATGGCGATTCTGTTGCAAGAGGGTATTGGCGATACGATTCGTGTTTCTTTAACTCCAGATCCTGGGGCACCGCGTGAGAATGAAGTGATCGTCGCCCAAGAGATATTGCAAACCATGGGATTGCGTAATTTCACCCCCATGGTCATTGCTTGTCCTGGCTGTGGCCGCACTACTAGTACGACTTTCCAAGAGCTGGCTGCAGATATTCAGTCGTATCTTCGTCAACAAATGCCGGTTTGGAAAAAGACCCATCCCGGAGTTGAGGATATGAATGTGGCAGTAATGGGCTGCATCGTGAATGGCCCAGGTGAGAGTAAGCACGCCAATATCGGTATTTCTTTGCCTGGTACTGGCGAAACCCCTGCGGCCCCCGTCTTTGTGGATGGCGTTAAGGTGAAGACCCTCAGAGGCGACAATATTGCCCAGGACTTTCAAGTCATCGTAGAAGAATACGTGGCGCAAAACTACGCTACCAAATAGAACTTCCAGAAAACATGACCGATTCAAAAAATAACAAGCTCACCAAGATCAATGCCGTGCGTGGCATGAACGATTTATTGCCAGTAGATGCTCAGGCTTGGCAACACCTCGATCACGTCTTGCAAGATCTCACCCGTGCTTATGGTTATGAGTATCTGCGCACCCCCATTGTTGAAATGACAGCAGTCTTTCAAAGGGGTGTTGGAGAAGCAACCGACATTGTTGAAAAAGAAATGTATTCCTTTGAGGATCGCCTCAATGGCGAGCAACTAACATTGCGTCCTGAAGGGACAGCCGCAATTGTGCGGGCTGTAATTGAGAACAATCTGATTTACGAAGGGCCTAAGCGACTTTGGTATACCGGACCGATGTTCCGTCATGAGCGCCCACAGCGTGGTCGCTATCGTCAGTTCCATCAGTTCGGGATTGAAGCGCTGGGTTTTGCAGGACCCGATATCGATGCTGAAATCATTCTGATGGGGCAGCGCCTCTGGGATGAACTGGGTCTCAAAGGGGTGCGTCTGGAGATCAACTCCCTAGGTCAGGCAGAGGAGAGGGCGCAACATCGCGCTGCACTCGTCACTTACTTTGAGAAGCACCAAGATCAGTTAGATGAAGATTCACAGCGTCGTTTATTGACCAATCCTTTGCGGATCTTGGATTCTAAAAATCCAGAGATGCAAGCTTTGATCGAGGCCGCTCCTAAATTACTGGATTTTCTGGGTGAAGCCTCACTAAAACATTTTGCTGCCGTACAAGATCTTCTCAAAGCAAATAACATCCCTTGCAAAATCAATCCTCGCTTAGTACGTGGTTTGGATTACTACAACCTGACTGTATTTGAGTGGGTAACTGATGAGTTGGGTGCGCAGGGTACGATTGCGGGTGGTGGCCGTTACGATCCCCTGATTGAACGTATGGGCGGCAAAGCAGCGCCTGCTTGTGGTTGGGCGATGGGTATGGAGCGGGTCCTAGAGTTGATGAAAGTCTCAGGTTCATTGCCTGAATCTACCCCTCAATGTGATGTCTATATGTTGCATCAAGGTGGAGAAACCCTGAAGGCAGCATTGGTGATTGCAGAACGTTTGCGTAATGCAGGCATCGATACGATCTTGTTCTGTCCTCCCGATGGAGAATCGGCCAGCTTTAAATCCCAGATGAAGAAGGCAGATGCCAGCGGTGCAGCCTATGCTCTGATTATCGGGCCAGATGAGCTGGATAAAAATGAAGCGCAACTCAAAGATCTGCGTGGTAGTGGCGAGCAGCAAGCAGTAGCCCTAGATCAGGCAGTTGAGGCTGTGATTAATGCTTTGGTAGGCTCATCAGAATAGAATAGCTCTTGTACAGAGTATCTTTTCCATCGTTAATGAAATAAATAGTCCGGATTGTTATGCCTTTAGACCTAGAAGAACAAGAACAAGTTGATCAGCTCAAAGCATTCTGGGCCAAGTATCGCAACATTATTACCAGTGTACTGACCGCCGCCTTGGTAATTTACGCTGCATATAACGGATATCAATGGTGGCGCAATAATCAAGCTGTCGAAGCTTCAAAGCTTTACAACACCCTCGTTACTTCGATTGGTAAGGGCGATAAAGAGCAAACCCTGCGCGCAGCCGATGATTTAGAAAAACAATACTCTGGAACTACCTATGCCTCGATGGCGAGTTTGGTTGCAGCCAAGGTATCAGCAGATAGCGGTAATACCGATAAAGCAATTGACTATTTACGGTGGACTGCAGACCACTCTTCGAATGATGCGTATGAAGCACTCGGTAAGTTACGTTTAGTCACACAGCTCATTGAGCGCGGTACTGCTAAAGATTTTGCAGAAGCGGATGATATTTTGAAAGACAAGCCTGTTAAAGGCTTTGAAGCACTTTGGTTGGAGCGTCGTGGCGATTGGTATTTGGCTCAGCAAAAAATAGCAGACGCTAAAAAATCCTATGAAGCTGCATGGAAGCAATTGGATCAAACGAAAGAATTTCCGGAAGAGGGGCGTCGCCTCTTGAAGGTGAAATTAGATGCTGTTGGAGGAGTCACTCAGTGAGTTCAATGATGAAAACTAGTATGAAGTTCCTCTCCAGTGCATTGATGCTTGCACTAGCTATCAGTTTAGTTGCCTGCTCTGGTAATAATCGGGTTCGTAAGCCCGCTGAATTAACCGAAGTAAAGAACCAATTTGAGCTCACTCCAGTATGGACTGCCAAGGTAAGCTCTTCAGATCCATTTAACTTTCACTTAGCTGTTGCAGGTGATGGTGTCTACGCTGCATCCCACAATGGTGATCTCACCAAGCTGGATGTGATGACCGGTAAAAAAGTCTGGTCAACCGATGTACCTGAAAAACTCTCCATCGGCCCTGGTTCTGATGGCAGCACGACAGTGGTGGTCAGTGGTAAAGGTACGGTTTATGCTTTTGATGACACTGGCAAACGTATTTGGGACGTCAATATTGGTAGCGAAGTACTCACCGAGCCAGTAGTTGCTGCTGGGGTGGTCGTCATTCGAGCTTTGGATAATCGCTTCATTGGACTGGATGCCAAGACAGGTGTCCGAAAGTGGATTTATCAACGTCAACAGTCCTCACTTTCATTGCGCGTCGGTTATGGGATGTTAGTCATTAACGATCAGGTAATCGTGACGGGCTTCGCCGGTGGACGTTTTGGCATGATTGCTTTAGCCAACGGTGGCCTGATTTGGGAAACCCCGATTTCCTTTCCGAAGGGATTCTCGGAGATTGAACGTTTAAATGATGTGACTGCCAAGCCCAGCATGGAGGGTGATGTGCTGTGTGCGGTTTCTTATCAAGGTCGCATTGGCTGTGGCCAAGCGCGTGGTGGTAACTTACTCTGGTTTAAAGATTATTCAAGCTTTACAGGTACTGCCCAAAGCCCCGATATGGTTTTCTCAGCCAATGAAAAATCAATCGTGACCGCCTTTGCCTCTAAAGATGGTAGCCAAATTTGGGAAAGCGCAAAGTTACAGAATCGTGATGTTGGCGAACCCCTAGCGATTGGCAGAGTTTTATTAATGGGTGATGCTCAAGGTTATCTCCACGCCTTTGATCAGAGTAATGGCGAGCTAGTTGCTCGGGTAAGACATGACAGTAATCCGATTACTGCAGCGCCGATTGCAGTGGGTGGCTTAATCTTGGTGACATCCCAGGGTGGAAAAATTGCGGCGTACAGTCCTAAATGAATCCAGTTATCACGATCGTCGGTCGCCCCAATGTTGGTAAGTCCACTCTATTTAACCGTTTAACCCGCTCGCGCGATGCACTGGTAGCGGATTTCTCTGGATTAACACGCGATCGTCACTACGGTAAGGGCCGTATCGGCGAGCGTGCATTTATCTGCGTCGATACCGGCGGCTTTGAGCCTGTCGCAAAGACCGGCATTGTGGCTGAGATGGCCAAGCAAACCAAACAAGCCGTTGCTGAATCCGATATTGTGATTTTCTTGGTCGATGGTCGCTTAGGTATGGCGCCACAGGATCGGGTGATAGCAGATTTCTTGCGCAAGACAGGTCGCCCCATCATTCTGGCGGTCAATAAAACCGAAGGCATGCAAGCTGGTGTTGTCACCGCTGATTTTCATGAGCTCGGATTGGGCGAGCCTTTTCCAATCTCTTCAGCACACGGTGATGGTGTACGCGGCCTGATTGATGATGCACTAGACTCACTCGGTATTGCTGAGCCTGAGCCAGAAGAAGAGGGTGATGCTGCTAATCGTCCAGTCAAGATTGCGGTAGTCGGTCGTCCTAATGTGGGTAAATCGACTCTGATAAATAAACTGATTGGTGAAGAGCGGGTCATTGCATTTGATATGCCGGGTACCACCCGCGATGCAATTGAAGTGCCATTTGAGCGCAATGGCAAACCCTTCATCTTGGTTGACACAGCCGGCCTGCGTCGTCGAGGCAAAGTATTTGAAGCGATTGAAAAGTTCTCAGTAGTAAAAACCTTGCAAGCCATTGCTGATTGCAATGTCGTGATTTTGATGCTCGACGCCCAGCAAGATATTTCTGAGCAAGATGCTCATATCGCTGGCTTTATTGTGGAAGCAGGCAGAGCCCTGGTAGTAGCGGTCAATAAATGGGATGGGATTGATAGCTATGTCAAAGAACGTGCCCGTTTGGAGATTGCCCAAAAACTGCGTTTCTTAGACTTTGCAAACGTCCATCCTATTTCTGCCAAAAAAGGTACGGGTCTCAAAGAGCTATTTAAGGATGTTGATGCTGCTTATGCAGCGGCAATGGCCAAATTACCAACCCCGCGTTTGACACGCATTTTGCAAGAGGCGGTTGAGCACCAACAGCCGAAGCGGGTAGGTATGGGTCGCCCTAAATTACGTTATGCACACCAAGGGGGCATGAATCCTCCGATTGTGGTGATTCATGGGACTTCTTTGAGTGGCGTGACCGATAGCTATAAGCGTTATCTCGAGGGCCGCTTCAGAGACGTCTTTAAATTACGGGGCACGCCGCTCCGAATTCAGATGAATACCGCCAAAAACCCCTATGTTGATGCCGAAAAAGGTAAAAAAGGCAAAAAACGGTGATGCAAAAAATACCCAGATAGGCGTAAGATAGATAGTCCTGCACCAGGAAAACAGCAGGAAAAGTAGTCAATAAAAAAGCAAGACTCCCAAACTATAAGCACACTAATAATCAGTAAGGAGCAGTATGAGCACTAAACCTATTCAGTTGTTACAAGATCCCTTCTTAAATACCTTGCGTAAAGAGCATGTGCCTGTCTCGATATATCTCGTGAACGGTATCAAACTCCAGGGCAATATCGAATCGTTTGATCAGTATGTTGTGCTTCTGCGCAATACCGTGACTCAGATGGTTTACAAACATGCCATCTCAACTATTGTTCCCGCTCGTGCAGTGGAATTTCGTTTAGAAGAAGGTGGCTCTGTATAACACTGGAGTCGATGCGGCACGCGCTGTTCTGGTTGGAGTCGAGACCGGACGCGAAGATTTTGCAGACAGCATGGCCGAGCTCAGCCTCTTGGCTGATAGCGCAGGATCTATTCCAGCAGCGAGCGTAATCGCCCGCAAAGGCAAAACAGATCCGGCTTTATTTATTGGCTCAGGTAAGGTGAATGAGCTCAAGCGAGTGATGGAAGAACATGATGCTGAACTTGCGATCTTCAATCATCCTTTGTCACCTACCCAGCAGCGCAATCTTGAGCGACATTTAGGTCGCCATGTGATGGATCGCACGGGTCTAATTCTGGACATCTTTAGTCAACGCGCTCAAAGCCATATTGGTAAGACCCAAGTGGAGTTAGCACAAGTACGTTATCGCATGTCACGCCTCGTGCGCGCATGGAGTCACTTAGAGCGCCAGCGGGGTGGTATTGGTGTGCGCGGCGGTCCTGGTGAGACGCAGATGGAGCTGGATCGCCGGATGCTGGCGACCAAAGCCAAGCGCCTAGAGAATGAACTCGAAAAACTTCAGCGTCAGCAAAGAACCCAAAGACGAGCTCGTAATCGTCAAGCAGTCTTTTCAGTCTCCTTGGTGGGGTATACCAATGCGGGTAAGTCGACCCTCTTTAATGCATTAACTAAAGCTGCTACCTATGCTGCTGACCAGCTCTTTGCAACCTTGGATACGACCTCGCGTCGAGTTCATCTTGATGGGGTTGGCTCGATCGTTGTTTCAGATACTGTTGGATTTATCCGTGAACTTCCGCACCAGTTGGTGGAGGCCTTTCGGGCCACTTTGGACGAGACCATTCATGCGGATCTCATCCTGCATGTAATTGATGCCTGCAGCCCGGTCATGAAAGAGCAAATCGCTGAAGTTGAGGCTGTTTTGGCTGAAATCGGGGCCGATGAGATCCCCCGGATTGAGATCATGAACAAAATCGATTTAATGCCCCAAACCTTCACCAAAGGCCCTGTTTTAGTCAGGGACGGGCAGGGCATCCCAAAGCAGATTTTCCTGTCCGCCCAGTCAGGCTTGGGCCTTGATTTATTGAGATCCGCCCTGGCAGAGTGCTCAGAAATGACTGATAAAATGAGGGCTGAACAGAACCGTGCCAAGCAGCAGATGGCCTCGGACGAGTTTTTAGCCCCTTTGCCAGAACGACCAGAAACTGCTGAATTTAATCCTATTCCGAGCATTATTTATTCACCGAATGACGCGTAAATTTCTTAACCTCTTTGCAGTAAATGATTCTGGTGAAAGCCAAGGATCAAAAGAAGCTAAAGATGAGCAGGGGAATGAACCAGCTTTGAAAAGCAATTTGCCACCCAGTTCGCCCGATCGACAACCTGAAAAACCCGATGGCCCACCAGACTTAGACGAGTTGTGGCGTGATTTTAATAATCGCCTCAGCAGCTATTTTGGGGCCAAAGACAATGCCAATCCACTCAGTCGTTACGCTGGTTATGTAGTGGTTATCTTGGCATTTGTCATGCTGTGGCTTGGTAGTGGCTTCTACGTTGTTCCAGAAGGCCGAACTGGCGTTATCAAAACCTTTGGTAAGGATGCTTCTCCAGCAAGCGAAGGATTTCATTGGCATCAGCCTTGGCCGATACAGAGCGTAGAGCTCGATCCTTTGCCTGCAAGTGCTAGTGTTGCTAAGCCTGTTGAGCCAGTGGCGACTACGCCTGCTCAAAGCGCGAGTGCGCCCAAGACAGTAGCACCTAATGGCGCTCCAACAGCTCGCCCTGAAGTGAAACGGGATCTCCTGAGAAGTCGAGATCGAGAGTCTCGATAAGTGATCAATACGAAAACAGTGAAAGAATAGAGCTCAAAACTATGAATCGTTGGTTACTTCCGGAAGATATTGCAGATGTTTTGCCAGCTGAGGCTCGCAAGGTTGAGTCTTTGCGCCGAAATATTTTGGATCTTTACCAATCCTATGGTTATGAATTGGTTGCGCCCCCGATTCTAGAGTTCCTGGATTCTTTATTGACTGGCACTGGCTCTGATCTCAACCTTCAAACTTTCAAACTGGTTGATCAGTTATCTGGCCGCACCTTAGGCTTACGTGCTGACATTACGCCCCAAGTCGCTCGTATCGATGCTCACTTGCTTAACCGTGAAGGCGTAACCCGTCTTTGCTATGCAGGCTCGGTTGCACATGCGCGTACCCCAGTGGGAAGTACTGCAAGAGAAGAGTTGCAATTGGGTGCTGAGATTTATGGCTGCGCAACCTGGCAAGCGGATCTAGAGGCGATTACCTTATTGCTCAAGACCTTGAGCTTGGCGGGCTTGGATAAGGTCTATTTAGATCTTTCACACGCTGGCATTCTGAATGGCATTCTTGCTAAAGAGAATCTTCCCAGCGCTGAGATGGAAACTTTGTATGGATTACTTCAGAGTAAAGACCGTCCACGCTTAAGTGTTTGGGCTAAATCATTGCCAGAGCAAACTGCTAAAGCACTTCTGGCTTTAACTGAACTTAATGGACCCTGTGCGGAAGTTCTGATTAAGGCAAAGACGGCCTTGCCCCAAACTTCCGAGGTCAAAGAGGCACTTGCCCAGTTAGCTCACCTAATTGAGTCAGCAAGTGATCTATCGAAAGGTCTTGAGCTCAGCATTGACCTTGCAGATTTGCGTGGCTATCAATATCACAGCGGGGTGATGTTTGCTGCCTACATTGCTAAACTTCCTCAGCCTATTGCTAGAGGTGGACGCTATGACCAAGTTGGTAAAGCCTTTGGCCGTGCACGCCCAGCAACTGGTTTCTCACTTGATTTATTAACGCTGGCAAGTCTGTCTCCCAATCAAAAGCCGAAGAAGGCGATTCTCGCTCCTTGGGATAATGATGCTCAGCTCAAGCAAACGATTGATAGCTTGCGGCAAGCTGGTGAAGTTGTCATTCAGCTCAATGCTGGAGAGCCAATGCAGTCTGCTGAGTATGACTGTGACCGCGAGTTAGTTAAACAAGGCGGCAAGTGGATTGTGAATCAAAAGTAAGCTGCGTAAAAGTAAACCCCGTAAAAGTAAATTTTATTAATCTCGATTTGGAATGGTTATGTCTGTAAAGCAAGAAGCACATGGTCGTAATGTCGTTGTCATTGGTACACAGTGGGGTGACGAAGGTAAAGGCAAGGTCGTTGATTGGCTGACCGATCATGCACAAGCAGTGGTGCGCTTTCAGGGAGGGCATAACGCAGGCCATACCCTCATCATTGGCGATAAGAAAACCATTCTCCGTCTGATTCCTTCCGGAATCATGCACAAAGATGTGATTTGCTACATTGGTAACGGTGTAGTGCTCTCACCAGAGGCTTTATTTAAAGAGATTGGTGAGCTAGAAGCTGCTGGTCTCGATGTGCAATCCCGTTTGAAGATTTCTGAAGCGGCTACTTTGATCCTGCCATATCACGTTGCAATTGACCAAGCACGTGAGAAAAAACGCGGTGAAGCCAAAATTGGAACAACCGGGCGCGGTATTGGTCCAGCTTATGAAGATAAAGTAGCCCGCCGCGCTTTACGTGTTCAAGATTTGTTCTACCCAGAAAAATTTGCTGAGCAATTGCGCGAGAACCTCGAGTTCCATAACTTCATGTTGACAAACTACTATGGTGCAGAGCCGGTAGATTTTCAGAAGACTTTAGATGAAGCAATGTCTTATGCTAAGCGCATTGCACCAATGGTCGTCGATGTCTCCAGCGCTCTGTATGCTGCTGAACAAGCCGGTAAGAACTTGTTGTTCGAAGGTGCACAGGGAACTTTGCTCGATATCGATCACGGTACCTATCCTTATGTCACCTCAAGCAACTGTGTAGCAGGTAATGCCGCAGCAGGATCTGGCGTTGGTCCAGAGTCTTTGCACTATATCTTGGGTATCACTAAGGCTTATTGCACCCGGGTTGGTGCAGGCCCATTCCCAAGCGAGTTGTATGACCATGACAATCCTGCCAAACAAGATCCGATCGGTATTCGCTTGGCTGAAGTTGGTAAAGAGTTTGGCTCTGTTACTGGTCGTCCACGGCGCACTGGTTGGTTAGACGCTGCTGCACTAAAGCGTTCAATCCAAATCAATGGCCTAACCGGTTTATGTATTACCAAATTAGACGTCTTGGATGGCTTAGAGACGATTCGCTTATGCGTTGGCTATACCCTAGACGGCAAGAAGCTTGATGTGCTCCCACGCGGCGCTGAATCGGTTGCGCGTTGCCAGCCTATTTATGAAGATTTCCCGGGCTGGAAGGGCAGCACCTTTGGTATTCGGGAATGGAAAAACTTACCTACTGAGGCTCAAACTTTCTTGCGCCGCATTGAAGCAGTTGCTGGTAAACCCATTGCGATGGTCTCCACTGGACCAGAGCGCGATGAAACTATTTTGCTCCAGCATCCATTCCAGGATTAATCAAAAATCCCAAAACCCTTTCTTATTTTTAACTTTTCCATTTATTTAGATACATAGGTTTGAACATGACAGCACGTACTACCTGCAACAGCTTACAAGTTGCTACCCCCTTATATCGTTTCATTGAAGACAAAGTGTTGCCTGGTACTGGCATCAAGAGTGATGATTTCTGGAAAGGTTTTGACGAAATCGTAAAAGATCTCACTCCTAAAAACGAAGCCTTACTAGCTAAGCGCGATCGCTTGCAGCTTGATTTAGACAAATGGCATAAAGCGAATCCTGGCCCCATCAAAGATATGCCAGCCTATCGTAAGTATTTGCACGATATTGGTTACATCGAGGATGTACCTGCCAAAGTTTTAGCGACGACGCAAAACGTAGATGATGAACTAGCCTTACAAGCTGGCCCACAACTGGTTGTTCCAGTATTAAATGCACGCTATGCTTTAAATGCTGCTAATGCCCGCTGGGGTTCTTTATATGACGCTCTGTACGGTACGGACGTGATCTCCGAAGAAGATGGCGCAACCAAGGCTGGTGCTTACAACCCTATTCGTGGTGCAAAAGTTGTTGCCTATGCTCGTCAGTTTTTGGATCAAGCGGCTCCATTGTCGAAGGCTTCTTATAGTGATGTTGTTGCGTATACGGTTGTCGACAATAAATTATCAGTCAAGCTAAAAGATGGAAGTACTACTGGTTTAGTTGATGAGAAGCAGTTCATTGGCTATCAGGGCGAGACCTCCTCACCATCCTCAGTTTTATTGCGCAATCATGGTATTCATATTGATATCCAAATAGATAAGACTAAAACGATTGGCGCTGCTGATTTAGCTGGTGTTAATGACGTAGTCCTTGAGGCTGCTCTTTCAACGATTCTGGATTTAGAGGATTCGGTAGCGGTTGTTGATGCTGATGACAAAGTTCTCGCCTACGAAAACTGGTTAGGCATCCTGAAGGGCACCCTGGTTGAAGAGGTAAGTAAGGGTGGCAAGACCTTTACTCGTACCCTCAATCCAGACCGTCAATATAAAGCGGGTATTGGTGCCACCAATGCCAAGGATGGCATCGTGACTTTGCATGGTCGCTCGCTTTTGTTCCTGCGTAACGTTGGCCATTTGATGACCAATCCCGCGATTTTGACTGCAGATGGTAAAGAGATCTACGAAGGCATCTTGGATGCAGTAGTAACAGTTTTGATCGCCTTGTACGATATCAAGCGTCCTGCTTCACAAAAGATTGGTAATACCCGTAAGGGCTCGGTCTATATTGTTAAGCCAAAAATGCACAGTGCAGAAGAAGTGGCATTTGCTAGTGAGCTCTTTGGTCGCGTCGAGAAATTACTGGGCTTACCCGAGAACACGGTCAAATTAGGCATCATGGACGAAGAGCGGCGCATGAGCGTCAATATTAAGGCCGCTATTGCTGCGGCTGGTGCTCGGGTTGCGTTCATTAATACTGGCTTCTTGGATCGTACTGGTGATGAAATGCATACCGGAATGTATGGCGGTGCTATGGTTCGCAAAGGTAGGATGAAGATTGCTAAATGGTTTGGAGCTTACGAGCGTCGTAACGTATTAGCAGGTCTAGACTGTGGTCTACGTGGTCGTGCACAGATTGGTAAGGGTATGTGGCCTGCACCAGATTTGATGAAGGAGATGGTGGAGCAAAAAGGTGCGCATCCTTTAGCTGGAGCAAATACTGCTTGGGTACCATCCCCAACTGCCGCCACATTGCATGCAATGCATTACCACCAAGTCGATGTTGCCAAGATCCAAGAGGATATGGAGAAGCAAGATACTACAGCTGAGTATGAGG
>Ga0208105_1000455_pt1 | contig 13666 bp, 15 predicted proteins | sample CryBogCBE16Jul07_FD_184574 | JGI IMG/M metagenome (GOLD analysis project Ga0208105, IMG submission 184574) | Freshwater microbial communities from Crystal Bog, Wisconsin, USA - CBE16Jul07 (SPAdes) | ecosystem: Environmental > Aquatic > Freshwater > Lake | place: Crystal Bog, Wisconsin, USA... | reverse complement strand
GGACGAATCCCGGCCAGCGGCAGCAGGCCGTGCAGCGCTGGCAGAGGTAGGTCGGTGCAGGCATGGGGATGGGAGAGAGTGAAAAGGTTAGAAAGTTAAAAAGTGGGAAAGCGAGAGGGTATGGGAGGAATCTGATGCCGGTCTCCCTCCTTTGTAACCTTGTAACGGTTTCACGTTTTAACCGGCATGAGCACTCTTCCTCGGCAGGAGCCAGGAGCAGAGGGCCGCGATGGCCAAGGCGGTCACGATGAGCGCCAGCGACCACGCCGTGGGGAATCCTCCGGGGAGGTGATGGTCGAGCCACGCCATCTTCACCCCCACGAAGCACAGGATGAAACCGAGTCCGTATTTGAGGTAGTGGAACTTGGCAGCCATTCCTTCCAGCAGGAAGTAGAGGGCACGGAGCCCGAGGATCGCAAAGACATTGGAGGTGAAGACAAGGAAGGGCTCCTTGGTGATTGCGAAAACCGCCGGGACGCTGTCGACGGCGAAGACGACATCGGTGAACTCGATCACCACCAGCGCCAGAAGGAGAGGCGTGCCGGCCAGTCGCCCCGCATCGCGCACCAGGAATTTCCCATCGTGCAGGGAGTGGGTGATCGGCAAGAAGCGCTTCAGAAAGCGGATCACGATGTTCCTTTCCGGATCGGGATGGGATTCGGGGCCGAAGGCCACTTTCAGTCCGGTCACCCCGAGGAAGACGCCGAGCACCACCGGGACCCAGGAGATCTGCATCAGAAGGGCTCCCAGCGCGATGAAAAGGGCACGGAAGACAAGGGCGCCCAGAATTCCGTAGAAAAGGATGCGGTGACGGTAGGAGGGTGGGATCGCAAAGAAGTCAAAGACCACCAGGAAGACGAACAGATTGTCGACCGAGAGGCTCTTCTCCATGAGCCAGCCCGAGAGAAACTCGAGGGTTGTTTTCCAGGCTAGGTCATGAGGATCGAGGCCCGCCAATCGTGGATCGAGTGGGAACTCATGGAGGCCGTAGAAATAGATCCCTGCGGCGAAAAGCAGGGCCATACCGATCCAAAGAAGGGTATTCCGGATCGCCTCCCCATGGCTGATCTGGTGTTCCTTCCCACTCCGCCGCCTCATGTCCAGAAGGAGGCTGGCGATGATGATCAGCAGGAAGAGCCCGTAAAGCCACCAGAAACGATCGAATGGGAAGAGTTCGGGATGGGACATGGGGGAAAGGCTGAAGACTGGAGGCTCAAGGCTGAAGGCTAAAATGACGTGAGCGCGGAGTGAGCCAAACCCTTCCCAAAGCCAATCTTCTACTCCCTACTCCCCATCACCCATTCCCGATCCACCAAGGCCTCCAAACTTTCCGAAAGCGGGCGGGCGCCCCCGGACGCCCGCCTGCCCCGCGGTCAGGTCGTCAGGCGACCTTGACCTCGATCTCCTTGGGACGTGCGGCCTCGCTCTTGGCGACATGCACGGTCAGAATGCCTTCGCTGAACTTGGCCGCGACTTTCTCCGAATCGGCGTCATCGGGTAGCGAGAAGCTGCGGACAAAGCTGCCGTAGGAGCGTTCGATGCGGTGATATTTCTTACCTTTTTCTTCCTTCTCGAACCTACGTTCTCCGGTGATCGAGAGGATGCCGTTCTCGACGGTCACCTTGACCTCGTCCTTCTTCACCTCGGGGAGTTCAGCCTTCACCACATACTCCTTGTCATCTTCGGTAATGTCGACGGCCGGGGCCCATTCCGCGATCGCGAGGGTTTCCTTCTCCCCGTTTTTGCGGAGTGTGGGGAAGTCCATGATGTTGGAGAGCTTGCTCTGAAGCTCCTCCAGTTCGCGGGCGGGATTCCAGCGTGTGACGGGATTCCAGCGTGCCAGTGTGTTCATTGTTATGAGTTGGTTGTGGCGGGAGAGTGATGATTCCGGCTCGGGCTTCCCGCCTTGTCGGAGCTGCGGGCCGGTGGCAAGGAGGCATTCCTTACCCTGCATCTCCTTCAGCAAAGGTCATGCCCTTGTCCTTTTCTCTGACGGGTGGAAAGATCCTATGGTGCAAGTGTGTCACCTTGTCTCGAATCCGTGTCATGAGCCGTCTCCGACGTGCCAAAACCGCCATAAGCAGGCTGATTAGGGGAGATGTAGCGCTTGTCTGCGCGGCCTGGGTTCTTTCTTCATCATTGGCGGCACTTGCCTCCCGACAAGCAGTGTCGCCCTTTGCTGGGCAGCCTTCGGCAGTCTACCGTACCGCTTCCCAGTGGCTTGGTTCATCCTTTAGTCTGTTTGCATGAAAATCCTCATTCTAGGTTCCAACGGTCGTCTCGGGGCCGCCCTTGTCCGTCGCTGGCAAACCCTCCCCGATACGGAGGTCGTTGCCCTGACCCGTGCCCAAGTCGATCTCTCCGATCCCGAGAAGACGGAGGCTGGACTCGCCGCGTTCTCATTTGGTGAGAGGGATGTCGTCGTGAATTGCGCCGCGGCCACCGATGTCGACGGCTGCGAAAAGGATCGGGAAGGTGCCCGCAGGATCAATGCCGAGTCTCCGGGTCGGATCGCCCGTCTCTGCGCCGATCGGGGTTCGCGCCTCGTTCACATCGGGACCGATTATGTCTTCGACGGTACGCTCGACCGTCCTTACACCGAGGAGGATGAGCCCAACCCCCTCAGCCATTACGGGGTGACCAAGCTTGAGGGCGACCGCGAGGTGCTGGCCGCGAGTCCCGCGCATTGCGTCGTGCGTGTTTCGTGGGTCTTCGGTCCCGACAAGCCGAGTTTTGTGGATGCCATCGTGAAGCGGGCCCTGACCTCTCCCGAGGCGGCTGCCGTCCACGACAAGACCTCCGCCCCCAGCTACACCGAGGACATGGCGCTCTGGCTTGCCGAGTTCCTGAAAATTTCGTTGCCCGGCGGCATCTACCACCTCTGCAACGGCGGCACCTGCTCCTGGCGCGATTATGGCGAGTATGCCCTCGAGTGTGCCAAGGCGAACGGCGTTCCAGTCCTCACGACCACGGTCGTCCCGCTGAAGCTCTCCGACATGAAGAATTTCATCGCCGTGCGTCCGCCCAAGACCCCGCTCGATACCGGGAAGTTTGCCCGCACAACCGGAATCACGCCACGCCCCTGGAAGGAAGCCGTGGAGGAGTATTTTCGTCACTGGAAGCCGTGATGGAGATCGGGATCGACAGCTTCGTCGCCACGACTGGGGATCCGGTTACCGGGGCCAAGGTTGATCCCGTCCTGCGGCTCCGCAACCTGCTCGAGGAAGTCGAGACGGCCGACCGGGTCGGGCTTGATGTCTTCGGGATCGGGGAGCATCACCGCGAGGAATTCCTCGATTCCGCTCCCGTCGTCCTGCTCGCCGCTGCTGCCGCCCGCACCAAGCGGATCCGCCTGGCCAGTGCCGTGACTGTCCTGAGCGCCGCCGATCCGGTGAGAGTCTTTCAGGAATTCGCCACCCTCGACCTCATCTCGGAGGGACGTGCTGAGATCATCGCCGGACGTGGCTCTTTCACCGAGGCCTATCCCCTCTTCGGTCTTGATCTACGGGACTACGACGAACTCTTCGATGAGAAGCTCCGATTACTGCTGGAGATCCGCTCCCATGAGCGCGTCACTTGGTCCGGGAAACATCGCCCTCCGCTTCGCGATCAGGAAATCCATCCACGGCCCGTCCAGAATCCGCTTCCCGTTTGGGTCGGGGTCGGCGGTTCACCCGAATCGGTGATTCGAGCAGGATCCCTCGGACTGCCGCTCATGATTGCGATTATCGGAGGACAACCCGACCGCTTCCGTCCGCTGGTCGATCTCTACCGCGAGGCGGGTGCGCACTCGGGCCATGCACCTGAAAAGCTGAAAGTCGGCATCCATGCGCTCGGTTCCTTCGCGGCGACGACCAAGGAGGCACGGGATGATTATTTCCCCGGCTATGAGCGGATGTTCGGCCAGATCGGCAAGGAGCGTGGTTGGCCGGCGATCCGCCGTTCCCACTTCGAAGCTCTCTGCGGCCCCGAGGGTGCCCTCATCATCGGCGATGCCGAGGAAGGCGTGGAGAAGATTCTCCACTACCACGAGGTTCTCGGCGGCATCGACCGGATCACCATCCAGATGAGCCCCGGGACCCTGTCTCACCCGAAGGCGTTGAAGGCCATTGAGATTCTTGGTAACGAAGTCGCCCCTGCTGTGAGAAGGAAGCTTGGGATTTTGGCGTAGCGCGTTGTTGCTGCTCGTTTGCAGTAGTTCACTACAGCTTCACTCGCGCGCCTAGCGCTACATCCAAACTTCCAAGCTTTGTCGGAGAACGTTGTCCTAATCCCGGTTTAGGAATTTTTTATTAAAAGCGGCCCCACAGTAATCGCAGACAACAGGCCACTTAATGAGATGTTGGCAATAAGTTGTTTTGTCACAGTGTGTGCAAAAACACACGTAGCGGATCGTCAGGGGGACGATGACGAGCAGACAGACGCCGATAAGTAAAAAATGCACTCCGCTCGATAAAAACCAGATGAGAAAAATGACGATTCCGTTGAGGGTGTTGAACACGGGCCACAGCCTCTTTTTCAGAACAGCCTTGCCATCCGAGAGAAACCAAAATCCCGCAATAGTTCCTAGAACACCCCAAGAGATCATTATTCCGATCAAGATTGGAGTCGGGATGCTCATGAAAGTCCGGTAACCCAAAAGGTATGATTATCCTAAAAGCTCCGCCTTCAGTTTCTCAAGCTCCTCCCATCTGGCCATGGCTTTCTCGATGGTCTGGTGAAGTTCGTTGAGTTCCCGTTCCACCTTTTGGAACTCACCATCCTTGCGCTGGTAGAGTGCGGGATCGGCGAGTCGTTCCGACAGTTCGGCCTGCTTTGCTTCGAGTTCTTCGAGCTTGCCCGGTAGTTCATCGAGTTCCCGTTGCTCACGGTTGAGGAACTTCCGCCCCTTTTCGATTTTGACTCCCTTCTGCGGGGCGGGCGGTGTGGGGAGGACAACGGGTACTGCCACCTTGGCTGCCTCGGCGATCTTCCGCTGGCGAACCCAATCCTCGTAGCCACCGGTGTATTCGTTGAAGCGTCCCTCCCCTTCGTAGACGAGGGTGCCGGTCACCACGTTGTCGAGGAAAGCACGGTCGTGAGAGACGAGCAGCAGCGTTCCCTCGTAGTTCACGAGCAGTTCCTCAAGGAGTTCGAGCGTCTCGGCGTCGAGGTCGTTCGTCGGCTCGTCGAGCACGAGGACATTGGCCGGTTGCAGGAAGAGTCGGGCCAGCAGGAGGCGGTTGCGCTCCCCACCGGAGAGCATCTTGGCCGGCATGCGGACGCGGTCTGAAGCAAAGAGGAAGTCGCTCAGGTAGCTGTGGATGTGGCGCGGCCTTCCCTGGAAGGTGACGGTCTCGGCTTCCCCCGCGACGTTCCATCCGACACTTTTCTCGCCGTTGATCTGGTCGCGGAGCTGATCGAGGTAAACGATCTGGAGCTGGGTGCCGAGTTTGACGGATCCCTCCTGCGGATCGAGGCGGCCGAGCAGGAGCTTGAGCAGGGTGGTCTTGCCGCAGCCATTGGGCCCGATGATGCCGATCTTGTCCCCGCGCCAGAGCGTGGAGGTGAAGTTGCTGACGATCGGGACTCCCCTGTATCCGAAGGAGGCATCCTTCGCCTCAATGACTTTCTGACCAGAGGTTCCGCCCTCTTGCAATTCGATCTTCGCCGTGCCGGTGCGCTCGCGGCGCTTGCCCCGCTCGGCACGCAGGGCCTTGAGTGCGCGGACGCGTCCCTCGTTACGGGTGCGGCGGGCCTTCACGCCCTGACGGAGCCACACCTCCTCCTGGGCAAGCTTCTTGTCGAAGGCCGCCCACTGCTTTTCCTCCGCCTCAAGGGCGGCACCCTTCCGCTCGAGGTAGGTGTCATAGTCGCAGGCCCAGCTGGTGAGGTGACCCCGGTCGAGTTCGATAATACGGGTTGAGAGTTTTCTCAGGAACGCCCGGTCGTGCGTCACGAAGAAGAGAGTCGGCTTGGCCTTGAGCAGAAAGTTCTCGAGCCAGAGGATCGACTCCAGATCGAGGTGGTTTGTCGGTTCGTCCAGCAGCAGGACATCGGGCTGTCCGGCGAGCGCGCGGGCCAGCAGGACGCGGCGCTTGAGTCCGCCCGAGAGGCTCTGGAACTGCTGTTCGGAGGGAAGGTTCATTTCCTGCATCAGCTCCTCGATGCGGACATCGGCCTCCCATTCCTCCTCGGTTCCCCCGATGCGGATCCCCGCGTGGATCACCTCGAAGACCGTTCCCTCGATCCCCTCAGGAACCTCCTGGGGCAGGCGGGTCAGGACGACGCCGTTCGGTTTGGTGATCTCCCCCTCCTGCGGTTTCTCCTCGCCGGAGATGACGCGCATGATGCTGGTCTTGCCCGCACCATTGCGTCCTACGAGACAGACACGCTCGCCCGGATCGATCTGGAGGTCGACCTGATCAAGGAGCGGCCGGTCGGTGTAGCGGAGGGTGACGCCGCGGAGTTGGAGAAGGGGCATGGAAAGAAAAGGGTGAAGGATGAAATCTGAAAGATGAAGAAAGGCTAAAGTCGAAAGGCGTAAGTTTTAAGTTTTGGAAACAAACAGATCTTGAGAACGGCGTAACCTAACAGCCGTACGCCTGCAGGCATTGTTTTTCTAGCACTCGACTCTCGACGTTCGACCCTCGACTTTCCGCCGCGTCACCTCATCGGGCCGAAGGGCGGGGCGGATTGCGGGGCGAGGGGTGAGGCGGGGGCGGCCTCATTCAGCCACGGTTTGTCCTGGGTACTCATCTGGAGGGAATTCATGACGACATAGAGGAGTTCCTCGAGCCGGGCCTCGTCGCACCGGAAGACATCGGTTGCTCCCGCCGGGGGTTGCCATGTGGAGGCCGGGAATGCCGGGGAATAGGTGAAGTTCTCGATCAGGAAAGACATCGCGAAATCGCTCCGGTGGATGTCGATGCGGCGCGGGGTGTAGTCCGAACAGATCCAGAGCTTGGAGGAGAAGTCCTCTGCCTTCGTGGCCTTGGCGATGTCGGGCATGAGGCCGCCGGCAATCACGCGGCACGGGACCCCGTTGATCTCGGCCACCTCGTTGCCGCGCTCGAGCTGGAAGAGTGCCGGAAGAAGAACCGCCTGCTGAGAGGTGAAGGGAAGCTGAAGGGGGGAATTGCCCTTGGGGTTGGGGCGCGGCTTGTGGCGGAACTGATCGAGCAGGAACTGGATTTTCGATCCGGGAATCGCCCAGACCTGGTTGCCGTTGCGGCAGACGGTGACGGTCTCCCCAAGCAGCGGTGCCTCCATGCGGAGGCGTCCGGGATACTCGATTTGCGCCGTGATGGTCGCTCCCTGGATGACCTGAGGGAGACGGCCTGCCACCTGACCCACGGTTGCCTTGAGGGTGAGGGCCCGGTTGGAGGTCTGCTTGCCCCCCAGGAGCACGCCCGCCAGCGGGGTGATCATCTTGGAGAGGACGTCGTAGCGGTTCTCGGAGGGGGGCGGGCCGAAGGAAGGGGTGGGGGAGGGCAAGGCAGCCGCAGTCGGAGAGGAGGCGGATGTGGCGGAAGTTGCCGGGAAAAACGCCAAGCCTAGGGTTGGCGGATTGGTCTGAACGGCCGGGATCTGGGCGCTTGCAGAAACCACCAGCAGAAGCAGGGCGGGAGCGAAGCGGAACCGAGGCAGGGGCATCCCTCCTTGATACGCCGGGAGACATGAGAACGCCAAGCTGCAAAGGCCTCCCCGTCCCGATCAGTCACGATCAGAGGCCTCTTCCGCGCTTGAGCAGCGGCGTCCGGCCTCCCCATGATCGCGCCATGGAAACAGCCCGCCTCATTGACCTGCTCGACCTGCAACCCCACCCCGAGGGGGGATGGTATGCCGAGACATTCCGCTCCCCGGTCGGGGTGAGCCTCCCCGACGGACGCGAGCGAAGTGCCGTGACCGCGATCCATTTCCTGCTGAAGGCGGGCTGCTTCTCGGCCTGGCACAGGGTCTCCTCCGACGAGATCTGGCATTTTCAGCGGGGGAACCCCTTGGAACTGGTGACCATCGATCCGAATGGTGGAGGGGCGGCTGTCACGACCCTGCTCGGTCCTGATCTGGCCCGCGGTATGAAGACTCATCACGCGGTTCCCGCTGGGTGGTGGCAGGCGGCGCGCCCTGTGGGCCCGGAGGGGCACACCCTCATGGTTTGCACGGTTTCGCCCGGGTTTGACTTCGCCGACTTTGAAATGCCCGGCAGGGAGGAGCTTCTCGGCCTCCTTCCGGGTCAGCGGGATCTCATTCTGGAGTTTACGCGTCCGTAGGAAACGCTGATGCTCTGCTCCATGGTTTTGCTAGGTAGCGGCATCGTTTACGCCTTCCTCGAGTCGACACCCGAGGGAAAGATCGTCCTACTCACGCTCTTCGTCGGCTCGATCTTCAGCTGGTCGGTGATGATCACCAAGATCCGAGTCCTGAGCTTTGCCAAAAAGCAGTCGGAGCGTTTCATGGTTCTCTTCCACCGTGACCGCGAGCCACTCAACATCTTCGAGACCGGGCTCGAGTTCGAGGGATCGCCCCTTTACGAAATTTACGAGGCCGGCTGCGAGGAACTCTGCTTCCAGGTGCTCGGCTCGACCGAGGTCGACGAGACCTTCAAGTCCCGGCTCAAGTTCGCCGACCGCATCACGCCTGCGCAGATGCGTTCTGTGCAGGCCGCCATGGAGCGTGCCGTCGGCGAGGCCTCCCTCAAGCTCGAGTCGCAGATGATCATCCTCTCCACGGCGGTCAGCGGGGCCCCCTTCGTTGGCCTGCTCGGCACGGTCTGGGGAGTCATGGACGCCTTCGGCGGGATCGCCGCCTCGGGCAGCGCGAGCCTCGCCGCGATGGCGCCCGGTGTCTCCGGTGCCCTGATCACGACGGTTACCGGCCTCCTCGTCGCGATCCCGGCGATGTTCGGATACAACTTTCTCGTCACCAGCGTCCGGGGCATGATCGTCCAGTGCGATAATTTCGCCGCGGAGCTTTCGAGCGAGATCGAGCACCGCTACGTCAGCCACGGCGGACGCGGATAGGAGGCCCGCCATGCGCCGATTCTCCGACCGCAACGCCCTGCACACCCTCAGCGAGCTCAACGTCACCCCGCTGCTCGACCTGGCCTTCGTGCTGCTGATCATCTTCATGATCACCACGCCGCTGATCGAGAACAGCATGGACCTCATTGTCCCGACCAGTGCCACGGCCAAGACCGAGATCAACCCCGCCTCCGTCCAGACCGTCTCCATCGACCGCAACGACGCCCTGAAACTCAACGAGCAACCCCTCGGCGAGGCGGAGCTCGCCGAACGGCTTACCGAGCTCAAGAAGTCCCAGCCAGGCCTTGCCGTTGTCGTTCGGCCACACAAGGAACTCCCCGTCCAGAACTTCGTCCGCATCATGGATCTGCTCCACAAGGCGGGCATCACCAAGGTCGGCGTCATGACCCGTCCCGAGGATCAGGGAGGGGGGGCGCCGCTGGCGCCGTAGCACCGGGATGGCACGCAAGGAACCCCGCTTCAGCAGGGCTTTCATTCTCGTCGCGGCGATTCATCTCCTCGTGATCGGGGGACTGATCTGGTGGTTTGCAAGGCCCGTCAAGAAACCCGCCGGCCAGCTCACTTGGATGGAGACGGGATCCTTTGCACAGGCCCAGGAAAGCGCGTCTGAAACGACGATGCCCGCCAAGACCACGGAAGAGAACGATGTGATTCCCGATCACGTTCCGAAGTCGTCCCACGCCAAGCCGACCCCTCGGGAGAAGGCCACGCCCAGACCGGATGCGACCCCTGATGTTTCCTCCGATATCTCGCTCGCCACCCCCACGCCGACTCCTACCCCGACCCCTGAGCCGACACCGACTCCCACGCCCAAGGCGACGCCTACGCCCACTCCAAAACCCACGCCGACCCCTACTCCGAAACCGACGCCCAAGCCCACTCCCAAGGCGACACCCACTCCGACTCCAGAAGAAAAGCCGAGCCCCACTCCCGAACCGGAGGAGACCCCCAAGCCGACCCCGAAACCGACGGCAAAACCTTCTCCGAAGGCTTCCCCGAAATCCTCACCGCATCATACCCCGGCCAAGCCAAAGCCCTCGGCCAGCCCCAAGTCCAAGCCGAAGAGCTCTCCGAAGGCGGAGAACAAGGAGTCGCAGGATGATGAAGATCATCCTCACAAGGCGGCTTCCCAAGCCTCCTCCAAGGAAGGTTCCAAGAAGAGCTCCAGCGACGCCAAGAAATCCTCCTCCGGCAAGGGGGAGGGGAGCGGCAATTCCTCCGCCAAGGCCGCCTTCCTGGCGAGCAAGGGGGGCGGAACCGGAGCCGGCGGCACGGGGGGCAACGGGGCTGATCCCGGCACCGTCGATGCCTACCACACGCTGATCCATGACCGCTTCTACAGCCAGTGGGAGCAACCGACCTCCATCCCCTCCGAGCATAAGCACGAATTCGCCGCCGTCCTTCGCATCACCATCCAACGCGACGGCACGATCAGTGCCTTTTCATTGGCCAAGCCCAGCGGCAATCCTGTTATGGACGAATCGGTGCTCGAGGCCGCAAGGAAAGTGATGAAAATCGCCCCGGTCCCCGAGGGAATGGGGAGTGCCGGAGGCTACTCGATCTCGATCAATTTCGAGGTGGAGTAAAGACTCGGGATTGAACTCGGGCGTGCCCTCGCCGTTCACCCCCGGAGGGGGTGCCTGCGGCACGACAACCTCCTCCGCCCAGTCGCAGGTTTGCGGCGTTGGTCTGCGCTTGCAGTAGTTTTGTCTGCCGATCCTCCCGGATCAGGCATCGGCGCTCCCGTTCGGACTGCTTCACATGACGAAGCCGCGTTCCCACGCGCCTTTTCTACAGCTTCGCATGACTGCCTAGAGCGGTTTTGCTTCATCTCTAGACATTCTTTGACTGCATCTGCCTCCCGGCAGACAGTGCCGCCCTGACGGGTCCCGCTATTGCGGGATCTTCCGTGCCCGTTCCCACGGGCTTGGTTGCGGCGGCATGAGGCGTTGAGCTGTGTCGCATCGCTCGGGCTGTAGCACAGCGACTACAGCCTCTTCGCTTGCTTCTCGCTCACCACCGCATGGCATCCGCAAATCCTTTGTCTACATCCAAATCAAAAACGCTCTAACTCGTCATCCAAGCTTGCGAGCCTTCATCGATAACAACTCGAAGTATTGCTTTTTTCGTAAAAAAGGATGACTTTCAAGACATGGCCGACACCTATACGATCAAGACCGCCCAGCAGCGCTTCTCCTCCGTGGTTCAGGAAGCCGAGGATCATCCCGTGACGATCACCCGGCAGGGTCGCGCCGTGGCCGTGATGATGTCGATCGACCGGATGGAAGCGATTGCCGAGACGATGGAGATCCTAGCCGATCCAAAGGCCATAGCCGCCCTCCGCAGGCACCGCGAGGGCAAGTCGACCTACCACCCGGCCTCCGCCCTGGACGCCCTGTGATCGCCGTCCGCGTCACCGACGAGGTGATGGAGTATCTCCGGAAACTGCCTCCCCAACCCCGTCACGCTCTACGCAGCGCGATCAAGGGCCTTGCGAAGGAAGAAGGTGATATCAAACCGCTCACCGAGGAACTGGAGGGATTCCACCGCCTCCGTGTCGGCTCCCACCGGGTGATCTTCGAATACGAGACCATCAGGGGTAAACAGACAATCACCTGCGTCTTCGCCGCCCCACGTCGGTGGATCTACGAAGTGTTTCAATCCCGCCTAAGCGAGTAGTGGGCAGGCTTGGGATTTGACGCTCTCGCTCCCGCGAGTAGCGCCCTTCGGGCTGCGCTCGGCGCAGTCTATCCCGGCAGTTCCCACGGCCCGGTATTTGGCGGATATCCCTCTGGAACCTCTTCGGAGGGAACGATCGCTCCGGAATATCGAGAAATCGGGCTGGCGGGACTCGAACCTGCTACTTCTTTCAAGGCTTGGAAGTTTGGATGCGGCGCTAGGCCGCCAAGCGAAGCTGTAGTATAAAGCTACTGCGAGCGCAGGCGAACAACGCGCGGCGCCAAAATCCCAAGCCGTCTACCCCGTAGGGTTACTGGGGTTCGTAAAGGATGCGGCCACATTGAGGACACCCCACGATCTCCTTCTCGGCCTTCACCTCGAGGATGGACTGGTGGGTGACCTTCATGTGGCAGCCTTCGCAGGTCTCGTGTTCGACGGTCGTCAGAGCAAGGCCGTTCTTCGTCTTGAAGAGTCTTTCGTAGCGGTCGAGGAGGTCTTCGTCGATGCCGGTCGTCAAGCCGGGGCGTTCGGTCTCGAGGTCCTTTTTCCGGGTCTCGAGGGTTTCCTTGCGGGCGGTGAGGGAGGCCATGTGGCTCTCGACTTTTTTCTTTTCAGCGGCATGGGCATCGAGAGCGGCCTGGAGGGCGGGCCTGAGGCTCTCGGCCTCCTCCATGAGGACGAGTTCCCTGTCCTCGATCTCGGTGATGATCTTCTCGGCGACCTCGATCTCGTGGCGCAGGGCGGCGAATTCCTCGTTCTTGCGGGTTTCGAGCTGCTGATTCTTGTAGCGGGCGATCTGGTCTTGCTTGGCCTTGACCTCGACCTCGAGTTTCTTACGCTCGACCTCGAGTTCCTTCTGGCGGGAGCGTGCGGCCTCGAGGCGGTCGTCGGCGGACTTGAGTTCGCGGTCGCGTGCGGCCTTTTCGGCGGGGAGGGCGGCGATCTCGGTCAGCACCGCCCGGAGTTTCTGGTCGCGGTCCTGGAGGATGAGGAGTTTTTCGATGTCGGGGCGCATGGCGTAGGGTGAGGGCTCCCGGTCAGCGCCAGAGGTAGGATTGGGTGAGGCCGACGATTTTGCCGTCAACGATGAGGAGGCAGCGCCAATTGGTGACCGGACCGTTTTCGAGGTAGTCGTCACCGATGATCGTGAATTGGGTGCGGACGGAGCCCTTCATGGCGGTGTAGCTCTTCTCGCGGGCCATGACGAAGTTGCCGAGGTTGGCCTGCCGGTATTCGAGGCGGACGGTGACGTCGGTGGGTTGACCGCGGTTCCACCAGTAAAAATTGAAGTAATTTCCGGTGAGGGCCTGCTTGTCCAACTCCGTGGTCGCCGGCCACATGTAGTAGCGGCGCTCGAAGTCGATCGCCTCGTTTTGCTGAGGTGCCGCCTTGGGGAACGTTGCCGGGTCGTTTAGGAACTGGGTCTTCTTCCGGAAGACGAAGTCGGGATTGATCGAGAGTGGGAGGACATTCGCTTTCTCGAGCTTTACCTGAGGCGGTTCGGGTGCGGCGCATCCGGCGATCAGCAGTAGGGAGGCGATGCCGGCCAGTCCGGTGGTGATCCTGAAAATTAGTGCCATGTTGGAGGGATCAAAGCGGTTGCCATGCGGGGTGTCAATTATAGGAGCTGGTGAGTCCTTCAAGGGTTAAACCCGGATGATGCGATAGGGTGGCAACAACAAGTTTGGATGCTTCACCGAGACGGTGATCTCAACGATCGTTAAAACAGTGACAACGTTAAAAAGGATTAAATCCAATCAGCGTGAATCGGGAATGCCCTCTCTTGTGCCGTTTGTCTGGCGATCCTCCCGGATCAGCCATCCGAGCTAACTCGGACTGCCTGCGGCATGACACTCCCACGGCTAGGAGCCGTGGGCGAGATACTGGCGAGGCCAGTACCCGCTGGGTGAGACGAGCGGGAGCGAGCGAATCAAAGATGCGTTCCCACGCACCTTATGTGCATC
>Ga0208105_1000452_pt1 | contig 13720 bp, 15 predicted proteins | sample CryBogCBE16Jul07_FD_184574 | JGI IMG/M metagenome (GOLD analysis project Ga0208105, IMG submission 184574) | Freshwater microbial communities from Crystal Bog, Wisconsin, USA - CBE16Jul07 (SPAdes) | ecosystem: Environmental > Aquatic > Freshwater > Lake | place: Crystal Bog, Wisconsin, USA... | reverse complement strand
TGGCTTTGAGACCTTCGTATAGAGTTTCTCTAGTGACTTTTAAATCTTCTACTGGGAAGATTTCTTCCAACCTGTCTATCGGGTCAATTGAATCTGAATTTGGATCATACATTGTGTTATCCTCTCAATTACTCTCATCATCTCAGTGATGGTTTTGCAGGATGAAATTTCATCTAGCTCTGTTAAAGTAGTTATGAACTTGGCTACTAATGGCATCAAATTCTGATCTTTTTCATAGAATTGAGCTAATTTTTGACTGTTTTCTTTATTAATTTTCACAATCTCTCTAATTCTGGTTAGCTTAGTTTTTAGTTCATTTAATCTGTCAGCTTCCATCCTTACTTCATTAACTAAGTCCATTTTCATGACTTCTGCTGCTTCCAGTCCTAAGAAGAGATAGTCTAATGAATGGATTAAAATAATAGGGTCTTCCATTATTCCCTTATTAATTTTCTATCAACCCATGTAAGGGCTCCTTCCATTAGAATTCTGTTTTCTCTAATGTTTAGTTTAACAACCTGTAAAGGTTTGACTAATTTTAATAAGTCATTTGGATTTGGGTTGTAAACTATTCCTTTAAGATACAACATGTAGTTTAGTAGGGACATCACCCATATGGTCATATCTGATGTGACAGTTTTTTCTTTGTTAAGTATACTTAGAACTTGATTAATATGGCTATCTAGTTCATTATCATATTCTACCATGGTATCAAAACCTCCTCCATTCATTACTTGAAATTGGAGTGACTGTGCTGCTTGTTCTAAAAAACTACAACACATAATGTAACTTTCCATCCAGACTCTGTTATTTAAATCAGAGGCTAATGAAACTAATGTTACCTGAAGATCGCTCAGTACTTGATTCATTATTGTGTAACAATATTTTCGTTAACTTGAAGTTCTTCAAGTTCTAGAACTTCTCGAAGTTTTTCAGCCATATTTTTAACAGCTTCTTTTGCTGACGCAATTTTTCCATTACTTGGATCAGGTTGATTTTGTTCACTTAATATTTTTCTGTGATTGTCTAATAAAGACACTAATCCATGAATCATCATCACTGACTCAGTAATTCTTCTTTTAGAATCTTCAATTTGTCTTGAATTATTTGGTCGTGACATTTTTACTCTATTTCTTCTAAGAATGATAGCTGGATTTCAGTAACCATTTCTACCAATTCATCTTGCGCTTTTTCTATTTCTTCTTTGGCAAGTTGTCTTTTTTCTAACGGAAATTTTTCTAATAATCGAATAAATTTTCTGGCTTGGCCACATAAAAGAGCTACTAGTTCACATATGCTTCCCTTTACAAATGTAGCCATAGTTTCGTTTACTAAGTCTTTTAGTGAGTCAGACATTATTTTAGATTTCTTTTTTCAGAATCCCTAGCTAATGAACTTTCTAAGTTTCTATTAGCTACAATTATTGTTTCTGTTAATGTCTTACCTAGTTGTGAACGAGGTTCTTGTGGTGGCTCTGTTAGCCTAAGTCTATCTCTTATTGCTAGTGCCATGTTGTCAAAGGTGTACATAATCTGTGATGTCATTCCTTCACTAGGATCTATTACTCCTAATATGCATAATTTATTCTTATTTTCTCTTATACTGATGAGAATATCCCTAATAATTTTTAGACAAATATTGACATCATCTTCTGCTTTAAGTTCAGGAGGAATGTCATCTGGTGGACTAGGAATAGTAACTATTTTACTTTTCTCTTTAGTATCTTCGCTCTCAAAGCTGAAAGATACTTCTATTCTTTCTGTTAGTTCTTTAACATTTATTAAGAACCACTTTATATGAGTAGTTACTTGGTTACTCCTATTTCTTGGTAGTCTACTAACGTAGACAGTTAAGTCTTCTGTCATTATGTTTAACAGTGAAAGATTGTTCCTGATGAGACCTCTTAATTCAGTTTTTCGAAGCCTGATCTTTTCAATGTCATCAACTAACTTTCTACTGATAGATGTCATCATTTTATAATTATGATTTCTTAATTGTGAGTTTTACTTGAATCATACTGATCCAAATCACTAGCTACACTGCCCCTGGCAGTGATTGACATATTATCATTTTCTAAACGCCTCAACGTGCTAAAGTTGAACCTAGGCATTTCCTTCTCCCGGTTGTCAACTTCTCTATTGACTGTTTTTAGATCAGTCATTAAATGGTCTACATTAGGATATAATGTCCTAGGTTGTGGTTGTGGTACCCTTAGACTCTCTAATGTAACATAAGTGTGGGAATTTGGTGCTAACTGAGTATCCCTAACTGTATCTCTATGAAGATCTGACCATCTCATAGTCGGTTCCTCTTTTCTTTTTCTTCTGGTGAACCGTCTAATGGCTCTTAATCTCGGTCTTTCAATCATTTGCATTTCTTTTTCAGACTTTTCTTTTCTTTTTTCTTCCTTTATAAACATTTTCAAGGGTATCGGTAATAGCTTCCTAAAAGTGTTTCTAAATGGAATATGAGGAAGAATGTCTTCCACTCTGTTTCTGAGGTTGTCAATAATACCCCAAATAAATTTCATTCTTTCTCTAACTCTACTTGAGAATCGATATGTGAGGTATGCGGCAATAATTATTGTAATTATTGTTGCAAAGGTGGTAGCAATTATAGTAATAATTGCTGTTTCTTGAATCTTAAGTTTCACATTAGTGACGCTTAAGTCATTTTGCATTTGACCTAAATGTTGCTCTAACATTTGATCTAACAATGTGTGACTTTTGTTAGCTAGACCAGCTGACTCCATAATTACACTTAATGGTAGCTTGTCAACTAGGACCACATCTTGTCCCTGAATAAAGTTGTGTAGGGGAGGTCCCTTCAACTTTGAATTTCGACCTTTTAAATCGGTCACGCTTAGAGTACATCCGTTTGGTATTTGCAGTACCCCAGTGCCTGAAACTTTTTGTAATCTGCCCGCTAAATTATTATCAGTGCAGAAAAGTTGAGCATCAACAGTGTCTTTAAAACTAAAGAATGCTCCATCAGGTAGAGCCGAAATAAGATGAGCTTTATTGTCGTCATAAATCTCTTCATAAGCGCATGCCTCTAGATTCTTATCTAAGTATTGTGGGATTCCACAAGTATTGTCGTAAATGGACTTTTCCATTCCGTGGACATAACATCTATGCAACAAGCAATTTGTTTCTTCTTGCTCTGTCAGTATTACATAAGTGCCTATCCATTGATTCAGTATAATAGTTTGGTAACTAAGTACTGGTTTAACAGTTTTTGAACCACTGTAAACTGGGATTGGAGTCATTGTAATTAAATCAGTAGTGCTTTTACTGATTGCTGCTGCGTTAATGATAATTAATAGCAAGTTAGGATCATTAGGGTCGCTAACTACAATTGACTGCATTTTAGAAAAATCTGTGTCCAAGTCAGCACTAGATATTTTCTGAACTTCTCTTTGAACTAACTCAATTTGAGATAGAGGTAAAACTTTTGGCGAAGTTTGACCTAGTACTGAGTAGTGAACAATATCTTCTAAGGTATTGTAACCATCTCTCAGAATTTGTTCAGTTCTAATAATTAAATTAGAAATGAGTTGTAACTTGACTGCTATTTCTAGCCTGGCTTCAGTAGAGCTAAGTCTTTCTTGAAGAGCTTGCATGTCCTGCTCTAAAGCTTCTATCCTTTTTTCAAGGTTGGCTGTTAAAATCTGTAATTGCTGAACTGCGATTGACTGATTTTTCAATGTTAGAGACAAATCTTTAATTAACTTAGAGTTGCTTGCAGTGTCTCTCTGATTTTTCACAATTTGTTTTTCAAGATTGTGAATTTTGATATCTTGCCTAATCTGTTGGACAAAACCGAAAAGTCCCCAGATTGCTTTGAATCCTGTTCTAAAGATAACTTTGCCTAAGAAAGAGGTAGCTGCTCTCTTTCTTCTTTTATCATCTTTAAATTGCTCCATATGATATGAAATATCAACTAAAGCTAGCAAGTTGTCAGTTTTGCTCTTGAGGTTCTTATGTGTCTCATTAGCATGTTCAACTATGCTATTGCAAGTCATTTGATAGGCATTGGCCATTTCTATGACTTCTTGATCAACTTTCCAATCATATTGAGAGTTGCTCTTATCATAAGTTATTTCTGATGTTCCTCCTTTTATGGGAACCGTTTTTGAATCTTTTTGATCTGCAGACATAACATAAATGCTTAGGTCTTTCATGGTAATATGTTTTTGATCCATTGTAGGGTCGATCATTTCAAAACCTTTACCATCCCATTTATTTTCACAAATAACTGGCGCTGTAATTTGAGAAAAAGTCAATACTTTATCTCTCCATGTACTATCACCATAGGCTCCAGTTGAACCTGGCGAATCAAAGTCTTTTACAGTGCACAATGTTCCATTATGCGCATATAAAAAGGATGACTCAGAGTTGTCTAAAACAAATCTCATCGTCGTCATTTTGCCTTGGTAATACACTTCTAGCTTAGAGAAACCTCTATACAGGGGCATACCTGTACTTATGAATCTCTGCATAGCTGTGGTAGAGTCGTATTGTACTCCTGCCCAGACTGCTGTTAGTTGCTTTTCTCTCAATAGAGAAGATAAAACTAACATTGAATAGTCATCATAGATTTCAGGTAATTGTTTACCTAAGGCTTGACATCTAGCCTTTGCTTCTATAAAAGTTGTATCTTTTATTTGTGATAGATGGACAAATCTGTCTGCACCTATATGTGTTTGACCTCTCAAAGTCTTAAATTCAGAACTTTTGAGTGCATTTAATCTGGATGGTATTCCAGAGCAATAGCCGTTCAATTTATTAGCTAATTGTTTTAGGGCATCTATACCTTGAATTAACAAAGTAGTGTCCATTTTTCTTGAAATGAACAACTCTTGAGCTACTTGCCTCACTTTCTTTTTAAAGTGGTAGCCTATGTTGTTCTTTATTTTAAGATTCTCAACTTTTCCTGTAATTTCGTCTAAGTCAAGATTTCCACCCTCTGTAGGGCTACAGGTAGTAGTAATAGAAATTAAAACCACCAATACTTGGCAGCAACTTTTGTGTTGCCTTATCCTTTTCTGAACTTTCTTATTTTTATGTCCGTTCATTTTGGATATCTAAAGCTAGGTTTTCTTTGTAACCTAGTTCGAGTAGTAAACTCAACTGGAGAATCTGATTTAACAGAGTCTTCCTTGGTATAACAACAACATAACTTATTAAGCCATGAAGTTTTATAATTTTGATCAGGATCTAAATGTTGCTGATCATTATTCTTATATCGACCAGGATCTGAATGTTGCTGATCTTTGAATTTGAGTCGGCCAGGATCTGAATGTTGCTGACCTTTGTTTTTATGTCGACCAGGATCTGAATGTTGCTGGCCTAAGTATGCCTTAGCATACGGGTTGAAAGCTGTAGGCTCCTTATAAATTGAGCCCCGCTTGGGTTGTTTCATGGTTTTTATACCAACAACCCTCGGATCTGAAAATGAAAGGTATTCATCTTCGAACTCTTCAGAACTAGAATCTAGTTCATCCAAGTAAAAGAAGTTCTTTTTAAACTTCTTCATGACGAGATCTTTTAACGACTTACCCAGGTCGGGTCTTTAACTAAAGTCATACCACTTATTCTAAAAATTTCTAAGTTCTTATTTTATTGTTCTCCAAACAGTATTTTTATTTAGTGTTTACTTTACCTCTTACCGATTGGAACTGAACTTAAAAACTCTTTATCTTATAATGAAACCTCTGCTACCAATGGGCGTGCTCTCTTTTCCTGGCAAGCTTTTTTCATTGGTTGTTTCTATTTTACCTTTTGCGCAACGAGCCCTCTTTTTAGGCTCCTCCCTTTTTCACATTTTTAATGGGTGCACAATCGTTTTTGGTGCCTTGACTTTTTACCGACCGTCTCTTTTGACTTTTTAGAAGGAATTTGATATCGACGAATTCTTTATCTTTTTGCTATTTTTGACTTTTTTGCGGACAATTCTCGTTTTGCTTCTTTCCTAGATTTTGCAAAATTATTTTTCAGTACTTTTCAAGACTTCGAACCGATCTTGTTAAGCTTCCCCTAAAAAATGGAAAATTCATCTCCCATGATGAACCTTCACGAGATGGTTTTTCATTCCTTTATTACTAAGGAATGCCCTACTTTTATGGCCGATAAACTCATTTACCTCTTCAGGGTAATCATGATGGTTTTCAATGCCGGAAGCGTTAATTATAACGCCATCATGATTTCTAACACCCTCATGGTGGACTTCTTCATGAGGAACCACCGTCTTCTGGTTCGGGGCCTGAGTTTTGGATTCATTGACCAGGTTCTCTTTCGTCTGCTACACAACGACAGATACTGGTACTTCCTCAACAACCTGAACCCTCACCTCTTCTACCTGAACTACCGCACCAAGATCATGAATATCATCTGTCACCAGATGGCTAAGATGTATGGATCAGAGACCTTCAACATGATCTTTCATCGCATCTCTGCGGCTGTTCGAGGACGTGAACGTGATGATTACCCTTCTGATTTGGGTAAACTTTTCATCTTTCTACCTATTATGCGATCAACTTATGATAGTTTATCAGTCATAAATTTTATTCTTTTCATCCTTATAGCTGTTCTGAATCGAGCCTGGAATACTCGGATTACTAGGTGGATTGAAAAGATGGGTCCCATGTACCCTGAAAACTCCTACTACGACGAAGCCGTCAGTGTAAGTTGTCTTTTTCACTGCAAATATTTTGATTTGCCTCATAGTGTGTTTTTAATATTTGTTCAACTTTTCTCTTTAGAACATTCTGGAGGGTTTCAAGAGTCTGCAACCTACGGCAATCCCTCTCGTCGATTCCCTTGCTCCTTATTCTTTTGTTCCTCCCACTGTCATTGTTGAACCTAGACCTGAACCTAGACTCACACCTATGACTGCGGTACCTTCAACTTCTACTGCCTCCCGACCTATCATGGCTAATCCTGAAAACCTAGAAGTTCCCTATGGTCCTAGGGTTAGATCCTCAGTTCCCACTAAGCGGCCTCGGACTCTCAGTCCTCGAACCTTAGAGGCTTTGAAGGTTAAAGTGTCTCAGGATGCAATGTCTGCTTCTTCAACTTCAGTCTCTACCACTGACTCTCCACTAGATCTTTCTTGTAGGCCTTGTTCCTCTAGTTTTCCCAACACCACTTTCTCTTTTCATCCTGTGGCAAGTACCTCTGCTTCCTCAGAAGTCTCTGAAGCTCCTAATGCTTCTACTTCTTTCCTAGTGGCACCTAGAGCTACTATTTTGAAGGAAATGATGCCTGAAGAAAGGTCGATTAAACTTGTCTTTGGTTCTAATCGTCCTGATCTTCCTTTTCCTAGAGTGGAGTTAATAGAAATTCCTACTACTAGCTCCTCAACTCCCTCAACTAGTACCTCTTCTCAATGAGGCTCTTTCATTGAAGAAGATTTCTTTTCTCCTTTAAACTTTTTCTCTCTTTTTCAGTGGTTTGTCTTATTCGAAGACAAATGCTTTAAATTCTTCTTTTTAAAACATTTCCTCTCTTTTTCTAACGAAAATTATTTAGTTTAACATAAACTGTCGAACACTTCCGTTCTTCGATCTCTTAAGAACTTCTTTTCCTTTTAACTTATTATGGAAACAAATTTTGTCACTAACGTCCACGAACTTGTCTACGCTAGTTTTCTATCTAAAGAGTGTCCTGTCAATGAAGTTAGAATCCTCTCTAAATTCTACAAAGTCTCTTTAGTAGTTTTTAAGGCTGGCAATGTGTCCTACAATGCCACAATGATGGCTAACACCATCATCACTGACTTCTTTGTTAGGCATCACCGCTTTTTTGCTAGGGAGATAGGTTTAGAATTTGTCGCTAACATTCTAACCTTACTCTACAGCTATGACGGATTCTGGGATTTAATAAACCGCTTGAACATCCATCTTTTCTACCTGTCCTATCGTAGCCAAATTCTTCAAATCTTGATTTACCACATGGCCATGATCCTTGGGAGCGAATCATACCATCAGGTCTTCAGTCGTTTACCTCCTTTTGTTTCTGGAGCTGAAGACTTCTCTGAAGAACGAGGTAATTCTTTAACTTATTAAATTCCTTTGATTAGATTTTTACAAGTAACTATTTGGCTTCATAATCTGAAATCTGAATCCTTTCCTAAAAATCTCTTCCTTTGTTTTTTCTTTTCTCAGCCCTTTTCTCACGACTCTGGAGAGACAAATTTGATGGGACTGATCCTGGCCGTTTCGCCAATATTGCTAAGGTACTCGACTAATTTTTAATTTTTGATAAACATGACTTTTTAGTGAAGTGAACTTTTCGTTAATGATGTTTTATCTTTTTGCTAGAGCATCATTACATCTCTCCATTGCATGGAGCCAGCGGTCAAAACACCTCTAACTCCAACTCAGCCTGGAGTAAATGAACAAGTTCACCGGGTTGATCACCTTCCTCGTTCCGATGAAATGATCGTTCCAGAACATCTTCCAGGAGTTGAACTTCTTGCAGCTGGAGCCTGTATCAACCCTTGTCTCGAGAGGACTGGAATTTTTGGTGAGTCATTAACTCTTCGTTTCCTCTAAGAAGGCCTTTTTATGTTACCTTTTCAATAGGTTTTCTTTTATGAGTTTATTTTTCTTTTTAGTGGAATATGGTTCTCTTCCACGGGTCCCCAATGGGCTATTCTGCTGCGGACGGGCTTTCAAGCATCCTCCGGCTCAAGTGGTGCCAGCCTCAGCCTCGCCACGAGTTTCGATGCCTTTACAAAATGTGGACCCTGCCGACATTGCCCGGAATTTCACTCAGCCTCTGATCGAGTCAGCGTACGAGGTTTCAGCCTCTTCAGCTAGGCCTCCTCTGACTAGGCAAAATGCCTTGCCTACATTTGGGCCTGAAATTCAGGTGGTGCCTGTCGGTGATTCTGAGTCAGAAAATTCATCTGCTTTGATCGAGAATCGTCCCATCTCGCCTAGACCTTCCACTTCTCGCGCTCCCTTCTGGTAAGGGCTCTTTTTTTTCAGTTATTTTTTACCCTCATCCTAAGATGGATTGTTCTATTGCTATAGATTTATCTCCTAGATTGAGTTTGTTAATTGCTGCCTGGAGAAGTTTCTTCAAGAAGCTTCACTCCCGCAATTTGCTTACCGATAACGGATTACAGTATCTCTTAGCTGTCTTGGTAGACAAACTTCAAGAGGCTCTTGACTCAGAGTTTCATCCTTTAGTTCTTACTTGGCTCAAGGAAACTCTGCCCAAGCTTATTAAGTGTCGAGGGACTTTGAACCTAGTTAATCAAATCCCAGCAGCACTTTGGACTGAAGATTACAATTTTCGATGTAATTACATCCGTTGCCTGGAGCGTCGATCTAATCGATTGTCCTCTACTAGTTAGGTAGAAAAATCGGTTACTTTTCGTTTTTTCTTTCTAACTCTAATAGTCTTAATTTGATTCTATCTTTCATGTAGTAGATGTCTGGGTCTAAGTTTTCACCAATATTAAACTTATACCCTGTTATTTGGTTCATCATTTTACATCTATCTTCTGTTTCTTCTACTATGAAAATATCTTTCATTAGTTGGTGTTTTGAAAAGACTTTATACTCTGTCTTTATCATTTCATAAATTTTTCTAGGCTTATCGGTCATTGAAAGAATTATTTCGATTAAATTCTAAACATTCGTCACTTGAAGAATTTTACTGATTAAATTTTTCAATTTTGTTTCTAGACGGCGCCTCGACTTTTGGTCTGCTCGTCATCTTCTAGACAATCCTCCTTCATGCCTTATTCTCCGTGAGTATTTTCAATACACTCTAGTTTTACTGATTGTGGTTTTTAGTCTAGCTGTTACTTTTATACTTTATTTCGTTCAATCTGAAAATGTGCAGTTCTTAATTAATACTATCACTGTCGAGACCATATTGTCTTAAGAATCTGGTTCTAAGATGGGCCCAGAATTGTTCAGTCTCATTAACGCGGTCTCTTAACTGTTGTCTATCTACTTGAGAATTTAATTCTACTATTTCTATTTCCTCATTTTCTTCAATTTGAATATCTTGCCATGTCTGACGAACTTCTTCAGCATGAAAATACCAATATAGGATAATTACTGGTAAAAACGGGAAACATATTATGGAAACTAATATAACTTTAATAAACTCAATACAGTTATCCCAATTTTCTCCCATTAGAGTAAATGTCTTTTGTTCAAATGTTTTTGCACCACTCCATTCGTTGCAAAACACTCTCTTTTTTCTACCTTATCTTGTTGCACAAAGATAAAGCGTTTGGGCCTTACCTTTACCCAAAATCAATCTCTCTCTCTTTTTTCATTTTTGAGTGAGCTGATATTCTCTCTAACCATGGTTGCGTTAGATTTTATTCATGGAAAATTTGTACGTCATTCCCATCCTTTTCCGTCACTTTTTCCATCTCTCTGACTAGCCTTTGACTTTTTACTAGCAGTGCTATCAGGTCTTTTTAAGTGAGTTTTCTTGCTTACTGGTGTTTCAGTAATTACTGTGGCACTTTCTGGTTTTGTTTTAGGCTTTGTGCCTGTAGATTTAGTTCCACTTTTAGGAGTATTTTCTCCTCTAGAAGCTAATGTTCTACTAGTGCCTGGTATTGGTATAGATCCCTGAGCTTGAGCCTGAAAATTGACTTCAGCTTCTTCTGCTTTAGTACTTTCAGCTAGTTCGGCTAATCTTTGCCTAGCTCTTAACCTTAGTTCTTTTTCTCTTTGTTCCTGATCCTCAGGGCAGTACCTTGGCCTAGGTTTGATAATCCTACCTCTCCTATCTACTTGAGGTGTGGCTATAGCTGGTATGTCTGGTGATTGTGATACCCACTCCCAAATGTCCTTCTTTGCTCGACCTCTAATCTCTCTTGGTCTAGGAGGTAGCACAGGAGGTAGATTTTCTGGACTTACAGTTATTCTACATCCTGGGGTTTCTATACGGACAACGGATTGTCTTTGCCTATTGTCTATAGGTGGAGGTATTTCACTAGGGTTTGGCCAGCTATCCTCTGGTACTACGGATTGTAAAGTAGTATGACTCACTGCACTATTCATACTTTCTTCGTCAGATTCCTGAGTCTCAATTTTCTCTGAATTTTCGGAAGACTTATCTTCACTATCTTCAGAGTCAGATTCTCCTGAAATATGAGAACCTACTTTTTCTTTTAAAGCTTCTTCTTGACTTTTTTCTTCCGAGTTGGTCTCATCGGAAATAATTTCTTTTTCTTCCATTTCAACTTCTTTATCTTTTCGATGCTGTTCGAGAAGTTGACCTAACTCATATTCAGCTTGATGTCTTATATTGTCATCTGGGCTGATAATTAATTTTTCTAAATCTAGTAACTTTAATCTAGTTGCTTGACTTTTAATAGAGTCAGCAGGACTGCTGCTACTACTTTCCTTATCCTTATGTTGAATTAGATCTTTTAATAGTTGTTCATCTTCTTCACTGACTTCGATTAGATCAAAAAGTTGACCTAGTCTATATTCGCTTGAATCATCTGAATCATTATCAGATATTTCATCTAGGTCTGGGCCTTCAATATCTACATCCTCATTAGCTTCTCGATATTCTGAGCTGGCAGAACTATCACTAATTGAGTCTTGTTGACCCTCATCATTAATAACAGCTTGGTCATTGTCTGGTTGAACTTGTCTCTGCTGATCTTGAGCAACTATTAAAGGTGGTTGTGCTGCCGGTACTGGTGCAGCTGGTGCTACTGGATTAGCTAGTACTGGGTTTTGACCTTGACTAGAATCGTCTGAGTCACTCGAATATGAGTCTGATTCACTCCTAGTATTTCTAGGGTACTTAGAAATCCTTATTCTGGTCTGTGAATCATAACTTGAATTGCTTTCATGATTAATGTCCCTAACGGATAGCAATTCGTCATTATCCGCTAAGTTCAAGTTGGTTAGAAATTTGCTTAATACTATAGGATCAACTATTTTTTGTCTAATGACTCTTGCCTTGTAAGGTTTGCAATTCCCTACTGCTACTTGCTTTGTATAAAAGGGTTTTATGTCCCCTCTATGCATATATCTAAATAGATTAGGATCCTTATAGTATTCTTCTAGCCTGGCATTTTCTGTCCATGGAACTACTACTAAGCTTGAAGGATAAACTTTTATAATCCTATAGGGGCCAACAAATTTGGCTCTTAGCTTAGTTTCACCAGGGCCTAAAGTTGGATTTAGATTTTTCACTAAGATAAAATCTCCTACTTCGAAATGGTGAATTCTAGCATTTTTGTCCCATTCTTTCTTTTTATCTTGAATGCGTTTTTCGTTTCTGGCACGTGCGATCCGAAAGGCAATTTCTTGAAACCTTCTCAATTTCTGATGGTACTCCGTGATATTGGCACTCTCGGATTCAAATGGTACTATTGGTATCATGCTTCTTTCATGAAAATGACCAAAGAATAGTTCATTCGGTGTGTACCCTGTGGCAGTGTGCACAGAATTGTTTATTGCATTCAGTAGCAAGGGTAGGGCTTGAGGCCAGTATTTTCTGTCAGAATCTAATAATCCTTTTCTAATGAGCATGGCTATTGCTCCACACATTGTTTCTGTGGGATTTGATCTAGGATTATGAGGTGGTGTACTGGTTTTTACCACACCTAGCAATGTAGCTAAGTGTCTTATAAATGCCCCATCTAAATTTCGAGCATTGTCACTATGAAGTGCCCACATGAGACCATATGCTGAGACATAATGGCTCATGAACTTCTTTGCTACATAGCTAGCCTTTTCACTGGCTAGTGGTATGCCATATACATGTCTAGTGAACCCATCATACAGCAAAAAGATTGCATAGCTTTTGTCTATAGCTTTGGGTAGCCCGACTATAAGATCACAATGTACTACATGAAGTGGATACATTGGTCTAATGACATGTCCTGATGTGAACCTTACTGGATATTTGTCATTGTACTGACATACTACGCATTTATCATGAAATTGAACTATGTCTTTTCTCATTTTGGGCCAGTAATACTTTCTCCTGAGTGTGATATAGAATTTTTCTTTTCCTAGATGTCCACTGATCAGGTTGCCATGCGTGGCATTAAGTAATACTGGTACCAGATTAATGGGTATGCACACTGTGTAGTATACTTGTCCATCTTTAGTGGTAAATTTTCTCATTAGTATGCCTCTTTTCTTTAAATATCCTTGGTTGATAGTTTTTATATCTTTCTTATCCACTAATTCCATTTTTAGTTGACAAAAGTCATCATCCTTTTGCAGAGCTAAGAATGATGGATATGAGAAGCTGCTGTCATTAATGGCAATCATTCTCACATTATAATATGCCAATTTGAACCTACTATCTGTAGTTTCAAGATCTCGTTCAACTTCTGTCTCATCATCGAGATTCCTGTTTATCTCGGAAGTTTTTTGATCTTGCATCTGCTTAGTAACAACTCGATCCATATGTAAGTGAGTTGTGGCTTCAACTAACCGATGAACATAATTTGTTTCATTGTTGATTTTGTTCTTTACATTCTCTAAATCTGTCTTTTCATCATTGTTCTCTTTGTACTGTTCAAGGAGTTTAGGCCACTCTTGTTGAATGTAATTCTCACATACTTCTAGATAACTATCTAGCTTCATAGATCCTTCCTTCATAGGAGGAGCTCCTAGATATTCTAGTGCTGGGTGCCTATTACTGACTTGATCATCACATTTTGTTAATCCTGTGTCATAGGCTCTTGATAGTCCATCAGCAGC
>Ga0208105_1000444_pt1 | contig 13949 bp, 11 predicted proteins | sample CryBogCBE16Jul07_FD_184574 | JGI IMG/M metagenome (GOLD analysis project Ga0208105, IMG submission 184574) | Freshwater microbial communities from Crystal Bog, Wisconsin, USA - CBE16Jul07 (SPAdes) | ecosystem: Environmental > Aquatic > Freshwater > Lake | place: Crystal Bog, Wisconsin, USA... | reverse complement strand
TAACGTCACCCTGTCGCGCCTCGAAGAGGGAAGCGACCCCGGTGATCTCAAGATCGGCCCCGGAATACTCCCCCATGCCGATCGTGCGGGAAAGTTCACTGAGTTTCATGAAACGGACACCTCCCTCGGGAGGTTGACGCGTGGGGGGTTACTTGGCGGACTTGCCGGCGGGGGCCGTCTTGTTGAGCGCGTCGAGAACGTCCTTCGTGCAATCGAACGAGGGATTGGAACTCAACACCACGGGAACGGCGCCGGCGCTCAGGCCGGACTTGTCGAAAACCAGATCCAACCCCTTCTCCTTGGAGAGTTGGGAGACGGCGTGCGTAATGTCGTCCACGATGTCCTTGCGCATGCGCAGGAACTGGTCCTGAAGCGACTTCTGCTTGGTGGAGCGGTACTCGGCAATCTCGCGGTCAAGGGCGCGGGCCGCGTCGATCTTGGGCTGGATTTCCTTCTGCTTGGCGGCGAGTTCGGCCTGACCGAGCACCTGCTTCTGCAGGTCGGAATTGAGTTGCTCGATCTCCATCATGCTCTTCTTGAGCTTATCGACGCGGGCGGCCAGATCGTCGTTAGCGATCTTTTCCGTCTCGGTGTACTTGGCTTGGGCGTCCTTGGTCTTGTAGTAATCCGTGAAGATCTGGTTCATGTCGACGACGCCGACTTTGAGATCAGCGCGGACAATTCCCGTACCGAAGATCATCAGGCAGGCAAAAAGCAGGCGAGGGATTTTCATCATGAGGGGGGTAGGTCAGAAGGTGTAACCGACATTGAAGTTAAATTGCCCATGGGTCTTATTCCATGAATCGCTCATGACGGGATAACCCCAGTCCACACGGATCGGGCCGATCGGAAGCTCGATACGCGCACCGATACCGACGTCGCCATTGAGTCCACCCGAGGTGTAGATGCCATTGGCACCTGCAAGGGTCTGGGGAGAAGGTGAGAAGTTCCAGGAGTCAGCGTTCACAAAGCCCCAATCAGTAAAAAAGGCACCACGCAACCGCGGGATGATCGGGAAGGTGAACTCGCCCGTGCCGTAGACAGAGGTGTTTCCTCCGACAGGATTTCCGTAGTTATCCTTGGGACCCACACCACGGTAAACGAAGCCTCGCATGTCGTTGGCACCGCCGAGGTAGAGTTCGTCGAAGATAGGAGGATTGGTGAGATTTTTGGTGCCGCTACCCCAGGGGTTCATGACGCCGATGGCACCCTTCGCCAGGAAGATGCAATCCTTGGGAAGCGGGAAGAACTTCTTGGCCTCAAGGTTAATGCCGTAGTCCTGCACATTGCCACCAAGGCCACCTCCGGCAATCACACCGGTCAGGTTGACGGCTTGGCCTCGGCGCGAGAGCAGGAGACTGTCACGGTTGTCGTAGTCCATCCCGAGCAAGATGGCGCTCTTCGTGAAGGGAGATGAATTATAGGCACTTTCAATAGCCCCCTGCTGTTGTTGCTGTTTCGTCGTTCCCTGCCCGTTTCCGTAGTTTCCGCTGAGGTTGTAGATCTTGACGTCCTCAAGACGGTACTCACCGCGTAGCGCCGTGAAGGGAGTCAGCGCCTTGCGGACCTGCAGAGCACCGCCAAGGTTCGACTGATTGTAAACCGTGCTAAGGAAGGAGGCAGCATGGTAGTAGAACTCACCGCCGACGGAGACCTTGTAACCGAGGAACCATGGCTCGGTGATGGATGCGGTGAAGTCCTGACGCTGGAGACCATACTGGGCTCGGACGCGGAAGCGCTGGCCGCCACCGGTGAAGTTGGGCCAGTTAAAGAGGTCGAAGTTGGACTGCTGGAGTTCGGCGAAACCGACAAGGCTGTCGATCGAGCTGAAGCCCGCACCGAAGTTGAACGAGCCCGTTTTCTTCTCCTCGACGACCACGTTCAGGTCCTTGCGGCCAGGGACAAGCGTGTCCTGCGGCACCATATCGACCTTAGAGAAGTAGTTGAGGTTCTGCAGACGGGACTTGCTGACATCGACGAGCGTGGTGTCGAAGACTCCGCCAGGCTGCACCGCAAGCTCGCGGCGGATAACCTTGTCCTTGGTCTTGGTATTGCCCTGGACATTGACGAGGTTGACATAGGACTGAACACCCTCGTCGATGCGGTAGGTGAGGCTAACCTGCCCTTGGCCGGCTGGATCGACCTGCGGCTGACAGACCATGTCGACATAACCGCGCGAGCCGTAGTAATCGCGGACCGTCTTGAGATCGGCCGCCTGACCATCGGGAGTGTAGAGCGACCCCTCGTGCATCTTGAAAAAGCGGAGCAGTTCGGGGCCCGGAACAATGGTGGAACCCTCCACGGCAACCTTGCTCACGCGGTACTGCGGCCCTTCGTTGATCGAGATCACCAGGTCGACTCCCTTGCCGTCGGGAAGGGGTGTGGTCGTGACGTCGGTGACTTTGGCGTCGGCGAATCCGCGGTTCTGGTAAAGTTTGACGATCTCATCCTTGTCCTCGTCGGTCTGGGACGGGGTCAGGCGGCCGGCATGGGTGAGGAAGGAGAGGATGTTCGCCGTTTTGGTCTTCATCACCTTGAGCAGGTCCTTGGGCAGGACGGAGTCATTGCCGGTGAAGCTGATGCGGCGGATGACGAGTTTGGGCCCCTCGTTGATGGAGAAGGTGACGCGCACCTTCTTGTCGGAAAGCTCGGAGGTCTTCAGGTCGACTTTCACGTCGGTGTAGTTGCGATCCTCGTAAAGCTTGAGGATTTTCTGCCGGTCCTCGTTGAGGACGGCATCATTGAGGGCCCCGCCGGGCTTGGTGGCGATTTCCTTGCGGATCTTGGAGGAGGGGACGGCCTCGGCCCCCTCGATCAGGACCTCGCCGACATTCGACCTGCCCTGCAGCAGCACGGTCACCTTCAGGCCGCCCGTGCTGGGTTCGGCAAAAATGCGTGCATTGGAAACGCTGCCCGTGGCGTAGAGCGACTTGATGTCCTCCTCGACAAGGCGGTCGTTGTAGGGGGCGCCGACCTTGGTCGCGAGGTTATCAAGGACGCGCTGCTTGCTCAGGGTGGTCGGCCCGACAAACTGGACGTCGATCTGCTGGATGATCGGAGCCTGCGGGGAAGTCTGGGCCGTGGCCCGCTCGGAAATCAGCCCGACAAGGGTAACCGCGAGGAGAAAAATACCGGGTAATGGGAATCGCGGCGGGAGCATGGATCTGATGGTCAAATGGTCAAAAAAATTCCCGTCATTAGAAGCGGGGGGGGGAGTGTGTGGTCAAGCCGCTATTTCCCCGCAATCCCGGCAAGGATATCGGGAATTTCCGTAAGGGCGGCGATCGTGTGGTCGGGAACCACATCGGCATGCTCCTCGGAACCGGGAACGCGGATCCAGATCGAGCGGATGCCCGCATTGCTGGCCCCCGCGATGTCCCGTTCCAGACTGTTGCCCACCATGACGGCCTCCTCCGGGGTGACCCCCAGCTCGGCGAGGAGTTTGTGGAAGATTTCCGGCCGCGGTTTGCCGATGCCGTGCTCGCCGGAAACGGCGATCGCCTTGAACAGCGGTTCCAGTCCGGTGGCCCCGATCTTCTCGCGCTGCAAATCGGGAGCCCCGTTGGTCAACAAGGCAAGGCTGTAGTCCACGGCCAGCTCCGAGAGCACCTCCCGTGCCCCAACGAGCAGGCGCTGCCTGGCGCGGCGGGTCGACTCGAACTCCGCGGATAGAAAGCGCGCGGCATCCTGATCGGCTTCCTTGCCTTGCGCGTTGAGCGCCTTGGAAAACACCTCGACGCGGTAGGCCGTTGCCCAGTTGCGAAGGGCGGTCAACTCGGGTGAGTCCCCCGTGAACCCACCCCAAAGGCATTCAAAGGCGCTGATGCCGATCGAACGACAGAAGGGCCGGCATTCCCCGGCAGCCCAGAGTTCCCGGGCCGTCGACATCGCGTCGGAGGCAAAGCGGGCCGGATCCACCCCGAACCGGGAGGAGGCTTCGGCAGCCACATGGGCGAAGGTTTCGTGGGAAACGGCCTCGTCAACCGCCAGGGTATCATCCAGATCGAATAGCAGGGCTTTGATTGCCATAAGCGTTGAAGCATGACCATCCCGGCTCAAGGGAACGAGAAAAAAGACCCTTCATACGTTTCCCTCATACTCGTTCACCCCGAACACGCGACCCCGAAACCGCTCCTGTAGCACCGGATCCTCGCTGATTAAGGGGAGATCCAGAGATTCAGCCAGGCAGAGATACTGGGACTGATTACCCCCAATCCCGTGACGCACGGCCAGACGAAGGGATCGGACAGGATCGGGCACCTGCTGATTCGCGCCCAGAACACTCCTGATCTCTCGCCAGAGCCGCTCCGTGATCTCCCCACCCTCAGATACGCCCAGCCTGGCCAGAACATGGAGCATCTCATGGTTGAGGATCGGAGGGGTGACCCATCCGGCATCGATCCTGTGGAGTTCCCGGACCATACCGGTCAATTCCCCCTCCACAAAAAGATAGGGTACCACGGTCGCATCAACGACGATCATCGCGGCACCTCCTCTCCCCCGCCTCCGAGGATCCGGTACAAGGTTCCCCTATCAAATCGGACGCTTGGCCGATAGGGTGCAGGGAGGGAATAGCTACGAGACTGGGCCTGTTGACGTGATTTGAGACCAGCCCTCAGGAGCTCGGAAATCACTTCTTTGAGTGTCCTATTCTCCTGGGCGGCAACGATTTTTACCTCTGTGCCAAGATCATTTGGCAAATCCAACGTAGTTCGCATATTTATGTTTTTATGCTTTCGCATATATTTTTAGCAAGAGCATTTTCTCATGGGCTGAGAGATTATAAGGTCTTGCCCGCAGAAGCGCAGAGAGAGCAGATCAAGAAGGGCTCGCAATCGCTACTAGCGAGGTATTAACCGAGCTGAAGTTCGGGTATTGCCCCCCAACCACAACAAGCCCGTCAGGCTCGATGATTTTGAGGAGATTGCTAGGTGCCCAAGCGTCAGCCGCAATGAACTCACCAGCTAGACTCCGGGAGGTTTGCTACCCCTTAAACAATCTTGAAGCGCCGTGAGGCTGGATGGAGATCAAGGCGGCCAAGGGAAGCCGTAGCAATCGGCGATCACAGGCCAACGCGGCTATCCGCCAATCCTCACAAGCATCACTCGACCGTGACGCTTTTGGCGAGATTGCGCGGCTTATCCACGTCACACCCCAGCTCCACGGCGATATGGTAGGCGAAGAATTGGAGGACAATCGAGGCTAGGATGGGGGTGAGGATCTCCGGCGCCTTTGGAATGAGGATGACATCATCACAGATCAACGAGAGTTCCGCTCCCTTGCCTTCGGTTCCGATCGCGATCACCGGACCGCCACGGGCCTTCACTTCCTCGATATTGCTGAGGTTCTTATGAAAGACGGCGTCATCGGGGGCAATGAAGACCGAGGGGGTCTCGGCATTCACCAAGGCGATGACCCCGTGCTTGAGTTCGGCGCTGGGATAGCCACTGGCGGCGATGTAGCTGATTTCTTTCAACTTCAAGGCCCCCTCAAGGGCCACGGGATAGTTGAGTTGGCGGCCCATGAAGAGCATCACCTTGGACCGGGCATAACGGCGTGCCACCTTGGCGATCTCCTGCTCCATCGCCAGCACCTGCTCGACCAGGGCGGGGAGGGATTCCAGCTCGGAGATGATCCTGCTCCCCGCAGCACTTGAGAGATTGCGGATTCGTCCGAGCAACAGGGCGATGAGGGTGAGGATCGTGACCTGCGAGGTGAAGGACTTCGTGGCCGCCACCCCGATCTCGGGACCGGCATGCATGTAGACGCCGCCGTCACTCTCCCTCGCAATGGTGCTGGCCACATTGTTGCAGATTCCCAAGGTCTTGTGCCCCTTGCGCTGGCTCTCCCGGAGGGCAGCAAGCGTGTCGGCCGTCTCGCCGCTCTGACTCATCACGAAGACCAGCGTGTCCTTGGTGATGGGAAGGTTCCGGTAGCGGAATTCACTGGCGAACTCGCACTCCGTGGGGATCTGCGCAAGGCTCTCGATCAGGTATTCGCCGACCATCGCTGCGTGCAGGGCCGTTCCGCAACCCGTGAGAATGATCCGCTCGATGTCGCGAAGCTCCGCGTTGGTCATGTTGAGACCCCCTAGCTTGGCCGTGGATTCCTCGTGGGAGAGGCGGCCTCGCATGGCATCCGTAAGGCTGCGGACCTGCTCATGGATCTCCTTGAGCATGTAGTGGGGATATTGCCCCTTGCCCACGTCCTCCTCGGTCATCTCGACCTTGGTGACATTGTAATCGGCACCGTTACCCTCGACGGTGGAGAGGGTGAAGCCCTCCCCGGTGATCGCCGCAATCTCGTAGTCGTTCAGGTAGACCACATCACGGGTGTGGGAGACGATCGCGCTCACGTCGCTCGCCAGGAAGTGCTCCCCCTTGCCGATGCCAAGAACCAGCGGGCTACCACGGCGGGCCCCGATGATCAGTCCCGGAAGCTCGGCATGCACCACGCCGATCCCGTAGGTGCCGGTGACCTGTCGCAGGGCCTCGCGGACGGCCGAGACCAACGCCGCCTGATTCCGATCGGATGAGCGGTCAAATGCGCGGCCCACCAAGTGGGCGAGAACTTCCGTATCAGTCTGGGACTGGAAGAGATGGCCCTCCTCCTCAAGTTGGGCACGGAGGGAGGCGTAGTTCTCGATGACCCCGTTGTGAACGAGGGCCAGTTTTCCGGACCGATCAAAGTGGGGATGGGCGTTCTCCCGGGTGACCTTGCCATGGGTGGCCCATCGGGTGTGGCTGATGCCGGTCGTTCCGCCGATCGGGTTGCTCCCGATGGCCTTCTTCAGCGTGTCGATGCGACCCACCTCCTTGCGGACAGAGAGACACCCTTCCTCAATCGTGGCCACTCCGGCGGAGTCATAACCCCTGTATTCCAAGCGCCTGAGGCCCTCCAGCAGGATGGGTGCAGCCTGGGCCTTACCGACATATCCGACAATTCCGCACATGATTCGATGGTCCTTTGGTTTTCCGGGCTAACCGTGGATCCCGGGAATCGGGACGGCTTTCGGATCGTGAAAGAGACTGACAAACGCCGGGAGTCTCCGCAAGATGCAAGACGAGAACCCTTTCCGGACCATGCCTATCAAGCACGCCCTCGCGCCGGCCGCCCGCACCCTCGCCATCATCATGGGCGGAGGTGCGGGAACCCGCCTTTTTCCCCTCACCAAGGACCGTGCGAAGCCCGCCGTCCCGATCGGCGGCAAATACCGCCTGGTGGATGTCCCCATCAGCAACTGCCTGAACTCGGGTATCCGCGGCATCTACGTGCTGACCCAGTTCAACAGCACCTCGCTCCACCGCCACATCAACGCGAGCTACAAATTCGACAACTTCAGCCCGAGCTTCGTCGAAATCCTGGCCGCCCAGCAGACTCCTGAGGGCTCCACCTGGTATCAGGGAACGGCCGATGCCGTGCGCCAGAATCTACGCACTTTTCTCGAGGGCACCCATGAATACTTCATCATCCTTTCGGGGGACCAGCTCTACCGCATGGACTACCGGGATCTGCTCCAGCAGCACATCCAGGGAGGCGCCGATCTCACCATCGCCTGCATTCCGGTGAACCAGAAGGCGGCCACCGGCTTCGGCATCATGGAGACCGACGCCACGCGCCGGATCACCCGCTTTGTGGAGAAACCGAAGGATCCCTCCCTGCTCGGGGAGCTGCGAATGAAGCCCGAACTGCTCCGCGAGATCGGGGAGTGGGACCAGCAGGAACTCTACCTGGCCAACATGGGGATCTATATCTTCAACCGCCAGGTGCTCGCCGACTGCCTCGACAACGATCTGGAGGACTTCGGCAAGCACATCATTCCCTCCGCCATCGGCTCCCGCAACGTCCTGGCCCATATTTTCCGCGGTTACTGGGAGGACATCGGGACGATCCGCTCGTTCTTCGACGCCAACCTCAATCTCTGCGATGCCGTCCCTCAATACAGCTTCTATGCACCCGGCGCGCCGATCTACACGCAGTCCCGATTCCTGCCCGCCAGCATTGTCCAGGATACCATGGTGAACGGTGCCATGATCTCCGACGGATGCCAGATCCGTTCGGCCAAACTGGAACGCTGCATCGTCGGCATCCGCAGCCTGATCCATCCCGGCACGCACCTTCGCAACGTCATCGTGATGGGAGCCGACTACTACGAAAGCGACAAAGGAGGCACCCCTCCGGGCGAAATCCCCATCGGCATCGGCCGCGACTGCGTGATCGAGGACGCGATCATCGACAAAAACGCCCGCATTGGGGACGCGGTCGTCATCACCCCGCATGAGAAGGACGCCAATTCCGAGGGTCCCGGTTACTACATCCGTGACGGCATCGTCGTGATTCCCAAGAACTCGGTGATTCCCCCCGGAACCAGAATCTAGTCCCGTCCACCACGCCGCGGCAAAGACCCACTTCATGAACCGTCTTCGGATCCCCGCTCCGACCCTACTGCTGGCAGCCGTCCTCCTGCTCACGGGATGCCTCTACGACAATCCCCCCTCCGGCCCCTCCCAGAACATCGACACCTGGCTCGTCGGCCAATGGAACGCCAAGGATAAGTCGGGCCGCGAGTATCACGCCGTGGTAGCCCCAGCCTCGCCCAGCCACTACAGGATCACGCTGACCCGAGGGGAAAAAAACACCAGGGACTACGACGCCTGGATCAGCAGGGTCGATGGATTCACGATCCTCGTGGCGAAAGTCCTTTCCGGGGAATCAACCGGCAAACACGCACTCTTCCATTACGAACTCCTCGCGCCCGGAACCCCTCCTCCGGGAGGCATCGGTGCCACCCGTATCCGCCTGAACGAACTGCAACTCGATCCCTCCGCCGAAAGCCTGGATTCCTACCATCTGCGCCGTGACATCCGCGATGCACTGAAAGCGGGAACCCTGCTCGCCCCTTACGATGTGGTTTCCGACCGGAAACAGGGGGGTGGGGAAATCCCGGGAAGCGTCATCTGGACCAAATCGGGCAACGTCACCCTGAAGGGAGAGACGTTCTGATGCCGGAGGCATCAGCAAAGGTGAACCGTTAAAAAGTTGAAGAGTGACAACGGAAAGCCGATGAACTGAACCCAAGTCTCCACTTTTCAACCTTCTAACCTTTTCACTTTTTAACCCTTCCCATCATGTCCAGACCGACCATTAACGACACCCGCATGGAAAAACTCGTAAGCCTCTGCAAAAGGCGCGGCATCATCTACCAGTCCTCGGAGATCTACGGCGGAATCGGCGGCTTCTGGGACTATGGTCCGCTGGGCGCCGAACTGAAGCGCAACCTGCGCGACACCTGGTGGCGCACCATGACCCGCGAGCGCGACGATGTCGTCGGCCTCGACGCCACCATCATCATGCATCCGGCCATCTGGAAGGCCAGCGGCCACGTCGACACCTTCGCCGACATGATGCGCGAGTGCACCCTCTCCAACAAACGCGTCCGCGCCGACCACGTCGAGCCGCAGGCCGGTTCGGTCATGCGCTTTAAGGGGGCGAAGGCCTCCACCGGCTGGGCCCTCGACCGCGAACTGACCGTCCTGATGCGGCAGGGAGAGCACATTGAGAGCTTCCGCAAGCGCGTCCGTCTCCTTGTTTCCCAAAACGCGGGAGCCGCCGCCGGCAAGCCCGAGGAAATCGAACTCCTCGGCGAGGAGCGCCTCGAGGTCACCGAGGGATCGGTCGACTTCCATCCCGAGACCGGGGGACTGCTCAACGAGGCACGTCCCTTCAACCTGATGCTCCGCACCTACGTCGGCCCGACGGCCACGGAGAACGACATCGCCTACCTGCGTCCCGAGACGGCCCAGGCGATCTTTGCCCAGTTCAAAAACGTCTGCGACTCCTCCCGCGTGAAGGTCCCCTTCGGCATCGGCCAGATCGGGAAGGCCTTCCGCAACGAGGTGACGCCGAAGAACTTCACCTTCCGCTCCCGTGAGTTCGAGCAGATGGAGCTCGAGTTTTTCATCAAGCCCGACGAGGCCGTGAAACTCATTCACGGCAAGGTCGCGGCCTGGAGCGAGGGGGCCGACCTCTCCGAGCCCCGGCCCGACTGGGGCTGGGAGATGTGGCACCGCTACTGGGTCGCCCAGCGCACCGCCTACTACAAGTCGATCGGGCTGGGCACCGACGTGCTCGACTACTACTGGCAATCGAAGGCCGACCTCGCCCACTACGCGCGCGCCTGCGTCGACATCCTCTTCAAGTTCCCCTTCGGCACCGACGAACTCGAGGGAATCGCGGCCCGCGGTGCCTTCGACCTTACCCAGCACCAGACCCACTCCGGCAAGCAGCTCGAGTATTTCGACGAGGAACTCAAGGCCGCCTGCGACGCCCTGAGCGAGGAGCAGAAGAAGGCCTTTGTCGAGGAGACCTACGCCTCCCGCACCCGTCCCGAGACTCCCCGCGAGGAGATCGAGGCCCAGTGCGCGAAACTCTTCAAGGGACTCTATATCCCTCACGTCATCGAGCCCTCGGCCGGCCTCGACCGCCTCGCGCTCGCGATCCTCGCCAGCGCCTACGACGAGGAAGAGGTCACCGACGAGAAGGGCAAGAGCGAGACACGCACCGTCCTCCGCTTCCATCCGCGCGTGGCCCCCGTAAAAGTCGGCGTCTTTCCGCTGCTCAAGAACAAGCCCGAACTCGTGGCCAAGGCCAAGGAGATCGTGGCCATGCTGCGCCCTCATATGAGCGTCTTCTACGACGAGACCGCCGCGATCGGCCGCCGCTACCGCCGCCAGGACGAGGTCGGCACACCCTTCGGCGTGACGATCGACTTCGAGACCCTTGGAGAGGGCGACGGTTCCCAGAAGGATACCGTGACACTGCGCGAACGCGATTCCATGCAGCAGCGCCGCATTCTGATCACGGAGTTGCTCCCCTTCCTCCTCGGCAAAATCCTCTAGCCCCCGACTTCGGAGATCATTTCGCCGTCGGCGACCTGCGTCCTAAGGCGGTCACCCGGCTTCACGGAGCCTGTGGAGGTCACCACACGCCCATCCTCCGTACGGGTGATGCTGAAGCCCCTGCGAAGGGTGGCCGAAGGATCGAGCGCGGCAAATGCTGCACCCACCAGCGCCAGACGGGCCCTGTCACGGTCCCTCCCCCTTCCGAGATGCGACAGCAACCTCTCAGAGATCCCCTCAATCTGGACCCTCATGGAGGCAACCCGCGTATCGGGGCGAGTGCCAGAGAGCAGCGCGCGTGAGGTTTCCAGCGAGGAGCGGATACGCTCGATGCGGGCACCCACAAGACTGCCTAGATCCGATTCGGAACGATCGAGCGTCTGGCGGATTTCACCGATCCTGCGCTCAGGCTCACAGAAGAGCGCCGAGGAAAAGGCCAGATGAAGGAGTGATTCCAGCCGCTCTCTGGACGAGAAAGCCTCCCTACCGATACGCATCACCAGCGCCTCCACCCGCTTCAACAATTCACCCCCATCGGCAGCCAAGATCTCAGCGGCGGCGCTTGGAGTGGGGGCGCGAAAATCAGCAACGAAATCGGTGATTGTGAAATCAATCTCGTGCCCCACAGCGCTTACGACAGGAATGCAAGAGGCAGCGATGGCACGGGCCACAGCCTCCTCATTGAATTCCCAGAGATCCTCAAGGCTGCCCCCTCCGCGAGTGACCACGATCACGTCGACGGGTCCTGCGGGTCCGTCTACCGCGTTGAAGTCGGCGATCGCCGAGACGATCTCCGCTGCAGCGCCCTTACCCTGGACGCGGACAGGATGGATCACCACCCTCAGGCCGGGGTGGCGACGGTGCAGGACATTCAGGAAATCCCTGATCGCTGCACCCGTCGGCGAGGTCACCACTCCGATCCGTCGCGGCAGACGTGGCACCGGCTTCTTGGCCTCCGGGGCGAAGAGTCCCTCCGCCGCGAGCCGGCGCTTGAGTTCCTCAAATCGGGCCTGCAGGACACCGATCCCTTTCCCCTGCACGAGGCTCACGATGAGCTGGTACTGCCCACGCGGCTCGTAGACGCCGATCCTGCCGCAGAGCTGCACCTGCTGACCGTCACGGATCTCCACGGAGAGGTTGGAGGCGGTGCGGGCAAAAAGCACACACGCGAGCTGCGAGGAAGCGTCCTTCAGCGTGAAGTAGCTGTGACCCGAGGACTGCGTGCGCAAATTCGAAATTTCTCCCTCAACCCACACAGAACCGATCCCTTCTTCCAGCAGCGAGGTAATCCTGCGGGTCAGTTGTGCAACCGTGAGAACGGTTGGCGCCTTCGGCGCTGCATCCGGAGTCTCCTCAACGGAGGGGGGTGGAACGGCCATCTTGATCTGTGGAAGCGAGGGGCTCTCGGGAGCCTTTCTTTTACCCGGCAGGACGGGTGCCATGTCGAAGCCCAGCAGCATCTCCCCGTCATCGTTTCCCGAACTTTTTGCCATGCTCAGGAAAGTTGGATCTTCAGTCCGGCGAGCAACTTCTCGAGCCTCCTAGGGATCGAGTTTTCCTCCAGCAGGGATTGGCGGATCAACGGATCAGCCACGAGGGTGGAGGCCACCAGATCGGTCAGCACCCCGATGTCGGTGATCTGGTTGAGATAGCCCTCGAACTGCACGGGCAATTCAACCCCCTGTTCCTTGAACCGCGAGCAAAGCGCATGAAGGCGGGTCACCCGAGCATCGAGATCCTCGCCGCCGCTTTCGGAATCACGCAGACACTCGACCCTCGCGATCCGATACGGCTCTGTCTGATCCCATGCCGTGAAACGCACGCGACAAACCCCCTGCAGGATCAGATTGGAAGTGCCGTCCGCATTGCGGATGCAGGCCCTCACGAGCCCCGCCCCGGCGACAGGCTCGACCTCACGCTCCTCCTCGTCGCGGGGCATGGCCATGGCAAGCATTCGCGAGTCACCCAAGGCCTCCTCCAACATCGCGCGGTAACGCGGTTCGAAGATATGGAGCGGCAGCAGAGCGTTCGGGAAAAGCGTCACTCCCGGAAGCACCATGACGGGAATGCTCGGAGGCAGTTCCTGGATGTTCGCCTTGCTCATGGACGGAGCATAGAATCCCCCCGTCCCGACAGAAACCCCAAAGAGGAAAATCCCTCCCGGAAACCTCAAAAATGCACTTTCTGATGGACGCTGGAGACCGGAGATTGCATCCTTTTCACCCCTTCATCCACGGATGAAGAAGGAAAACGGGTAGGTACCGAAGTGGCCAAACGGGGCGGACTGTAAATCCGCTGGCTTATGCCTTCAGTGGTTCGAATCCACTCCTGCCCATTTTTCTGGAGCACTGAATTTTTCATCCGAAGTGATGAACCCGAGGTTCCAGGACAAGCCGCGTATCAGCCGCGGAGCATTTTTCAGTCCCCCGTCGGACTGCCTCCACGATCACCGGGATTCTTTTTGCGCGATGATTTGCGGGTGCGGGGCTTTTTGGCCACCGGAGGGGGCTCCTCCTTATGGCCCTCTTTCGGAAGGGCCGGCTTCCTGTCCTCCACGATCTGGGAGTGCACGTCGATCTCGGCCATGTAGACAGCATCCTCCGGGGTATGCCCGGCATGGATGTGCTGCATGAAGGCCGGAAAGTAACGATCCATCGTCGAGAGCGCCGTGTAGAGGAGCCTCTCGACGACCTCCTGCGTCAACGGGAGGTCATGGATGAAATGGGTGACATGGAAGCGGAGTTCGCCGTCCGACATGTCGAATTCGAACCCCCCCACGAGGATCCCGTAGTTCGCCCGGCAGACGAGTTCCGCGGCGGTGATCCGCTGCTCGGGCTCGCGCACACGGAAGGGGTAGTGGATGTAAATCTGGAAGTAATCCCCCTCGTGGGTGATCCGCATGGTCACGCGGTAGTCGGCATGCTTCCCGGCCAGGGTGAGGTTGATCCGCTCCTCGTCCTCGTGGCTGGTGTAGTGGTAACTGTGGGCCTCGAGGAAGGAGAGAATGCCCGAGAAGGAGTCGCTCATGGGGGTAATCTAATCCCCGTTTCC
>Ga0208105_1000441_pt1 | contig 13971 bp, 10 predicted proteins | sample CryBogCBE16Jul07_FD_184574 | JGI IMG/M metagenome (GOLD analysis project Ga0208105, IMG submission 184574) | Freshwater microbial communities from Crystal Bog, Wisconsin, USA - CBE16Jul07 (SPAdes) | ecosystem: Environmental > Aquatic > Freshwater > Lake | place: Crystal Bog, Wisconsin, USA... | reverse complement strand
TGCAGTTTGAAAATCGGCAGTGGATCGGTGTAGACGCCGTACAGACTCAGTCGCCAGACTCCCGGCTCGAAGGCGCGGTAGGGCAGTCCAGAATCGTCCTGCAGGATCAGCTCGGAGGTGCTGGCCAGGAAATTGCGGGTCTCGGAGAAGGAATCGAGGGGCAGCAGATAGGAGGCGGCCTTCAGATAAGAGGCGCCGGGCCCGAGCCCGCCGAGCCATGACAGAAAGCGGCGGCATTCCTTGCCATTGGAGAGATCGGCCTGAAAATACCAGAGCGTCTGCGCTGGGGCACCCGGCCGGTGATAGGTGATGCGGACGCCGGACGAACCGAACGGACGCTCCGCCGAGACTGAGTCGATGCTGTTCCCCGTGAGCGCCAGTTCCGTGTAAAGCACCGGCAAGACACCACGGAATGCCCCGTGCGCGAGCTGCGGCTTCATCTCGGTCGTGATGAAGTATCCGGCGAAAAGCGACGTGTGGAGCGCGTCGTCGAGCGCCTGGAGCGCCGGGCCGAGCGCCGCCGGGGAGAGCGCTTCGGGCGGCGGCACCTCGCCGACTGGCTCGAGCCCACCAAGCACCATCACGCAAGTGTCGGGAAATAACGCATAGGCGTTGAGGAAATCGGGACCGCCGAAAAGATAGCGCAAGACGCCACGGGTCGCAGGATACCGGGCCAGATGCTCGGAGGCCCAGCGCTGCATCGACCCATAGCGGACCTGCCTGCAGAAGTTCCACTGCTCCTGCAATGTTTTCTGGTGGGCGCGGTATTCCGGGGACTGCTGGAGCGGGAACAGGAGACTCTGGCGTGGCAGGGGGATGCCCGCAAGAAACCGGGCCTGCTCCTCGGGCGTGGACAATCCCGGGGTGCTCTGTGCCTTGGCAAGTGCCGCGCAGGCAAGCAAGACGGGAATCATGAGCAACCTCAAAAAGTAGTGCGTCCGGATCATCGTGCGGGGTTGCGGGCAAGCCATGGGTGAAGGATCAGCGGGATCAGCATGATGCCCAGACCGCCCAGCGCCGTCCAAGGCCTTGTGGATGCGGAGTAGATAATCCCCGTGGCGGAGCAGACAAGGAAGACGAGGGGCGGCAGAGGATGGAGAGGGCAATGGAAAAGGTTCTCTTCCGGCGCTCCTGTTCGAGCCCTCAGAATGATCGTGCCGGCGACCCCAAGCATCAGGCAGAAGAGCAGGGGAATCTGGGCAAGCACCAGCACCCCCTCGAAGGACCCGGCTAACAAGAGCACCAGCACCAGCGCGAGTTGAACCAACATGGCGGGTACCGGAATCCCGGCGTCTGAGCGCCGGGCAAGAAAGCCGAGCGCGGGATAATCCTCGCCGACACGCTGGGTAACCCGGGGTCCTGCCCAGATCATCGCGCTGATCGAGGCCAGCAGACCGACGGCGATAATCGCCGACATGGCCCGGCCTCCCTGCGACCCGAGTAAATGGGCAGCCGACACGCTCCCGACATTGAGGATGCCGCGCAGATCCCCCTGCGGTGCTGAGGTTAAGAACACGGCGTTCAGCGCGATGTAGAGAAGGGTCACCGCGAGCGTGCCAAGGATCAGCGAAAGACCCACCGTACGGCGGCCATTCCGGACTTCCCCGGCGAGATAGGTCGTGGCATTCCAGCCCGAGTAGGCGTAAAGCACAAAGAGCAGGGCGATTCCCGAGGAGGGCCGCGCCAATTCTTGGAACCAGCCGGCACCGGGCCGGAGCACCTCCGCGGCACTGGATTTCAGGAACGCCGCCCGGAAACCGATGAATAGAAAGAGAGCAACGAGCAGGAACTTTAGCGCCGTCGCGGCGTTCTGCACCAGCGAGCTTGTCCCGAGCGACCGCAAATGGAGCAGGGTGATCAGCACGACCGCGGCGAAGCCCGATGTCCGCTCCCCGCATTCCGGATAAGCCGCGTGGAGATAACTGCCGAAGGCTAACGCCGAGAGAGCGATCGGCGCGGCGAACCCGGCAAGCAGGGAGACACAGGCGGCCATGAAGCCGATCGCGGGATGATAGATCTCCGAAAGGTAGGTATATTCTCCACCGGATCGCGGGATCCGTGCCGAGAGCTCCGCGTAGGAAAGGGCGCCGCAAAGCGAGATCAATCCGCCGAGTCCCCAGAGTACGAGGATAGAAAATCCGCTCCGCAGATCCTGAAGCTGGAAGCCCAGACTCGTGTAGACCCCGGTGCCAACCATCGTCGCGGTAACCAAGGCGACGCAGGTAGGCAGGCCGATCGCGCTGCGAGACGACATCGGCAAGTTCTCCATGGTGTTGCGCGAGATGCTAGGAAGCCCTCCCCCAAATGCAACCGGGTATTCTCGCTTGGAGTCTCCCCTTCAACTTTTCATTTCAACTTTCAACTCTTACTCCCCACCCACCACTCTCTCCACTTCACGGGAGCCCACTTGGAAGGCAGGTAAAGCAGGGCGGCAAGGGAAATCACCCAGAAGAGGATACCGAGGTTCAGGGAAAGGCCATACCAGACAGGAGCCTTAAAGCGGAAAACGACCTCATGAGATCCGGTTGGCACATACGTTCCCAGCAGAGCCGCCTCCGCGCGGGTCGTCTGCGCAGGCTTCCCATCGATCGCCACCGTCCAGTCCGGGTGATAGGCCTCGGACACCACCAACCATCCCGACGCGTCCGTCGGCACCTGATACGTCATCCGCTGGTAATCGTCCATGCGATTGCCGACGAGCGGCACTTTGGCAAAAGGTTGTCCGTTCTGGGTCTGATACTGCGGGAGCAGGGCTAGCTGGTTTGTGCCGTTGGCTTGTCCTGCGAATCCGGAAATCCCATTGGCCGCCTGTGATGTTTCCACCGTGATCAGGTTCTTGGGCAGGAGTTGCAGGACGGCAGGAGCCAATGCATATCCGTCAGGCGGGAGTGCCACGAAATCATGCGCAAGAAACGCGGGGTAGAGCGTTTCTGGATTTACCAGCACCGCAAAGTAGCGGTTTTCGAAAACCACCGGATAGACCGAGCGGAAAAAATCCTGCATCTGCTTCGGCGAAAAGGGGTCCTCCTTGTCGAGCAAGATGTAGGCGACTCCGGCAAGATTCAGATAGCTCCTGATGGCATCACCCGAGGCATTGCCAGCCGCCTCGAGATGCCGCACCCACTTGAGCTGGAAGTGGCGCAACAGCGATTCGGAGTCCACGGCGCGTCCCGATTTCTCAGGCAGAGTCAGATAGAAGTATCGCCCACTCAGCGGGTGCACCCGTCCCTGCAGGGGTGCCGTTTTCAGGAAGGCCGCAGCCTGATCATACTCCGTAAAGAGCTGACGCTCCATTCCGCGTGTCCAGTAGGCCGAGTGAACCGGATAAAGTTCCGCCACCATCAGGACTCCTACGACGATTGCGACAGGCTGACGCCATCGGACGGCGATTACCTCCGTGAACAGCATCCAGAAAGCCATGCCCACCGCCGCGGCGAGACAGCAAAATCCTCCCACACTCCAGAACGACTCGGGAGCGCGGATATCGCCGAAGAGCGGCAGGAACTCAGCGATGCGGAAGACCGGTACCACCAGCACCACGGCGGCGACAAGGGCAGGAACCCAAAACGGCTGATTACTCAGGAGTTGCGAAGCGGTGCGATAGATCATCCATCCCAGCCAGATGAAGGAAAGCCAGAGGATCGGGATCGAGGTGTCGGGTAGTCCCTGCGCAGTCTTGAGGACATTGATGTGGCCAAGCAGGAGCCCATCAGGACCGGAGGAAAACCATGTCCCGACCAACCAGCAGGCCGTCAGCACCAGGAACCAGCGCCCAATCCTGCTTGCGCGCCATTCCGACAACGATCCAAGGCCTAGCGCAAGGGAAAGCGCCGCCAGCGGCACCAGTCCGATCCAGAACATCGCGGCATCCCCCGTGAGGTTGCCGTCTCCCCCCTTGGTCAGTACACCCCAGAGGTCGATCCAGAGAAGCGGAGTCTTGAAGGAATAGTGATGCTTCCAACCATCGACGGGATCGAAGAGGAACCCAGCCGCAAAGCCGAATTCCCGTGAGCCCGGCAGGAGGATGAGGATGGCCGTGAGGCCGGCCACCACCAAGGCACCGGCATAGCCGACAAGAGCCTTGCGTAGGTTAGACGGATTCTGACGGAGTGCCTCAAGGGTCCAGAGAACCAGGATCGGCGACATCGTCACCGCGATCTTTGTGTAGCTGAGAGCGAGCGCCGAGGCAGCAAGGCCCAGCCCAACGATCTCCCGTGGTGAGGATTTCTCGGCCACGGCAAGGATGCCGCGCAGGATCAGCGGTGTGAAGACAAAGCAGAGACCTACCGTCCAATGCTCGTAGATCCCGATGGCGACAAGCATCGAGGGCATCACCAGATAAAGAAGAGCACCGAGGGAAGCCTCTGCGGAAGCGACTTTCAACCGCTGGAGAAAAAGCCGCATCGTCCAAAAAGCAACTGGCAGAAAGGCGAGGATCAGAAATTTCAGCGACAGAAAGGATCCAGTCACTGGAGCGAGAATAAGTCGGGTGAGCTTAGCGAAGAACATGGCAATCCCCGCAACTTCGTAGGCCTGGCCACTATGACCCAGCAGATAGTTTGGCGACCATTCGCCGACACTGATCTTCAAAGCATCCCAGAGTTTGCCTGTGTCACCGAACAATTCTTCCCTGCTGGGGGATTCCATGATCCATCCCAGTCCGACGATCAGAATAAAGATTGCCGCCACCCAGAAGGGCCAGTGGATAGGTTTTTGAGAGGCAGTGTTTTTTGAATTCATGAGGCGCAAAGATATCAATTTAAACCATGAAGATCATGAAGATAGAACTTTTCTTTCCTCCATGAACTCCATGCTCTTCATGGTGAAACTCGGTTTCAGAAATTGATCCGCTCTTTCTCCACCACCAACGGGCGTTTGAGCACCTGGGTATGGATCGCCCCGATGTATTCGCCAAGGATCCCGATGAAGAACAACTGTACCGAGGCGAAAAAGAAAAGACCGATGACAAGCGGAGCCGTGCCAACAGGCAGGCTGTACCAGAAGACCAACTTGTAGATCAGATACACGAGGGCAACGAGGAGACTCATGATCGCCATCCCAAAGCCAAGCATGGCGGCAAGGCGAAGGGGCACCTTGGAATGATTCGTAATTCCCAGCATCGCCAGATCATAGAGGGTGAAGAAGTTGTTCTTCGTGATTCCACGCTTACGGGCCGGTTGATGATAGGAAATCTGGACGATCGGGAGACCGATTTCGGAAATCTGCCCCCTGAAGTAGGGATAGGGATCGGCCACCGTACGGCAGTAATCGATAATCGCACGGTCGTAGAGACCAAATCCGGTGAAATTCTTCACTGTTTTGACATCCGCCACCCCCTCCACCACGGAGTAGTAGAGCCGACGAATTGCAAAAAAGACGGGTGATTCGTCGCTGGAATTCTTGATCGCTACCACGGCCTTGGCCCCCTCCTCCCACTGCTTGATCATTCCGGGAATCAACTCCGGAGGTTCCTGTAGATCAGAGGCTAGGGCGATCGTAGCATCACCGCTTGCCTGCATGAGCCCGTGATAGGGGGAGCGGATGTGCCCGAAATTACGCGCATTCAGGATCACCTTGAGCCTCGGATTGCCGGAGGCCAGTCTGCGCAGGATCTCCTGCGTTTCGTCCGTCGAGGCGTTGTCGATGATGATCTGCTCGTAGTCGTAGCCCGGCAGGGTCTCCATGACCTTGGCCACGCGGGCGACCAGTTCCTCCACGTTGCCCGCCTCATTGAAACAGCCGGAAACAATACTGATGAGTTTTCTACTCATGACAGGACATCGACTGGAGCTCCCTCATACAAACAGACCACCGGATTTTTCAAACCAAGCTTATTCACGATCGAATCCTTGATGTCCTCTTGGGCCATGTGGGAGGAGATTAGGATGGAAACCTCAGGGCGCATGAATTTGCTGGGGTCCTCAATAGTGATACCATGCAAGGTCTTTCCATGATAACGAGAGTTAGAATCGAGGAATGCCACGATATTCGCATTCTTCAACTCCGAAGTTTCCAGAAGCCTGAGTGTATGGGTGCCCACCCCCCATACTGCCAGAGAGGCTTGAGAATCGGAGAGGGTGGCGATTTTCTGACGGATAGTCGCCTCTAACTTTGCGGATTCATCGATATAACTCCTGAGACGTGGCGAAGTCTCGATATCTACCACCATTTCCTCAGAATCTGGATTGAGTTTGAACAGTCCGGCAATCCCGGGTTCGACCGATTGGGCGCCGATAAAACGCTTTACACGGCAGACGAAGACCGGGGAGAAGCCATGACGGGTCAAGAGGTTCGAGAGCGATTGCGGTGAGAAGAAATTCACATGCTCCATGCTGAAGAACTGATACGGGGCGCTGAACCACTCATCATAGCGGCTTGCATCGGGCACTTCCAGATAGAGCATCCCGCCGGAAGCAAGCAAGCCCCTGAGCAGGTGCAGCGAAGTATCCACATCGGCAAGGTGCTCAAGCACACCAGTCATGATGACCAGGTCGGCACTTTCAGAATGTGAGGTGAGTCCGTTGATTGTGGATTCAGCCACATCAATTCCATAAAGACGCTTCCCCGCCTCGCAACACACCCTAGAGGGATCGTATCCCTGAAGGTTGGTGAACCCCCGTCTCTTGAACTCGGCAAGCAGCGCACCTGTTGCGCATCCCACATCCACAATCCGGTCTCCGGATTTCACATGCGGGCCAGCCAAATCAACAACCTCTGCAAACCGAGCAGCATCCACATCGCTTACCTTCCCGTCACGATAGGCGTGTTCATACTTTGACATCTGGGCATAATAACGGTCGAACTCCGCCTGCGACGGAATATCATCTGCATATCCCGCACCGCAGGCACTGCAGACGGTTACGTCGTAGCCCGGCATTAATCCACCATCAGAGTAACTGGCAAACTCCTGACGGAAGAGAACTTTGCGATTTGTGGCCTGGCAAACAGGACAACGGCGATGTAGGAAATTACTCATAAGATTATGCTGAAAGAGAGATTGCCAGCCTATTTTGAGGCACTGCATAGAGGATGTAATCCCATCCACCGGCGGCATGAGGCCTAAATAAAAAAGAGTAGCCTGTCTTTATCTTGTTGATAAGAGAGACTATCTTCCAAAGGTGATCAAGTTGATGATAAACTGAAATAGCTAAGATTGGTGCTTTTCCCTTAATAATTTCAGCTGCACCTTCAATTGCGTCGGGTTCTGCTCCTTCGATGTCCATTTTAATAAAGGTAACTTCTTTATCATTAAGCAAATCGTCAATTCTGCAGCACTCGACTTTAATGTGACCAGCGGAGCTTATTTGGGCTTGCTCTGTTCCTGATCCATCAAAAGAAATCTCTCCATTGAAGTTACTTACTGCAACGGGCAATGCGGTTATCTTTGAGCTTACTTTATGATTAAGACTGCTAATAAATTCATTTAGAGCGGTGAAGTTGTTAGGATCGGGCTCTAACGCAATAAATTCTCTAAATTCAAATGTAGAAGATTCGAGCATTAATTTTAGCGTGTCTCCATTGTATGCACCTGCATCAATAAAAACTTCCTCTATATTCGGCTTGAGAAATTCGTTTTTGAATTGGATACCCTTGTCTATGGATCGCGGAAGAATTTCCAATTCTCCCTTGAATCTAGATTTAATATTCTGTAAAAAATTCAGGCGACTTTCTGAATCTGCAATAAGTGGATTAATAGCTAACAATTCTTCTCGGTCTGCAAGCATTTTAGAAGGCAGATCAAGACTAAAGTAGGGAAGAAATTGTTTGGGATGCTTCCAGTACAATGGAAGAAACGAAACAACCGTGCATGATCCGTAAGATTTCAACTTCTCCCTTACTTCATCCAAGGGATGGCCTAATGTGTCATTCCAGATCGTGACCACAAAGGCCGCTTTGGCACTAAAGTCGCTTACTGCCTGCTCAGGGGAAAGGACCTTCAGCCCCTCGATATTACTGCCCCAGATTACCGAATTGTTGTCACAGAATGCCAATGGCTCGATCCCGAGTTCACGAAGCCCTTTCAGCGTTCTGCGACCAAGCTTGCCGGTTCCAAAAAGAATGATCTGATTGTTGAAGGGTGCCGTTTGTTGGTCATGGGTCGTGCGCTCCCGTTCGATTACAGATTCGGGACTTTCACTCAAAAGATCCTCAAGCTCAGAAATAAGCCTATCTTTTTCCATCTTAATATCAGGAAGATCGTTAGTTAAACGGAGACCAGGTTGGTCAATTCAATCAGGGTGGATTCCAAGGATTCCCTCGAGTCATTCCATGGTCTGGGAATCGCGATAGTAGAGATGCCCATCTCCTTCATGGAACGGAGTGTCTCCAGATTATCCTCCACCACAATATCAACCTTGGAGAAGGTACGAATGTAGTCGGCCTTGCTGCATGCTCCATGGTCACGACTCCCTTCCCTTGGAGAGGGGACAATATTGAAGGAGCGGACCCACTCTCCGAAATGTGCAAAGACCCACTCGGCCGATCGATGGCTAGCGATCACAGGCACCGAGGTAACAACGATGTGCTCTGCCTTCCGTCCGTACTGCCTGAACCACTCGAGCATTTCTGGAATCGGCTTCAAGGCCCGAAAGGAGTCATTACGGAAGGCGTCTAGGGATTCCAAATACTCCCGCTTGTCAACTCCTAACAACTCATGAGGAGGATTGACGGTGATGCCTCGATAATCCACAGGACATTCGGGGTGCCTTATCTGCCAACTCGACCTGAACCATTCACCCATCAGGTCATTAAGCACATCGTCGACATCCCACATGATCACTTTCATTGGATTTTTTCGTAATCCGGCAACGGCGGGACAATCATGTTCTCCAAAAACTCTTTACGATCCAGAAATGGAGCCATGTCTTCCTGAGGCTTTGAAACCATTTTCCCATCCTCTCCGACGAAGCTTTTCACCTTGGGTGCAGTGACCTCCTCGGGGTCTATCATGACCTCGGTGATAAATGGGCCCTCGGTCTCAAAAGCTTCCCTGATCTTTTCACCAATCTCTCCATTCAGTGAGATTTGGTTATTGGGGATGCCGTAGGCATCCGCAATCTTCCGTATATCCGGTAAGGTGAGTCCGCTGGAGGCATCGCTTGCAACAAGTCTGCCTTGGAAATAATTGCGATGGGTCACTCGCATCGAGGCATAGCCTTGATTGTTAAGGATAAAGTATTTGATGGGTAACCCAAGTCGATGAACTGTCTCCAGTTCCTGAATGTTCATCTGGAATCCACCATCCCCATTCACATTGACCGTCCTCTTTCTCCCGGAGGCAATGCATGCACCGATGGTATGGGGAATCCCGAATCCCATGGCACCGATCCCGGGGCTATTGAGAACACGCTGTCCTTTCTTTACCTTGAATGACTGAAGGCAGATATCGGAACAAGCCCCAGAACTTCCAGGAACAAGAAGATCGTCGGAGGACATCATCTCGGAAAGTTTTTCCACAAGGACATAGCTATTGGCATACTCCTTCTGAGCACGATATTCCTCGGTAACAACCGGGTATTTCGATTTCCAGTTTTTGCACCGGTCAACCCATTCGGTCCAATCAGGTTGTTGATATTCCCCAAGGGCTTCATGCAACTCCTTCCAAAACTCACCAGCATCCGCTTGGATGGGAAGCTCAACCGGGAAGCTGAACTTAGCAAGTTCCAGCGGATCAATATCCACGATGACTTTTTTTGCACCACGGGCAAATGTCTGGCTTGCATAGCCAATCTGGCCAAAATCGAGCCTCGCTCCGACAGCGATCACTAGGTCGGCATTCTGCTGAATGAAATTTGCCCCGCGCTGAGCCAGCACGCCAGGCCGACCGAAGAAGAGAGGATGTTGATCATCCATCAAATCGCATCCCTTCCAAGTCATCAATACCGGGATTCCAAGACGTTCGATTGTTTCAAGAAACAAAGGGGAATTCCCCCCGAGTCTTGTACCATTCCCGGCAATGACTACAGGACGCTTGGATTCCAAAATCATCCCGAGCAACCTGTGGAACAAATCCTGATCCAACCGATTTCCCTGAGAGGTGCCTGTTGAAAGCTCTTCGGGATCAAATCCCTTGAGCTCACCTGGCTCTATGGAAACAGCCTGGATATCAAGGGGTATATCAAGCCAGACGGGTCCTGGTCGGCCATGGCGGGCAAGATAGACGGCCTTTTCAAGGTGATAGCGGATTGATTTTGAATCGCGGATCGTTACGGAGTATTTGGTGATCGGCTTGACGATGTTCTCAGTATCGACCTCTTGGAAGCCCTTCATCCTCATGTCGTGGGAGGGCTTGATGTCAGCCGTCTTAACCTGGCCGGAAAGAATCAGAACTGGCACCGACTCAACCCATGATCCTGCTACTCCCGTAATGGCATTCGTACTGCCGGGTCCAGTCGTGACCAAGACTACTCCAAGATTTCCGGAGTACTGAGCATAACCATCGGCTGCGATCGACGCACCCTGCTCATGAAGGCACGCAACAAACTGCAGTCCCGGTTCCTTGCCCACGGAATCGACAAGATGCATGCATCCGCCCCCGGGAAGAAGAAAAACATGGCCGACTCCCTGGCTGGCGACAAATGAGGATACGTAATCGGAGAGCTTCATCACTTACTTACGATCGGGCCAGAAGGTAAGATAGATCTTACGGTCCGGATTGGTATTGATTGAGGCGTCCTCGTAGACGGAATCTCCTTGAACATAAGTCGTGGAGACTTCCTCAACGATAGCTCCTTTGGAAGAGCGGAAGCTGTGCTTGGAACCCCGGGCGATGGAAAGGACATCTCCCTCCTTGAGTTGTGTTTCCTTGCCCTCGACCTCGACTGTCAGGTCGCCGTGCAGAAGATGGTACGTTTCGTCTTTCTGGATGTGATGATGCCTCGGATAGGATTGTCCTGGGAAGAGTACCACCAGCATCTTCGAGTAGGAGAGATTGATGATCTTGATCAAGATGGCTCCGCATTCGGAGAAACGCTCCAAGCCATGGTGATGTGAAATCTCGATGTCCACATAGGGAGGAAGCGCGATTTTCTTTTTTTTAAGAAGTTGCCTTAGCTGAGTCACGATCTCATTGACCCGACCTCGAAGCTCCTTGATATCCAGATCCTCAAGCATCAGAGGCTGCTTTGCCTCGAAGTCTTTCTTGGCGCGGAATTCCGTGTATTTGGAGAGATGCTTGGCAATGAGCTGACCTTTTGTGTTGGGCATGGCCACAAAGAGATCCTTCGACGTGATCTTCTCACCTTTTTTGATGGCCCTGGTAGCAAAGGCACCTCTCTGAAGCGGTTCGATATCGATGATTTCCTTCTCGAAGATGTCCTTCCTGCGCCCCTTGGCTCCGCACATCGTGAAGGCGTCGCGGGCTGACTCGAGCCATGACCTAACTTGATCCGGAGTCGCAGAGTAGGCATTGATGGAATACTTTTCCGTGGGAACGGCAACATGCTTCTCAAAGAGTAGCGCTCCCTTGGCCACAGCAATCTTAATGCTGTCCAAATTATCAGGATCCTCGTGCGTGGAGAATCCAATGAATTCATCGGGATATCGGGAGCGGAAGAAGTCAATCTGGTTAAGCTCCAGATGTTCGCGTAGGCATGGATACTCGCCCACGCAATGCATGATAGCGAATTCCTTGCTACGGTGAGCTAGGAACGAAACGACCTTGTCAATATTCTCTATGTCGGCAGCTGCCGTGGAGGCGATGATGGGCTTGCTGCTCTTGACAACCCTTTCAAGTAGAGGCCAGTCATTGAAGGAGCAACTGGCTATCTTGATTATATCGTAATTCAGCTCCTCCATCAAATCGACACTAGGCTCATCCCACGGTGTGCACATGGTGATAAATCCATGGTCACGAATCGCTTCGGTGAGTTTAGTGAAATCCTCCTTAGATAGTTTGGTTTCCGTAAACCGCTTGATGTATTTGTAATCGGTTCTTCCGATGTAATCGGGATGGAAAAAGCTATCATCTCGATGCTGGAGTTTGATGCTGAAGGAAAATTCAGGAAAATCCTTAGTGACTGCTTTGAATTCTTTAACGATACGAATCCCATGGCTAACATCACCCATGTGATTATTGGCCATCTCTAATACAAAAAAAGGCGTTGGTATTTTCATCAATTTAAGTGACTGCTTTTGAGTACCCATGAGTTTTGGCGATAGCGTGAACTAGGCTGATCGGTATTTCCAGTTCCAATTCCGACATAATGCGCTCAGTAGCCGGAACGTACCGGAGGGAAATAAATCACTCTTTGTGGTGGAACCCACAACTGATCTGGTAAGCTTTGATAACACGATTCGGGCAAGTCGGGAAATCGTGATCTCCTGGTCGGAGCCGACATTGTAGGGACGGTAGGCCTCGCCCCTGAAGAGAATCGTCCAGAGCCAGATCGCAAGATCGACCGCACGGCACACCAATCCTATCATAGCTCGGGTCATCCTGGCCTCCGTATGATATCTGCCGCAAAGGGATTGTCCGAGTGGACCGTCTGAACCTCCGTGTCGTAGGCCTCGCGAAATGCCCTGCCGGAAATTCTCCCAGAGGGAGACCATTTGATTTCAAAGGCTTGAAGACTGCTTCCCTGTCTCACGACCAGGTCGACCTCCGATTGAGATCGGGTTCGCCAGAAAAACAATTCCGCAGGGAACCCCAAGAGGGCATTGCGCTTGAATACTTCGGCAATGACCCAGTTCTCCCACAAGGATCCGAGATCAGGGCGCATTTCCTCAGTGGAGAAAGCATTAATCAGGGCGTTGCGGATGCCGGTGTCCAAAAAGAAGATTTTATGACTCTTGGTGATTTCCTTACGGGGATTGGTGCTGAACGCCGGGAGTCTGAAGATGACGAATGTCTGTTCCAGCAGATCCAGATAACGCTCAATCGTCGCTCTGGCCATCTGAAGCTTGGTTGCCAATTCGTTGACCGAGACCTCTGACCCCGCCTGATGAGCGAGCAGAACCAGAAGTCGCCTGATGAGATCCGGCGTTTTGATCAGGCCGGATTGAAGGATGTCTTTCCAAAGGTAGTCAGAGCTGAGTTCACGCAGAAAAGGAACAGGATCCGCACTGGTCACCACCTCAGGGTAACTGCCATAGGCCATCCGCTGCATCAGAAGCGCCATCAACTGCGGCCTGAAGTTCTTGCAAAGATGGGTGTGTGAGGCGCCAGCCTGTGCCCACTCTTGGTTTCCAATCGTCTCCGAGAAAAGTAGCGGTGTGAGTACGAGCTTTCTGTTGCGACCGGTAAGACTCTCCGCCGCCTGATCCAATAAATCGAGGGAGGAGGATCCCAAGAGCAGGAATTTTGAGGGAAGCCCGGCATCATGCCACCCCTTGATGATGCGAGATGTCTCGGGAAGTCGCTGCGCCTCATCAATCACCAGGAACGGTGGGTTTCCGAGGGATCGCATTCCTTCTTCGGGTGAAAGAGTGGAGGCCGCTTGAAACCGCGCCTTGTCCACCTCGACATCGAAGTTGAGGATCAGGGGTGAATGCCCGGCTAGGACATGCCTTACCAAGGTCGTCTTGCCGACTTGTCGCGCACCGAGAATGATGATGACTTTATCCCCCGCAAGAAGAGGAGCCAAAATCTGTTCAGCCTCTCTTTTGAGATACATGGTTTACAGAATAATATGTTTTTATGTAATATTCAATTATCAAAATGATACCTTTTGGGCAAACTCAGCAACCTTCCGAATAGCTGTCTCCAAAGACACAAGGGGCTGCAGCCCCAACTCGCTGGATGCTCTCTCTACGCAAGGAACGTACCGGGAGGGGGGCAAATTGAAACCAGGAGTTGAGGGGGTAAGAAGTTGCGGGGATGGGCGATCGGGAAGAACGGAAGAGACAGTCCGAGCGAGGTCGGCAATGGTGATCTCCTGGTCGGAGCCGACATTGTAGGGACGGCAGGCCTCGCCCCTGAAGAGAATCGTCCAGAGCCAGATCGCAAGATCAGCCGCATAGAGATAGGAGCGG
>Ga0208105_1000438_pt1 | contig 14003 bp, 14 predicted proteins | sample CryBogCBE16Jul07_FD_184574 | JGI IMG/M metagenome (GOLD analysis project Ga0208105, IMG submission 184574) | Freshwater microbial communities from Crystal Bog, Wisconsin, USA - CBE16Jul07 (SPAdes) | ecosystem: Environmental > Aquatic > Freshwater > Lake | place: Crystal Bog, Wisconsin, USA... | reverse complement strand
GCACCTATACCTGAGCCAGGCGCATGGGCAAGCATGGTCTCTAGGTATTGAACGTTTTGGTCTTTTGCGCGCCGCTTGAGCAGTTGCAAGCCCTCCTGATAATAGGCTTTTGAAATAGGCGTGAAATATAGAAACGTGTCAAAAAACTGTTTGTCGGGTGGGAGGGCTGCGTGAAAGTGATTAGAAAAATCTTTGTTTGACCAATGCATCAGTAGTTGGCGATAAAAATCGTTCTGCGCACGCACCTGCTCGACTGAGATACATTTTTCACTGTCCTTTTTATCTTTCGCGTCAATCAGTACTTTAAAGCTGGAGACAACGATGCAGTAACCCTTTTTCTGTACCCAGTCCAGATACGTTTCAGCATACAGCGCACCTGAATAGTGATGGTGTAAATCTGCGCCCTTAGGGATTTGATTTACAAAAAGATTGAGGCGTGCCAAGGGGGTATTGGTCGCACCGATCAAACTATTAAAATAAGTCTGGGTCGCAACAAAGTTCGATTGCGTAGATGGGATTTCTGCACAGAGTAATTCTGTAGAAATCAGCAACAACAGGATCACCATGAACAGATGAGGTCTTGATTTTTTATTAATCATATTATTCATTAGAACACCTGTGAGGAACTTGACTTTTAATACTCTTGAGTACTGAACAATCAAAAAATTACCCGGAATGAATCAATCTGTTTCTGGCTGATTCAATATGCATACGCAACTCGTAAATATCTTTTGTATGGAAATCAGAGACGTTTAATTCTTTAGCACGTAGATCGATATCACTGATTTGTTTGAACAAACGCTCACGATTCGTTTGATCATTCAAGCTTTGTTCGATTATTTTTAAGTCACGATAAATATTGGCAAACTTTAATTTTTTTCTATATTCTGTCAAAGAAGGGATCAGGTTAAACAAGGGGATCAGCAATGCCAACAAGGGCAAGCTCAGCTTGAGCATGCGCTCGACCCATACGGCGACCCAGAAAGGCAAATATTGAAAAAGAAACGATGGGCCGCTTCTCAGATAATTTTCAGCGTCTTCGTTCAGACTAAAGCTCAATCCGGCATTGGCTGGAAACTCATTTTCAGCGCTAATGAGGCCAGGTTTGGAAAAATATTTTTTTGAAATACTCATTAATAGATAAACGATCGCTGGATTTAAGTCCTTTTTTGCGACCAGCTCTGCCACGGGTGCGATCGTCAGTTTTTGTGAATGCGGGATGTCTTTTACGATACTCAGCACGCCAGGCTTAAGCGTGATGGGTTTGAGGTAAGGTAGCCTGCCTGGATAGCCATAGGCTTGCTCGATAGACATCAGTGTGAGCGCACTGTCATTCAATATTTTTTGTGCCAACGCTGAGTCTGGCGCGAGCACAAACATCATTGCGTCGAGTCGGCCTTCTTTAAGTGCGGCGTAGGAATCCTCGGTCGCCAATTCCACAAAATCTGAACGACTCGTATTCAAGTCACTGAGTTTCAGGACAGCCTGACTCAAACGATACGAACCACTTCCCTGCGTACCGATCGATATCTTTTTATTTTTAAGCTCAGCTATCGTGTTGGGCTCTCGCCCGAGCTCCTGAAAAGACGCAGGATTAAAAACAATCCAAAAAGGTTCATAAAATAGCGAGGCGTAGGATTCAAGTTCCGGATGATCTTTCGCCGTCCCTGTACCCGACTGCATAAGTGCAAGATCAACCGCCCCGCCTTTAGCGCTGAGAAGTTTCAAGTTCTCATCCGAGCCCTGCGTCGCCCTGACCTCGAGCTCAATACCATACTGCGCTAATTCGTCTTTGAACATCAAGCCGATCGGGTAATAAGCACCCGACACATTACCTGTGACCATCACTAATTTTTTAGGCGGGGCGGGAATCAGTACATGCAAAATAAAAAAAATGAGCAAGATGAAAAATATCACCCACATCACGATATTTTTTGCAGTGAGTTGCGTCATGCTTATCAAGGATCGAGACATTGAATGACTACTCCATTTCAGGCTACAGACAAAATCCCAGAGGCCCCTAGAATACCGCCTACTGCTAACAACCATAGCATCGGGATTTTTGTCCGCCAAACAATCAGGGTCGTTGCAGCGGTCACCACCCACAAGGGCCAGTCGTGTGCCGCACTGGTATTCGCAGTTGCAAGGGTCCAGCCCGATGCAATCAGTAAGGCAATAACTACGGGCCCCATACCCAGCTTGAAGGCGCGAACCGCTATTAATTGACTATTACGCTGCACCCAGCCGGCCGTCACAAAGACAATGGTAGAGCTTGGCAGCAAGATTCCGACCAGACACAGCACGCCTGCCCCCAGGGCAGCGAACACACTCCCCGCGTTGAGTCCGACATTCCAGCCCATCAAGGCGACAAACAAAATGTTTGGCCCCGGAGCAGCTTGTGCCAGCACAATCGAGGCACTGAACTGCGCATCCGTGAGCCAGTGGTGTTCGTTGACCAGAAAGTTTCTCATCTCGGGCAGCAGGACTAATGGGCCACTGATCGAGACGATTGAATAGTATAAAAACTGTCTGAACAAATCGAACCAGTCGATAAACTGCATAACGATTGGATATGAAGTGCTCATTGACGGGCCTTCAGTTTGAAATAGGTGATGACACAACCTATACCGCCTAGCGTGAACATCGTATCAATGACGCTCCAGTGAAACAGGGCAATGCCGACAAACGTCACGATCGAGATCACACCACAGAGCACTAAACCCATGGGGTTTGATTTCAGTGCGGTCAGTAATTTCAATCCTGTTGCGATGAACAATGCTGCCGCCACAGCGCCCATCCCGTGCAGAGCTCCTATGACATGGGGATTTTCACCAAATTTTGCGTAACCAATGCCCAACAAGATAATCAGGATGCTGGGAAACATAAACATGCCTCCCATCGCAGCTAAGGCACCTCTGATTCCAAAATAGCGTGCGCCAACCATAATGCTCAGATTTAACGCCGCCGGGCCCGGCATGGTTCTGGCCACAGCCCATTCGCCGAGGAACTCCTCGCGCGTCAACCAGCCCTTTCTTTCAACCAGCTCGCGTTCCATGTAGGCCAAGACGCCGCCAAATCCTTGTGTGGCAAGCCGGCTAAAGGAGAAAAACAAATCACTCAGCGATTCGGGCTGAGATTTTGACTGAGTTGTCATCGGGTGTCTTAGGTTTGAGTCATAGGTGATTCTGGATGCCATCGAGTATATAGACCAGCGTCATAAGAACAAGTGCGGACGCTTTAAATACATGATGAATTATTAAGCATTTCAATATATTATCGATCAAAACAGTTTTCAGAAAAAACATGACAATCCGAGACAAAACCCCCTCCCCCTCCGGTGCAACGTTTCTGGCGATGCACGAGATCGTCCAAAAGGCGCGCCAGAAACTTAACCACGATGCGTGGGATTACATCGTAGGCGGAACAGAAACCGAAACCACGCTCAGACGCAATCGCGCCTCCCTTGATGCTCTCGCTTTCCGTCCACGCGTGCTCAGGGATGTCAGTCAAATCGACCTGAGCACTCACTTTTTAGGCCGCACTCTGCGCCTGCCCCTCATGCTGGCCCCTGTGGGTAGCCTTGAGCTTTTTTGTGAGCACGCTGCGGCTGATGCGGCGCGCGCTGCGGGTGAATTCGGTATCGCGCATATGCTCAGCTCCATCTGCACGCCTGGGCTTGAGGGTGTTGCCCAAGCAGCCCCAGAAACACAGCGGCTATTTCAGTTGTACGTCCATGGTGATTCCGCCTGGGTTGACGAGGTCGCAGCACGCGCTGTTACGCAAGGCTATAGCGCCTTTTGCTTAACGGTCGATAGCGCCTTGTACAGTCGCCGTGAACGCGATCTGGCAAAACGAAATATCCGGCGCAGTGTTGTACCTGGTCGCGAACACCAGGCGACCCTCACATGGAAAGATGTCAGCCGTCTCAAATCAAACTTATCGATACCGCTGATCCTGAAAGGCATCATGACAGCAGAGGATGCCGAAATGGCTCTCGAACATGGCGTTGATATGATTTATGTCTCCAACCACGGAGGCCGCCAGCTGGATCACGGTTTAGGTACGATGGATGTCTTGCCTGAAATAGTCAAAGTCGTGAAGGGCCGTGCAAAAATCGCAATCGATGGTGGTTTTAACCGCGGCACAGATATCGTCAAAGCGATCGCTGCGGGTGCTGATCTGGTGGGCCTTGGACGAATGCAGTGTTATGGCCTGGCCGCAGACGGCGTTGCGGGTGTTGTAAGAATGCTCGAATTACTTGAGGTTGAAATCCGGATCTGCATGGGACTGCTTGGCGTTAACTCTTTCGCAGAGCTTAACCCCCGTTACCTGCAAAGCGCGCCTGCACTTGGAAACTCCGAGGTTTTGAGCGCATTTCCGTTGCTCTCACTTGAAGATAAATCTTTTTATTGATACGTGGATCCATACTCAGCGGCTGCGCGGATCAAGCGCATCCCTGAGACCATCGCCGAGCAAGTTAAAAGCAAGCACCAGAACAAAAATCGCAAGCCCCGGCCACACAGCCATCCAGGGCGCGTCCTCCATGAAATTTTTAGCTGTATTGAGCATGCTGCCCCAACTCGGCTCTGGCGGCTGCTGACCAAGCCCCAGGAAAGACAGACTCGCCTCGGCAATCACAGCAGAGGCGATCGCCAGAGTGGACTGCACAATTAAGGGTGGCGTGATGTTTGGTAGTAAATGTGATTGTGCAATACGCATCGGCGAACAACCAATCGCGCGTGCAGCCTCTATATAGTCCTCCACCTTTACGTTGAGTACTTGCGCACGGGTCAGACGAACAAATATCGGTGCGGCCGACACACCAATCGCAATCATTGCATTGGTGAGATTGGGTCCCAAAAAAGCTGCCAGTGCGATCGCCAAAATCAGGAAGGGACAAGCCAGAAAAGCATCTGTCATCCTGCAGATCAGCGCATCAACAATACCGCCAAAATATCCTGCAAGCATACCGATCAAGATACCCAGTACTAGCGAGATCGCAACAGAGACAATCCCTGCAAGCAAAGAGGCACGAGCCCCCCAGATGACGCGGGACAATACATCGCGCCCCAGCTCGTCTGTTCCAAACCAATGCTCCATGCCTGGAGGTTTGCGGATAGCACCCCAGTTCGTCGCTAACGGGTCATCGGGCGAAACCCAGGGTGCGAAGATCGCTAAAAAAATAAAAAAAAGAATGATGTACAGCCCGGCTAAAGCCATGCGATTGCGTGAAAGTTTTTTCCATGCACGCAGCCATGGACCATACTCAACGCGTGAGCCTGACTGAGCAGCGAGAGTCGTGGCAGTAGAAGTTGTCATTGGTTTGGCGTGACTCATGCGTGGCGCAGGCGAGGATTAAAAACAAAGTAGGCTATGTCGGCCATCAGATTCAACAGAATATAAACTGTGGCGGTCACAAGCACTACACCCTGCACGACAGCGTAATCGCGATTGAAGACAGCATCGATAATGAGTTTGCCAAATCCAGGAATCGTGAAAACTTGCTCGGTCAATACCGCACCAGATAAAAGCGTACCGAGTTCGAGCGCGCCAAGCGTAATCACAGGAGTGAGCGCATTACGCAAGGCATGTTTCAAAACGACTACTCGCTCGCTCAAGCCTTTTGCACGCGCGGTCCTGACATAATCCGCACTCAGGACTTGCATCATCGAGCTGCGAGTATGACGCATCAGCACCGCCGAGATGCCAGTGCCCAGGACGAAAGCTGGCATCACCATCGCCGCCAGGTTTTCCCTGAGATTTTCAAAAGGGCTGACATATCCCGAAGCAGGTAGCCATCCAAGCTCAACCGAGAACAGCAGGATCATTAAAATACCGAGCCAAAAATGCGGGACAGACAAACCCGACAAGGCAAAAGCATTTGCTCCGTAATCCCAAAAAGTGCCGGGGCGCACCGCAGAAATAATGCCGGCAGGAATACTGATGAGTAGACCGATCAGCATAGATAGCAAGGCTAATTCAGCCGTGACCGGGAGTTTCTGCAAAATCAATTCAAGCACGGGTTGCTGGGTTCGGACCGACTCCCCCAGATCACCATGCAGGACACCCTCTAACCAGTAGAAATAGCGAACCGGTAGTGGTTGATCGAGGTGCATTTTTTCGCGTAGATGCGCGATCAACTCGGGGCTCTGATCCTCACCCGCCAATATTTGCGCAGGATCTCCCGGTAGCAATTGCTGCAGGCCAAAGATGAGCATCGAGACGAACACCAGGGTCGGCAGCAAAGAGACCAAGCGGCGTATGAAAAATGCAAACATCTTGTCGGCCCGTCAGTAAAGTAGCAATCAATGGGAATGATCAGTTGAATTTCAAACCGCTCAAGCGCAACAACCCATCGGGAATCTCTTTCACGCCGCTGAGTTTATTGGTGTAAGCCCATAACCAGTCGCGATGAAACAAATAAATAATGGGGCGCTCTTTGTTCAGTTCAGCCGCGATTTGCTCGTATGTTTTAATCCGCTCTGCAGGAACCAGACTTGAGCGCGAGGCGTTGAGCAGCGCATCGGTTTCAGGTTTGCAATAACCGGTGTAATTCAATGGCTGCTTGCAACCTGCAAAGCTATAGATATTGCCATCAGGATCAGGGCGTCCGCTCCAGTTCAGCACATAGGCCTCAAAATCGCCTTTATCCGCCATGTTGAGCGAGGTTGCAAATTCAGTCGACTGGATTTTTACGTCAAAGCCAGCTTCTTTAGCCATCGCCTGAACGACCTGAGCGACTTTTTGTGAGTCCGAAGTCGTAGGTGTCATCAAGGTAAAACTTGGATTGGTCACACCCGCCTCTTTAAGCAAGGCTTTTGCACGCGCCACATCGCGTTTTGGGATGGGTACGTTTTTAGCGTAATAAGTATTGGTGGGTGGGACCCACTGATTGCCGATGCTGGCTTGTCCATCCTGAGCCACCTGGACGATCCCCTGGCGATCGAGCGAGAGTTCGAAAGCCTCGCGAACCTTAGCGTCTTTGCCTAGAGGATTTTGTTTGGCACGGTCACTTTTATCGATATTAATTGTGATGCCCTGATAACCAATCTCGGTGATTTTACTGCTCTTGAGTTTTGGATCTTTTTTAATCGAAGCAAAATCATTGGAGGCCGCACGTTCTATGAAGTCCAACTGACCCGCACGCAAATTAGCCAGGCGTACCGTCGCATCCGGAATTGGCGTATAGATCACGCGATCAAAATGAATCGCCTCTTTATTCCAGTAATTTGGAAATTTTTCAAAAACAATACGATCCTGCGCAATACGTTCGACAAACTTGAACGGACCTGAACAAACTGGGGTTGCGGAAAATTTATCTCCAAGCGACTCAGCGGCTTTGGGCGACACCATCATGCCCGAGCGATCAGCCAGTGTCGCGAGTAACGGTGCAAACGGCGCGCTCAAGTTCATACGCACCGTTAGAGGATCAATCACGTCAACACTAATGACCGGTCTTAACTCACCAGAACGATTAGAACCTTTCAGGTTTTTATGCCGTTCAATATTGTATTTAACGGCAGCCGCATCAAATTTTTCACCATCATGAAAGCTTACGCCATCACGTAGTTTGAAAGTGATGGATTTACTGTCTGGTGACCACTCATAACTCGTTGCAAGTTGTGGAACGATATTCAGCTTTTCATCAATATCGACTAACTTGTCGCAGAGGGCAGAAAATACAATACGCCCCACAAAGGTTCGAGCCTGCGTTGGATCAAGTAGATCCGGGTCTTCAGCCAGACCAACCCGCAGCACTTGCGCAGAACTGAACAAAGGAGCAAGCGCCAGGAGCGCGATACTCAAGACATGACCAATACCAGGTTTCATAAGAAAAACTCCAGTTAGAGAATAGACAGTGTTGACTGAGAGGGCTGACGCGTGTCGGCCCCTGTAAAGGCGGCTTGCAATCGTTGCAAACGCAACTGCTCTGGCGTCTGCAGGGAGGTGTTGCGTTTGAGCGAGTCCGCGGCACTCAAGGGAAAATGACAAGCAACTGAGTGATGGGCATCGCCAGACAGGGCGGGTATGACTTGACTACATTTTTCTTGCGCGTAGGGACAACGGGTATGAAAGTGACAACCAGCAGGAGGATTCAAAGGGCTTGGCACATCACCACTGAGCAACTGCTTTTCACGCTTTAATTCTGGATTCGGAATAGGAATTGCATCGAGCAGCGCGCGCGTATAGGGATGACTCGAAGCGCTGAATAACACGTCCTTGTCGCCAATCTCCACAATCCGTCCAAGATACATCACCGCAACACGTGTGGCGATATGCTTGATCACCGCTAGATCGTGTGCGATGAACACATAAGACAGGCCAAGCTTGTGCTGTAAATCCTGCAATAAATTCACAACTTGCGCCTGTACCGAGACATCGAGTGCCGACACGGCCTCATCGCAAACGATTAGACGCGGCTCAACGGCGAGCGCTCTCGCAATGCCAATACGCTGACGCTGCCCACCTGAAAATTCATGCGGATAGCGATTAACACTTTCCGGACGTAAGCCAACCGTTGCCAACAACTCGGCCACACGCGCAGACTCACTACCGACATGCAACTTATGCACCAGCAAAGGCTCTGTTAGTGTTTGACCAACAGTCATACGTGGATTCAACGAAGAATAAGGATCCTGGAAAATCAGTTGCATCGCCCGTCGTTGCTGCCTGAGGGCGGCAGGACTGAGTTTGCGTAAGTCATGGCCATCCATCAACAGACTGCCAGCCGTAGGCTCGATCAAGCGCAACAGCATCCTGCCGAGTGTTGACTTACCGCAGCCCGACTCACCCACTACACCAAGGATTTCACCCTGACGCAGCGTGAGATCAACGCCGTCGACCGCGCGAACATTGCCTGATACGCGATTGAGCAAACCTTTGCGAACAGGAAAATATTTTTTTAAACCCCTTGCTTCATAGAGCACGGGTTGAACCGGGTGCACATGTAGGTCGTTCATGCTGCGACCTCCTGCAGCGCACAGGCAGGTAGCTGGTCAGGATCCAGCGGCGCTTTAAAACAGGCAGACTGATGCAATGCGCCAACCGTGACCAACTCGGGCCTGTTCGCAACGCACTGAGCCTCGGCAAAGGGACAGCGCTGCGCAAAACTACAACCCGCTAAAGGCTGTGCAGGGTTTGGAACTTGCCCCTCAATTGAGATGAGACGACTTTTTACGATATCCAGACGAGGAATAGCGCCTAACAAACCAACCGTATAGGGATGCTGAGGCGTAGCGAATATCTCATGAACCGGACCGCGCTCAACGATACGTCCTGCATACATCACAAACACCTCATCGGCGACCTCGGCCACCACACCTAAATCGTGTGTAATCAACACGATCGCTGTACCCGTTTCTTGCTGCAACGTACGCATCAACTCCAGAATCTGCGCCTGTATCGTTGCATCAAGCGCAGTGGTTGGTTCGTCAGCAATCAATAACCTCGGGGCGCACGCCATGCCCATGGCGATCATCACACGCTGGCGCATGCCGCCACTGAGCTTATGCGGATACTCATCGAGGCGTTGTTCAGGCGAAGGTATGCGTACTTTTTTGAGCATCTCAAGCGCGATTTGACGCGCTTCGGTACGAGAGATTTTTCGATGTCTGAGAAGTCCTTCAATAATTTGCTCACCCACGGTAAACGAGGGATTGAGCGAGGTCATTGGCTCCTGAAAAATCATCGCCATGCCGTTTCCACGCAAATCCTGCAAAGCTTTCTCATCCGCACCAACCAGTTCTCGACCCTCAAACTTGATTGAGCCACGCGCGATACGACCGTGAGGCTTGGGCAACAGACCCATGATCGAGAGTGAAGTCACACTTTTGCCGCATCCCGACTCGCCAACGATCGCAAGCGTTCGACCTGCCTGCACTTCAAAGCTGACCCCATTGACCACAGAGATTTCTCCCTGATCACTGGAAAAAACAGTATGGAGATCTTTGACTTCGAGTAACGCGGTCATTTTTTTTTGCGCTGAGCGTGAAACTGTTCGATCGTAGCTTCTATTTGCGCCCGCTCGATCACACCCGAGGGTCTGCCCCGACCAGGCAAACAGCTCAGAAAAGGCTGAAACCGCTCCAGACTGACCTCATAGAGCCTACGTAACTCAGTCAGTGGCTCCTGATGATCATCCACGCGCAAATCGAGCTGCAAGTAGTCTTCGCCGTTGTGGATTTTCAAGGCGGCCGCCTGCTTGCCACGCTTATCACCACCCGCAGCCTCGCCCGCTTCCATTGCTGCAAGCAAACGCTCTGCCATGGGCTGGCCACTCAGCGATAAATAAGTATCCGCAGTCGCCTGGAGCACTTCAGGTCCGACGAGCATATTGCCAGCTACGCTCAGGCCCTCCAGACTTAAGTGTCCGCACCAGTCGACACAGGCAGCGCCGGTATGCGCGGCAGAAGCACCGGTATGAGGCAAGATATGCACCTGGCGCTGCTCTCGACCCTCATCGCCTGCGATCAACGCCGTGACCACGCTTTGAGCATCCAGACCTTGGCCTAACAGGTCTAAACCGGCAGGTCCATAGAGAGGGTTCATCAGTGCCTGGGTCGAGAGCGCACCCACACCCCTGCGCGAATGAACACATAATGAACCGACAGCAAAAAAACGGCTGGCGATCGCCATACCGAAATGCCCTTGTTCATCACGCGCAAGTATTGACCATGTCATTCTTTATTCCCTTTTTCATCTGGCCTATCCTGAGACAAATCAGCACAAGCAGACTGTAGCTAGCAAGCAATATCCATGCCAATTTAATTGTTTAATTTAACCCCACGCATACCCGCGCGCTTGACTGCCTCGGCAACCAGACCATCAGCAAGTATCTCTTTAGAAAATTGCGCTATGACGGGCAACCCTGCTGCACGTCCTCTAGGAATACCAATCGCAATGCGCTCAAGACCCCAGGCACCATCCAGCACTGTGGTGCCCGGGATTTTGTCGGCCAATTCAAAAAGAATACCTTTATTGGTCGCGAACGCGTCGATTTCACCAGACAGCAACATCTGCTCAGTTTCTTTCAGGCTTTTGGTTGGAATCAATGTTGCATTTTTCAGTAGGGTTGGCAATACAGCCTGTGAGGTGCTGCCACCCGATACACCGATTTTCATATAGGGGCGGTCGATTTCCGAGATACTGCGGATTTGACACTTGGGACCCACCAGATAGGATTGCTCGGAAAAAATAGCAGGCTCAACAAAATCAAGAAACTCAGCTCTGACCGGCGTTGCATTTACAAAGACAAAATCTATTTTTCCTTCTTTGGCTGCAGCAAGGACATCACCATTTTTGGGGAAAATAACAGGTTCGAAGGGAATATTTAAATACTTGGCCAACGCACGGCCGATTTCAAAGCCCATCCCTTTATTGCCCTCAGGTCCCTCGGACTGAAGCAGTGAGTCGGGACTACCAGGATAAAGTCCAACCCTTAACTTACCTGTAGGTGCGAGCGTCGCAGTTGCCTGAGCGATTTGCGCTGTAGTGAGTTTTTCTGCCGAAAACGCGTTACCTGCGCTGAACAGGAAAAAAACCTGCACGGTAATGATTAAATATATCTTTGCAACTCGACTTAAGTACGACATCATCCCCTCTCTCCTTCGAAAATTCACGTGCTTTCTTTGAATAGTTGTTACAGCCTGCACGTTGAATTGGATATTATGGCTGATGATACGCCAACAAAACACTGGAACGGTACTCTCTCATGCAACTACAAAACTTCATTAATACTATTGGAGATATCGGTGATCTTGCAGGTGTGCTGATCATCGCAATTGGTTTTGCCTGGGGCGCACTCCAGTTTTTAAAAGCAACGTTCAAAGGTGATGCCGCGACAGGGTATGCCGGATTCAGAATGCAACTGGTTCGCGCTCTGCTGCTGGGACTTGAAGTACTGGTCGCCTCTGACATTATCCGAACCGTTGCAATCAGCCCCTCAATGGATAGTGTGGCGATCCTGGCTGCGATTGTTTTAATCCGGACATTCTTAAGCTGGTCACTGATTCTGGAGAGTGAAGGCCGCTGGCCCTGGCAAACAATCAGTCAAACTTCCTCAACGACCACCTCAACTACCAATCATTGATTGAAATTTTCCATCATTTTTACCAGCGCATAAACAGACAGGTTAGCAGGGGTAGGTATGCCATATGCTCGACCTTTTCTAACCACCAGACCATTCAGAAAGTCAATCTCAGTTGATTTTTTTCGGGCAATATCCTGAGCCGTTGAGGAGCGCTGGGTCACCATGGTCCTAGCGATCATCTCATTGGCTTGCGTAGCCTCTGCTTTGGTGATGTTGATCTGTTCATGGTGGGCAATCGCCAACACCTCATCCGCAAGCGTATCGATCAATTCTTTGACCGCCTCGACTGAAACCATTTTTCCATATTCAATCTGACCGATCGCGGAGATGGCGTTGTAGCTGCAATTGACTAAAAATTTAAACCACAACTCCCTGCGCACGTCTTTAGAAACCGGACAAGGAATTGAAGCTTTCGCAAGCACTTCGGAAAGCTGTCCAAGCAACACCAGCTGGTTTGCCTGGACTTCGGCACTCGTTGACTCCCACGGTCCAATGACAAGCTCACCGCGACCATTGTGCTTGAGACGACCTGGACCTGCCATCATCGTTGCGACATAAACAACCGCAGGAAATACAGGGTTGTCTACAACGCTACGAATGCGTTCACAATTATCCACACCGTTTTGCAGACTTAAGATGATCGCGTCTGACTTTAAGTAAGGACTGACTAACTCAATCGTCGCAAGCGTATCGGGGGATTTAACGCAAAACAAAATTAAATCGGCGTGCCTGAGCGCCTCGAGCTCCGTACTTGCGCGTACTGCGACAAACTCCTGAAAAGTCATGCAGTCCATATGCAGACCTTGCACATTAATCGCGTTGACATGTTCCGGGCGAGCGATCAGGGTCACATCGTGTCCGGCCCGGCTCAGCATGCCACCAAAATAGCAACCGACTGCGCCCGCTCCCATCACAACAATTTTTTTCAGAGTCAGTTCTTGCATGATTGATTCATTGATAACTGGATGACTTGTTTATGGCCTGGATCGTAGCGTTAAAGTTTGAAATAGTTTTTATAGTTCGGTGAGATAGCGCTTAAGCGTCTCTTCTTGAGTCTCTGAGTTGATACCCGTCTGCGCACCAATCATCTCATTCATTGTCGGCATGATGCTGCGCTCGATTCGACTGTCCTGATCCCATAGTCTGGAGCGCATGAAAGCCTTGGCGCAATGCAAATAAGCTTGCCGGACCTGCACTTTAATCACCAGTTTTGGACTTCTGAGTTCCGAGGTGCAGCGTTCGAGATACTGCGCATCCGTATGCAGGCTGGCAACGCCATTGACACGCAAGGTCTCATCCATACCAGGTATGAGAAACAACATGCCCACTTCTTTTTTACTCAAAATATTTTCAAGTGTATCCAGTCGATTATTACCAGGAGAGTCAGGGATGAGTAGGGTGTGGTCGTCCAGCACCTTTACAAAGCCAGGCAAACCACCGCGTGGCGAAGCATCAAGCTGTCCGTCATGATCGCCACTGCCAATCACCAGGAATGGCGACAACCCGATAAAGTGACGACAATGCACATCGAGCGAGGTCATCTCTTTTTTCAAGGCGCGCTCTTTTGCCGCGCCATATAGTGTCCTTAACTGAGCGACCGATTCGATATGCATGGTGCTTAATCCAGCGTAACAATGATTTTGCCAAAATGCTGATTCGCTCTCATCCGCGCGAAAGCTTCTGCGATCTGAGCAAACTTGAAAGAACTATCAATCGGCAAGGCGATCTTGCCTGATTTCAGATGCGCGCCTAAATCTGACATGGAGCGCAGGGCAATCTCCCTTATCTCGTCTATGCTGCGGGTGCGGAACGTGACGCCGGTGTACTTGATCCGTTTGAGCGCATGCAAATCAAAATCAAATTCAGCAAATCGGCCTGCCAGGCGTCCAACGTTGACGATACGCCCAAGCACTTT
>Ga0208105_1000434_pt1 | contig 14024 bp, 17 predicted proteins | sample CryBogCBE16Jul07_FD_184574 | JGI IMG/M metagenome (GOLD analysis project Ga0208105, IMG submission 184574) | Freshwater microbial communities from Crystal Bog, Wisconsin, USA - CBE16Jul07 (SPAdes) | ecosystem: Environmental > Aquatic > Freshwater > Lake | place: Crystal Bog, Wisconsin, USA... | reverse complement strand
CGATGATCCGGTCTCCGTCGCCTCCAGGTATGGAATCGCGGGTTTTGCCATCGCCGTCATCGGGCAGGACGGGAATCTGGACTGCTTGGGCACGGTTCCGCTCTCCGGGCAGCGGATCCTGGATCTGATGGAGAACAATGCCTCCCTTCAGAGCCAACTTAGGCGCTGAGAGGTTCGGTCACGCTCCAGAACTCACCCACCATCTGAAATCCCATGCATCGTTTCGTCACCTGTCTGATCCTAGCCGCCGGTTTCCTCTGCTTCCCCCAGAAGGCTTCAGCTTACTCCGCACATCGTCTGGAGAAACTCTCCCTCAAGGCCCTCCACCGCCTCTATGCCAGGAATCCCAAGGCCCAGACCCTCGGGGAGAAGGCCGTCGCGGTGCTCGTTTTTCCCGAGGTGATCAAGGCCGGGTTCATGGTGGCCGCGCAACGGGGAGACGGCGTCCTGTTCCGCAACGGCCAGGTGGCGGGGTACTACAACATGACTTCTGCCGGATACGGTATTCAGGCGGGCATTCAGAAGCTTTCCTACGCCCTGTTCTTCATGGACGAGGATTCGCTGAAGTACCTCCGGAAAAGCGACGGGTTCGACATCGGATCGGCACCCGGCCTGGTCGTGGCCGATCAGGGCATTTCCGGCAGCATGTCCGTCGCCTCCATGCAGCAGGGAATCGCCGCCTTCATTTGGGGGCAGGAGGGTTTGATGGGAGGTCTTGGTCTTCAGGGTACCAAGATCACCCGGTACACTCCCAGCGAGTAAGGCCGGGAGTGAAGGTCAGACTGGCTGGACGAGTGGCCGAAGTGAGGAGGGCCTGATTCCGGATCTCAATAGAAACCAGGGCCCCAGAAGCCGCCTCCCCAGCATCCCCACTCGGAGGCATCGGCATTGAGGGATGCCGCCTCCACCTTGTCCTGGGCCAGGTGATACTGCAGGGAGTACTGTTGGAACTGGGAATACTGGTTCTGGTTTCCGATCAGGAGGATGTTGCGGGCGGAGTCGGCGAAGAGAAACGAGGTTTTGCCGTTCTTGGTCACGGGAACGACCTGACGCTGAGGCAACGTCTTGAGTTGGGCGATCTGCGTGGGTGTGGAGGGAACCACCGTGCGGAAGCCCGCGGCACTCAGCAGACGCTCCTTGTTCTGTCCCGTGGAACAGGCGGAGAGGCAGAGGATCGAAGCGATCAGGGAGAGGCGTTTCAACGTGAGCATGCTTCGATTCCTAGGCTCAGTAGCCGCGGGAGGCGAGGAAGAAAACGAATCCGGCGAACGCCAGGCAATATCCCCCGAACCAGCCCCATCGTCCCTTTTCCAGTAGCGAGGAGAGGAGTTTCAGGGCGAGAAGCCCCGCCACGAATGCGCCCGCGGCTCCGATCAGTCCAGGGGTGACGAGGCCGGTGAAGGGAACCGGGGACGAGCCGTGAGCATGGGCGGATTTCAGCAAACGGAGCAGTTCCTTGATGATGGCCGGCGGGGTGATGATGACGGCAAGGGCGAAGCTGAATTCCTCAACAACCCGGCGGGGAATTCCCAGCAGCAGGCCCGTGGAGATGGTCGTTCCGGAGCGCGAGAGTCCGCGGAAGGGAAGGCAAAGTCCCTGGGAAAGGCCGATGATCATGGAGGAGAGGGGGGTGATGGGCCGGTTTCCCTCCCTGCTTGTGATCAGTCCCGTCAGCAGGATCAGGATTCCGGCCACCGCTAGGGCGGCGGCGACCAACGGAAGGTGGGAGAAGAGGCTTTCCATCTCCCCGTGCGGAGCGCCCCTGAGGATGACTTTCTCGATCAGGAGTTTCAGGGCAAAACCGAGGACAAAAGTCGCTGCCGTTGCCGTCCCGGCATGCAGGCAGAGTGTTCGGAACGAGGAGGCGTCCCGGAAGTAGGTCTTCGCCCACGAGTTCCAGAAATAGAGGATCACGGCGGCCATCGTCCCCGTGTGAAGCATGACCAGCAGGAAGGTCATGGAGGGGGAGGATGGATCCAGTCCCATCAGTTTCTCGGCCACGATCACGTGGGCCGAACTGGAGACGGGGAGGAGTTCCGCAGCACCTTGGACAAGGCCGAGGAACAGGATCTGAAGGAGGGTCGGTGCCATGGAGTCAATGATGATGAGGAAGCAGAGTTAATCCCCAAGGGATGGGAAATGGCAATCTTCGGTGCGCCCCGGTCGCGCATGACCCGGGGATGATTTCCGGTCTGCGGACAGCGTCGTGAAAACCATGACCCAGAACGACTGCGCAATGATGAAAAGGGGAATGCCCAGGGCAGGCGGCAGAGAATAAATCACGCAGACCACCGGGATCCAGACTATCCAATTTGCCATCAGGACCGGGAAAATCTGCAGCGCGTAAAACTCCCCGAAACTTCTCCTCCTGAAACAGCCGAACGAATAACCGTGATCCTTCCAGAGAAAGACGCTGACAGCCTGAGGGATGGCCAGAAGCGGGCAGTAGAGGAGGGCGTCGACGGCCACCTTGGAGGCGATCACCGAGAGACTGTCCGAGGGGCCGAAGAGGAGGTACTGCAACCGGTAGAACAGATCGACCTGCACGCCGATCAGTCCCCAGAAGGGAAAGGCGAAGAGCAGACGCCCCGCCATCCCTTTCGCGGGGCGTGAACGGGATCCGGGCAGGAGAGGGGAGAGAAGTTCCGGCAGAATGGCGGAGGCCGAAGCGGTTCCGAGAAACGAGAAGATCAGGCCAAGCCGGCCTTTCATGAGTGCCAGATGCTCAAGGACCCCCCTCACGCCGGGGTGGAGCAGGTATCCCAGGGCAATCATCACCATCAGGGACTGCAACAGGAGGCCTGGAGCAAGATTGGCTTTCAGCGCCGCGACGGAGAGTCGCCGGGCCCTCGTCAAGAGGTCCGCCCGGGAGGGGTTCATGGTGTTGCTCGGTGACATTGTCGGAACAAGGATGTCCGGAGGATGATGCCAGGAAAGAAAAAGAGCTTCCCGCAAAGGGAAGCTCTTTCTGAGAGGATGAAGGGATTTCGCCTCGCGATCAGCGCTTGGAGAACTGGAAGCGCTTGCGGGCTCCGGGACGACCCGGCTTCTTGCGCTCGCGCATGCGTGGATCGCGGGTCAGGAGGCCGCCGGCCTTCAGAAGTGCGCGGTGCTCCTCGTTGAGATCGTTGAGGGCACGGGAGATCGCGAGGCTGACGGCACCGGCCTGACCCTGGAGTCCGCCTCCCGAAGTCTTGGCCTCGACATCGTACGTCTTGAGGGCGTTCACGGTCTCAAGGGGCTTGAGGACGGTGTTCTGCATGGAGACCGTCGTGAAATACTCGTCAAAGTTCTTTCCGTTGATGCTGATCTTCCCGGATCCCGGAACGATCTGGATGCGGGCTACGGCCGTCTTGCGGCGACCCGTGGTGGCTGTATTGGCTGTGGACATGGGAAAGTCTCTTGAGTTCGGGAACTCTGTATCGTGCTGATTCAGGCGGCCTGCGGGTTCTGGGCCGCGTGCGGATGCTCTGCCCCGGCGTAAACCTTCAGCTTGCGGTAGATCGAACTTCCGAGGCGGTTGTGGGGAATCATTCCCTTCACGGCGCGCTCGATGAGAAGTTCGGGGCGGCGCTCGCGACGCTGGCGGAAGGTCTCGGACTTGTGTCCGCCGACGAATCCGGAGAAGCTCATGTAGGTTTTCTGGGTCTCCTTCTTGCCGCCGATCTGGACGTCGGAGGCGTTGATCACCACGACAAAGTCGCCGGTATCGACATGCGGAGTGAAGGTCGGCTTGTGCTTGCCGCGGAGGAGATTGGCTGCCTGGACGGCGACATGGCCCAGATTCTGGTTCTTAGCATCGATCACCCACCAGGCGCGCTTCACTTCGGGGGCTTTTGCGGAAAAGGTCTTCATCAGGTTTCGGGAAAGGGAGTGAAAATTAGGGAAATCCACAGGTCCTGTCAAAGGGATTCGGGTTTTTTTCAAACAGGGATGTTTTTCGGTTTTTCGCTGGTTTTCCGAGCCGGCCGGCGGAGTCTGTCATCATGGCATCACTCAGCTTTCTTGGCACGGGCTCCGGAGTTCCTTCAGGGGACCGGTATTTTTCATGCTGTCTGATCCGCATGGGAGGGGGGCATTTCCTTGTCGATGCTGGGGAGCCATGCGTCCATTCCCTTCGCGAGCGTGGAACGATGGCCCGCGATCTCGGTGCCGTGCTGATCACGCACGGGCATGTGGATCACATCGGAGGGATTCCGGCTCTTCTCCAGGGCGCCATGCTTCTGGGACGAAGCCTGCCGCTGACCATTCACCTTCCCGAAGAGATGATCGGCCCTCTCCGTGCGTGGATCTCGGCCCTTTATCTCCCCGAGGAAGCCCTTGGGTTTGCGGTGGAATGGATCCCGTGGCGGGACGGGATGGCCTCTGATCTTGGCGGCGGGGTTTCGGTGATCCCGCATGCCAACCGGCATCTCCGGAAGGCATACGGCCCCCTTCCCGGCGCGGATCCCATGAAAGCATGCGAATCGTACTCGCTCGAATTTCACGGCGACGGCAGGAGGATGATCTTCAGCGGGGATCTCTCCGAAGCGGGCGAACTGACCTCCCTTGTTTCGGTTCCCGTCGACGTCCTTGTCTGCGAACTTTCCCATATCGACACCGCCAGTCTTGGGGAGGTTCTCTCCGGTGCCCGGATCGGTATGCTCTGCCTGGTGCATGTTGCGGAGGATGACGCGGAGGAACCCGCATCGCTGAGGGAGCGGATCTCCGCGCTTCTTCCACGGGTGGAGGACGTCTTCGTCCCTTCCGACGGCGAGCTGGTCGATGTCTGAGTCAGAGAGGGGTTCCAGACCCCCTGGCTCCCAAGCCAATCAGGGCCGGGCCGTCCCTGGATCCTCCATCTCCACGACGGGGAGCGGAATCCTCATCCGAATCTCGTCGTCGATCTGGATTTCGACATGGTAGGTGCCGTATTTCTGGAACTGCACACCCCCGAAGAAATGAACGTTCGTCGCATGGGAGGAGAGATCATTGAGGGTAAAAGGAATCTCCGCCTGGGCGATGGCCTGATCCTCCTCCGGATCGTAGATGAGGCACTTCTGGATGAAGTCGCCGCTGCCGCCGCACCAGCGAGTCCAGAGGCAGAGTTTGAAAAATCCGATCGGGAGACTGGGGGTGGGGATGGCGCCGATCACCCCGACGAGCGTCTGCTGTCCGCTGATCTCCGCTCGGACATCCTCGCAAAGGATGGCCGCCTGCAGATCGGGTAGGATGGAGCCTGAAGTCATGGAAAAGTATCCTGAACTGGCCCGATGGGCTTGGCAAGAATGCCTCCCCGCGATCCTTCTGGAAGGGGAGTCTGTCCACGGGGTATAGACCTGTGGTATTCCACCCGTGCCGGGAGGAATGCCGTATCCGCATGATCAACCTGGACCACAACGCCACAACCCCTCTCTGTGACCGGGCCAGGGAGGCAGTGATGTCCCTCATGGAGGGTCCCGTGGGGAATCCCTCCTCGGTTCACGCGTCCGGACGCCGCCTGCGTGCAGCGGTCGACTCTGCCAGGGATTGCATGGCCTCACTGCTCGGGGCCAAGCCTCACGAAATCATCTTTACTTCCGGTGGCACGGAGTCCTGCAACCTTGCTGTCCTGGGACTTGCCCGAAAGCACCGCTCCCCCGATCGGAATCACATCGTCACCGCGGCCACCGAGCACCATGCCGTGCTGCACGCCATGAGATGGCTTGCGGAACGGGAGGGATTCCGCCTGAGCGAGGTGGGGGTGGATTCCCGGGGAATGATCGATCCCGCGGAATTTGCCTCGATGCTTCTCCCCGGAACGGTGCTGGTTTCGATCATGGTGGCCAACAATGAGACCGGGGTGATTCAGCCCATCGCCGAACTCTCCCGCCTGTGCCGTGAGCGGGGGGTTCTGTTTCACGTGGATGCCGTCCAGGCCTTCGGCAAGATGCCTTGCCTCCCCGCCGATCTGGGAGTGGACGCCCTCTCTGCAGCCTCCCACAAGTTTTACGGACCACATGGCGCCGGATTCCTCTGGCTCCGTTCGGGTGTCTCGATCGACCCGATCCAGCATGGGGGATACCATGAAAACACCCGTCGTCCCGGGACCGAGAATGCCGCGGCAATCGCCGGTATGGCCGCGGCGGCCGAAATTGCTGTGGCAGAAGCCGCCAATCCGGATGTCGCTCTGAGGATTGCCCGCCTCCGGGAGTATCTCTGGGAGGGGATCCTTGGAATGGACTCACAGGCCGTGAGAAATGCGGCCGGAGCGCCGGTCCTCTCGAACACGCTGAACGTCAGCTTCCCTGGATGCGACGGGGAGACCCTGCTGATGGGGCTGGATCTCGAAGGTGTTGCCGCATCGAGCGGTTCGGCCTGCATGGTCGGCTCCATCCAGGCCTCTCATGTCCTCACGTCCATGGGGGTCGACGAGAAGCTGGCCCGCTCGACGGTGAGGTTTTCTTTGGGACGCGGGACCGATGAGTCAGAAATCGCCCTTGCGCTTCTCGCCCTTTCAAGGGTTCTAGCCAGGCAAATCCGGGGAAGATGAGCGGACTGCTCCGCCAGATGTTCCTGTTTCTCACCGAAGGAAAAGGAAAACAGTCCTCCGTCGGGCGTCTGCCTCAAGTCACCGATTCCCGACCTCTCCGTCACGGCGGCAAGAAAACCAGGGACCCCTTGCTGGAGGATTTTTCCCGATCCCTTCTTTCTGGCCTGGCGCCCGGATTGGCCACCCGCATCACTGTCGGGTGGAATCCCTCCATGCGGACCACGGCCGGAGTCGCCATCGTGAACCGGGAGGAGGTCTGGCTCAATCCTGCCCTTCGATCCATTCCGGGAGGAGAGATCGATCGGACACTCCGCCATGAGCTGGCGCACCTGCTGGCCCAACACCGGGCCGGCCGACGCAGAATCGCCCCTCATGGATCCGAGTGGAGACAGGCCTGCTCCGATCTCGGGATTCCAGGTGAGGAGCGAACCCATAAGCTGCCGTTCCAGAGTCGGAGACTCGACCGACGTTACCTGCTGGTTTGCCCGTCTTGCGGAGCGTCTCATCGACGCGTCCGTCCACCCCGTCGTCCGGTGGCGTGCCTCCGTTGCTGCAGGGCCCACAACAGGGGGCTTTACGATGGACGTTTCAGGCTTCGCATGCAGGACCTGAAACGAGATGAGAATCAGTCGATGTCCCCGAAATAGTGTTTTCTGAGTTCCTCGATGTAACCGGACTCATGTCGTTTGAGCAGGGCCATGTTCATGTCCCGCCTGAGGGAGCTTCCCTGCGGAAGTGCGAAGGCACAGTACTTCTTCAGGAAGATAGGTCCGACCTCGGTGATCGGGAGTTCCGGGTGGGAATTGTCATACCACTGGAGCGATATGGCATCGCCGACAACGGCCTGGATATTTTCTGAGACAAGGGCTTTGACGGCCTCGGGAAGAGTGGGGAAAGTTTCGCACTCGAGGTTCGAATCCCGACAGTAATTTTCCGCCACGCTTCCCTTGATCACACCCACGCGGTGCCCTTGCAGATCCTTGGGTCCCTGAATCACTCCGTGGAGCTTGTTCACCGTCATGACGCTGGTGACCGAGGAGGTGATGTACGCGACCACCGCGACGCCGAAGGCGATCCATATCCCGGCCAGGACCTTTCCCCAGGGACCGGGGAGTTCCCTGTGGGTGCTCTTTCCGGTCATGGTGATCGACATCACGTGGTAGAAGGACTCCGCCAGTCCATTGGCCCAGTCCTGATGGAATTCACTGTTCCAGCGTCGCTCCGCGAGCGTCAGGAGAATCGTCGCGCAGAGAATCACGGCGATGCCGATCGTGAAGATCATGAGGTGGCCGCTGTCCCTCAGGCCGTTCCACAACCTAGCCAACGAAACCGTCCGGCGCTCGTTCACCATCACCTGCATTCCTCCCTGAAGGAATGGAAGGAGGAAATCCATCTCTCGGATCCGTTCACTGGTGACATAGAGGGAATTCACATTCACGTCGACCTCCCCCCGCCTGGTGGCCTCCAGGAGTTCGTGGAAGGAAGGATACTCCACGTAACGGTACTTCAGTCCCAGATCACCGGCGATGGCCTGCCACAGGTCGATGCAAAACCCCTGGAAGACACCCTCCTTTTTTAGATCGAACGGCTCTTCCACAGTCACGCCGGCCCTGATCACGGACGGTTCCTGAGTGGCAAGCGCGGCGGCCTTCGCTGCGAGTGGCAAAATTGCCAGAAGAAGGGTAAGAAGGATCCGTCGGCTCTTCATCGAGGGGTGAATTTTGATCTTGGGTCATCGAACCGTTTTGCCACCCGCTAGGAAAACCTTTTTCTTTCGCCTCCTTTCTGATGAAAAGAACCTCCTTACCGAAAATTCCTCCCCCCACGAATCATGAGCAAAAAAGCCACCGCCTCCTCCACGCGTGCCAAAAAAGTCCAGCCCGTCGTCACCATCGAGTCTCATTTGACGGAAAACCGGGTTTTCAAACCCTCCGCTGACTTTGCCAAAAAAGCCCGGATCGGGAGTCTTGCCGAGTACAAAAAGCTCCATGCCGAGTCGGTCAAGAGCCCTGACAAGTTCTGGGGAAGGGAGGCTCGGGAACTCCTTTGGCAGAAGCCATGGAGCAAGGTCCTGGACTGGAAATTGCCGGATGCGAAGTGGTTCGTCGGAGGAAAGCTCAATGCCTCGGCTAACTGCCTCGACCGTCATCTCGACGGACCCCGTGCCAACAAGGCCGCCATCATTTGGGAGGGCGAACCGGGAGAGAAGCGCGTCCTGACCTACCGTCAGCTCCATCGCGAGGTTTCCAAGTTCGCGAATGTCCTCAAGCGCAACGGTGTGAAGAAGGGCGACCGGGTCCTGATCTACATGCCGCTGATTCCCGAGGCCTCCATTGCCATGCTGGCCTGTGCCAGGATCGGTGCGGTGCATTCCGTCGTCTTTGGGGGTTTCAGCGCCGAGAGCATCAAGGACCGCCTTGCCGACAGCGGTGCAAAGGTGATTGTCACGGCAGACGGGGGATACCGCCGCGGGCAAATCGTCACCCTCAAGCAGAATGTCGACCACGCTCTCAGGGACAACTCCTCGGTGAGGAGAGTCATCGTCTTCCGCCGGGCCAATCTCGACATCCACATCGAGGAGGGGCGCGATGTCTGGTGGCACCGCGAAATGGAGTACGTCGGCGCCGATTGCACCGCCGAGGCGCTCGACAGCGAGCATCCCCTCTTCATTCTCTACACAAGCGGATCCACCGGAAAGCCCAAGGGGATCCTCCACACGACGGGCGGTTATCTTGTCGGGACCTATGCCACGACGAGGTATGTCTTTGATCTCCGCGAGCAGGATGTCTATTGGTGCACGGCCGACATCGGGTGGATTACTGGTCACAGCTACTTGGTCTACGGCCCCCTCTCCAACGGAGCCACCTGCCTGATGTATGAGGGAGCCCCGAACTGGCCCGAGCCGGACCGTTTCTGGAAAATCATCGCCGAGTATGGCGTCACCATCTTTTACACGGCGCCGACCGCCATCCGGGCCTTCATGAAGTGGGGGGACGAGCATCTCCGGAAACACGATCTCTCCACGCTCAGGCTTCTCGGCACGGTGGGGGAGCCCATCAATCCCGAGGCCTGGATGTGGTTCCACAAGAATGTCGGCTACGAGCGCTGCCCGATTGTCGACACCTGGTGGCAGACCGAGACCGGGGCTCACATGATCGCTCCCCTTCCCGGGGCGACGCCCTGCAAGCCGGGCACGGCGACCCTTCCGTTTTTCGGCGTCGATGCCGCCATCGTGGACGACAACGGCAATGAGGTGCCTCACGGCGAGGGTGGCAAGCTTGTGATCCGCAAGCCTTGGCCATCGATGCTCAGGGGCATCTGGGGCGATAAGAAGCGTTACCGCCAGCAGTACTGGAGCGAGGTCAAGGGCGCCTACTTCACGGGTGACGGGGCCCGTCGTGACAAGCAGGGGAATTTCTGGATCGTCGGCCGGATCGACGACGTCCTGAACGTCGCCGGCCATCGCCTCGGTACGGCCGAGGTGGAGAGCTCGCTGGTCAGCCATCCCTCTGTTGCCGAGGCTGCGGTGGTGGGGCGTCCCGACGAGATCAAGGGGCAGGGTGTCGTGGCCTTCGTCACCCTGCGCACCGGTGTTATGCCGAGCGATGCCCTTAAGGAACAGCTGCGCAAGCATGTCTCCCAGGCCATCGGACCGATCGCCAAACCCGATGAGATCCGCTTCGCGGAGATGCTTCCCAAGACGCGTTCCGGAAAAATCATGAGGCGTCTGCTCAAGCAGATCGCCGGCGGACAGTCCCTCACGGGAGACACCTCCACCCTCGAGGATCTCAGCGTCCTGACCAAGCTTTCCAAAGGCGAGGAATAATCGGAAGGCGGTCCTATCCGGGAGGCCACTGCATCCCGCGGCCCCCGAGGATATGCAGATGGAGATGAGGGACGGTTTCGCCTCCGTCGGGGCCGTTGTTGATCACGATCCGGTAGCCGTTTGCGGCCAAGCCGAGGGATCGTGCGGTCGCCGCAGCCGCGGCCAGGAGCTTTCCGAGGAGGGGCTGATCTTCTTGCTTCGCCTCGTTCAGGCGGGGAATGCAACGCTTGGGCACCACCAGGACATGGACCGGGGCCTGCGGGGCAATGTCACGGAAGGCGATCCACTCATCCCCTTCGGCCACGATGTCGGCAGGGATTTCCCGGGCGGCGATCTTTTCAAAAAGCGTCATCTGGGGGAGGTCCGCGTCAGCTGAGCTGGATTTCCAGTGCCATCCCCGAACGGTTTTTCCCCGCCGCTTCGCCAATGTCACGGATGAATCCCACGATCTCCTCGCGGAGTCCCCGGACCGTGCCCCGCCGCTTGCCGATCATCCGCACGCATCCGGAAAGATCCCGGATCTCGAGGCGGGAAGCCTTGGTTCGCGCCAATCGACGCATCCTGTCCCCGAGGAGTCCGAAGAAAGCGAGTTCATAGCCATCTCCTGCCTGAGTTGCGATTTCCGAAAGCGAAAGGACCTCGGGTGGGTCCATGAGTTCGAAGGAGGCGCCGATTTCAGGAAATCCCAATGTTTCCAGCACCCTGACGACGGCCGAGGTCAGTTCCCGGGCATTCACGGCCGCACCATCAAAGTCATCACGAAGATAGAGGGCCACGCTCTCGGCAATGTGCCCGGCCAACCACCAGCGGCCGTGCCCGGCTCGTTCGGCCGCGATTTGGATCGAGTCGATGATCCAGCGTTTGTCGAAAAGGCGCGTCCCGCCGTCAGGCAGGGATACCATGGGCATGCCGTCGATGAGGGCGATCATGGAAGTTTCTGGAAAAGTTCTTTCTGATCCTCGGAAAGGGGGGCTCTCCTTTCCAAGGACTGGATTTCCTCCAGGAATTCCCCAATGTCCTCGAACCGTCGGTAAACGGATGCAAAGCGTACGTAAGCGACCGAATCCAGACCGTGAAGTCGTTCCATCACGAGGGCTCCGATTCTTTTGGTCGGAATTTCCCTCTCCTGACCGCCCTCCAGGTCGGTCAGGATGGACTGGACTGAATTTTCCATCTGCTCCAGCGATATCGGACGTTTCTCGCAAGCCTTGATGAAACTCCCGAGCAGCTTTTGCCGGTCAAACGGTTCGCGGCGACCATCCCTTTTCACGGCGAGGAGTTCGACCCGCTCGATCTGCTCATAGGTGGTGAACCGGGCTTCGCAAGCCAGACACTCACGTCGGCGGCGAATGCTGGTGCCGTCCTTGGAGAGGCGTGAGTCGATCACCTTGTCATCGACGGAGGAGCACCGGGGGCAAAGCATTGTGGAAGAAGGGGTGTCTTTTCTAAGGACACCACAAGATATAGTGGCAGGGAAGAAAAATCCTCCCTGGGATCAGGGATCCATCCCTTACGGGGGAAGAATCTTTCGGAGGAGAGAGGCTTGTCTTCTGGAGAGAGGGAATTCCTCCCCCCCAGGCAAGCGGACCATGAGACTTCCCCTCAAATTGCCGGGAAGGATTTCCGTGCCGGCAAGGTTAATGATCCTGTCCCGGGAGGCATGGAGAAAAAGGGAAGCATCCAGTTTTGATGTCAGTGTCTTCAGGGTTTGCGCACACTGGCCGGAATGGACAACCCCACCCGAGACCCATGAAATCCTCGTGCCGTTCCGGCCAAGGGATGAGACAGTCGTGATCGTTCCCACTGGAATCAGGCGGCATTCCCCATCCAGTTTCAAAAGGATCACGTCTTCGGGTCCGTATGGTTGATGATTGTCCGTGTCGCCAAGTCGAGAGAGAGCCCTTGCAAGTCTCTCCTCGCCGAAGGGCTTGAGAAGGTAATCGACAGCCCCAAGGGAGAAGGCGCGAGTCTCGAATTCGGAATGGGCCGTTGTGAAGATCACGGGCGGAGCCTTTGTCCCGAGGGACTCCATCAGGTCGAAACCGCTTCCACCCGGCATCTGGATGTCGAGAAACATCGCGTCCGCATGATTCTCGCGCAAAAAGGCCCTGGCCGTTTCCACAGATTCGGCTTCCTCGAGGCGGTGTGACCCCGCAACCTCCCCAAGCATTCTGCGGAGTTCTCTGCGAGCCAGACGCTCATCGTCGATGATGAGAAAAAGAGGGCTGTTCCCAGACATCAGCAATAGGTTGAGATAGCACGGGGAGGGAATCCGATCAAACGTTCTCGGACCGTTCCGCGGGGGGTGGTTTGACACGGCTGTGCCCTTGCGGCTAACTGACCTGATGAAACCAAGCCTGCTCCGTTCCCTTCCTGCCCTGATTCCCCTCCTTTTTCTCGGGGGGTGCGCCCAATTCCAGACCCGCCCCGTGTATGATCAACCCGCCCACAAGCCGAAGGATCCCTCGAGGGTCGTGGTGAAGGTCTCCCTCTCCAAGCAGATGGTCTACGTCATGGAGGGGAGCCGGCCGTTGCTTGTGACGGCCTGTTGCGTGGGCGTTCCGGATCATCCCACGCCGAAGGGCAACTTCTGCGTCACCTCCAAGAAGCGCAACAAGCGCTCCGGGGAGTACGGCTTCGCCGTCCTCAAGGATGCAATCATCCCCTGCGATGTCAGCCACTGCAAGGGTGGCCGCTATGTCGGCTATCCGATGCCCTACTGGGTGGAATTCTGCCCCGGATACGGCTTCCATCTCGGATGGGTCTGGCCGGTTCCGAAGAGCCATGGCTGCATCCGACTCCATGCCAACGACGCGGGCAAGTTCTTCGAACTCGTGCGCGAGGGAACACCGGTACGGATCGCCTCCACGCAACCCGAGGACGCAACGCTGGGGGCAAAGGCCCCACGCCCGCAGGATTACAATGATCCCGACCTTCCCTCGGCGCTTCTGACGGCCGAGAAATACTTCCAGCAACTCAAGCCGGTCTTTCTGTTGCAGTAGACCGGTGAACGCGGATCCGGAGAAGCCCCAGAAAGTGAACCTCCGGACACCGGAGGTCATGGAGGCCGTCCAGCGTCAGGTCGAGAGACATTTCCACAGTTCCCTCGTGGAGAGGGTCAGGGCGGGGGGAGGCGTTCTTGCATCCGGAAAGACGGTCCTGCGTCTCGCCAAGCAGTTCGGCTTCTGCTACGGGGTCGAGCGGGCCATCGACCTTGCCTATGCCGCCCGCAAGGTTTTTCCCGAGTCCCGGCTTTTTCTTATCGGGGAGATCATCCATAACCCAGAGGTCAACGCCCAGATCGCGGCGCTCGGTATCAGGAATCTGCTGGACGAAAAGGGACGTCCCCATGTCGAGGACCTGTGTCCCGAGGATGTCGTCATCGTTCCGGCCTTCGGAGCCACGGTGCCTCTGGTCGAGGAGATCCGGCTGCACGGATGCCGGATCGTCGACACCACCTGCGGCGACGTTATGAGCGTCTGGAAGCGTGTGCGCCAGAATGCAGCCGAGCAGGTCACCTCCATCATCCACGGAAAGGCCTCCCACGAGGAGACCAGGGCTACGGCCTCCCGTGCCCTCGGTGACGGGAGAGGTCATTATCTGGTCGTGCTGGATCTCAGGGAGACCGCCTTGGTCCGGGATTTTCTGTTGGGGAAGATCGCGCGCCCCGATTTCCTGGAGGCTTTT
>Ga0208105_1000432_pt1 | contig 14047 bp, 12 predicted proteins | sample CryBogCBE16Jul07_FD_184574 | JGI IMG/M metagenome (GOLD analysis project Ga0208105, IMG submission 184574) | Freshwater microbial communities from Crystal Bog, Wisconsin, USA - CBE16Jul07 (SPAdes) | ecosystem: Environmental > Aquatic > Freshwater > Lake | place: Crystal Bog, Wisconsin, USA... | reverse complement strand
CCAACTTGCTATTAACATGAAACCTCTCTTCATTATTGAAGCATTAAAAGTTGCACAAGGTCGTGGTATTCTTTACATTGATGGAGATATGACCATCAATCGTTATCCAGATATCTTCGATATGCCATATGTAGACTTTATGGCTCGTGGTTGGAATGTAGATCCTCGTGCGTCTATCAAGTATATGAAAGATGTATGTTTTGATCCTTATATTTTCGAAACTTCAGGGGGAACTATGTTTTTCGCACAAACTGCAATGTCAGGTTACCTTTTAAATAAATGGGCTAAAGTATCAGCTTTACCTGAAAATGCTGGTAAGGCAGATGATCGTATTTTATCTTTGGTATTCACCGTTCTTCGTGAACAAATACCTCTTTCTTCTATTCAACTTCCAATTGAGTATCTCTGGTTAACTGATGCATACCATTTCCAAGATCCAAAAGATATTGATGAAAAGCGAATTTATATTGAACATCCTGCTTGTTTAACTGCGGAAGAAGCAGCACGGGAACAGGGAGCTGCTAATTCACGCGAACCTCCACATTACGAACAAGTTATTTCAAATGTTTATAACTGTCAACAACCTGGAGGTATTTTCTACGAATACATCTTCTTCTATGAACGCCGTTTTGTAGAATCATTTGCTCCTTACCTCAAATACCTCAGACGATCAAAAAACAATGCAGGTAAACCATTCTTCAACATTGTTGATTTTGATGACAAGTATGGACCTTACAATAAGGTTGCTTACAAAAATATGGAAGCAGCAAATAGAGTTGAAAATGTTCAAGAACATAAAGTCGTCAAACTTCCACAAAACACAGATATTCCAACAATTATAGCAACTCTTAAGAAAGGTTCAAGTGTAGTATTAGGTGATTTCCGTGGTCAATTTATTCAAGGTTGTGATTTGATCGCAAATAACATAGCTACAACTAAAAACGCACTTTATCAACGAGATATTAAAATAGATGTAACAAAACCTATTTATTTCAACTTTGAAAATCCTGTTTTAATTCATCTCTTGATGATGTGCGAAAAATTAGAAGATTTAAATGTTCATTTCCATCAGAGTTTCTTATTTGCTACTCGTCTCCGCTGCTTATGGACAAAAACGGATCGATAAGGTCTCGGGAAATAGGGAGAATACACAAACAAAATGACCTTCATGAAAACAATCGAAAACCCTTTAGAAATCCACTATCAAAAACTTGCGGCTGCAGTAAATATTGCCCCGCCAGTTTATGAAACGAACAATACTACATATATGGTTATGGAGTATATTGACGGTATGACATTAGCAGAAAAATACGGAACAGATCCAGAAGATTTACCAAACTGGGTATGGGACCAAATTAAGTTTATATTACGCACATTAATCGAAAAATGTAATTTAGAATATGTAGATATATCGCCATATAACTTCATTGAGAAGAGTGGAGTTATATGGTGTATTGATTATGAACACGCTAAACCTTACCGAGGTAAAATCAGTAATTGGTTCTTAAAAGATTTGCTTACAAAAAAGAATTTAAAAGAATGGAATCCAGATTATGCTTAATCAGTCTTTGCTAATACAGTTTCTAAGAAATCGTCACACACTTTAGACCAAGGACGATTTTTTGCTAAGTTAGTACACTTTTCAGAAGTTTCACGACTGCACATACTTAATGCTTTTTCCATTGCAAGAGCAACAGATTCAGCAGAGGCAGTGCTTTCAGTTAAACCAACACCAGCAGTCATTTGAAGATAAGAATAATGTTCAACTGGAACTGCTACACATGTTTCAGGTGTCATAAATGCTTTGTAGCAATCTAAATCAATAACAACTTGAGGAGCACCTGTTGCCATATGTTCTAATTGACATAAACCAAAACCTTCACCTGCAGATGTGTTAATACCAACATCGGCAGCATTATAGAGTTGATTGACTGCTTCATCGTTGAAGTAAGCATTAGGAGGTGTAGTATCAACGATAGTTACACGTGTTCCGTATTTGAGATTGTCGAGACCGAGAAGTTCTAATTCGTTCAAGTAAATTTGAAGAGGTTGGTAGAAAGCACCTGCTTCAGGTTTTACACCTGTAACTAAGAGAAGATGGTAAGGAGCATCTGGAAACTTCTTGAGAAGACGAGTAAATGCCATGATAGTTAAATCAAGACGCTTGCGTTGAGAGTTGCGGTTCATATTTAAGAAGACTTTGTCTTCAGGTTTTAAGTTCAAGTTTTTACGAATACCTGCTCGTTCACCATCAGATAATGGTTTGAAGACAAGAGGATCTACACCGTGTTCTAAAACATCAATTTTGATGTTAGGTGTAGTGATACGAGTTAATAAATACTTTTTCCATTCTTCAGTGAAGCAGATGATGCGATCACTTGCGTTTTCAATATTACGGAGAAGGTTCATATCAGCACCCTTGTATACTTGATCAAGGTAGACCCAGAGTTTCCATGACTTAGGAGTATCTTTGAGTTGTTGAATGAATTGGTGAATGACGATGGGATCGTTGTAGATCATGATGATGTCTGGATTGACGGTATCTACGTATTCCTTGAACTTGTTGAAACCGAAACCTTGTTCTTTTGGGTCTTCATTGGCAGCAGCATCATATTGAATGATTCCAGAAATAGGACGTGCAGGAGCAGGAAGACGAGCAGGTGTGCGTTGAAATCCAAAGTGGAAGATTTTGATGAGAGGTTGAAGAGTTCCTAATTGTTTGAGAAGATTGTAAGAAACCTTAGAGTATCCAGTAACTTGTTCGGTGTGAGTTGAAACCAAGAGGAATCGGATAGGAGCCATTTTGTATGTATCCTTTTCTAATGTGTAAATATAATGGCAGAATATCCACCAAACCCAACACAGTTTGGAGGTCCTATTTTTGAAAGTCAGCAAACTCGTTTTAAGAGTGCTTCAGAAGTCACTACCATGAAAAAACGAACAGCAGTAAATAACTATTATAGCAATTACCCAGCAGCACAGAAGTCTGCATATGCTTCTACTTACACTACCTTCAAGGCAGGAGCAGTTTACAATGCAGTCGTAGGTACAAAAGGTGTATCATGGAATCCTACCTGTTGTACCAACACTAACGGGTTCGTCCAAGCAAATAACTCAATTCTTTCACCTACAGGTGAAAAAGCAACTCCAAATATGATGGTTGCCAATAAAGCAGTTATCAACAATCCTCAATAATAGGCTAGTCCAGGAGCGTGTGTGCTCTCTTTCATTTTTGGTATTTTAGTGTATTCTGAAAATCTGTCCATGAATGGAACAGCAGGAATTGGATAAAGTTCAGTTATGGAATTACTCTTCGTCATAGTCTTTGCTATAACTCGTCGTGTCTGTGTCCCAATCCAGTCGTATCCGAAGCGAACGCTCATATACGAATGAATTAATACTGCTATAACGAGAATTCCAATGATAATATACGGAAGGTGCTTATACATTATTCATACCATATAACATAATATGCCAGGTGGACTTGTTCAATTAACAGGGTTCGGTGCCCAAAATGTTTTTTTGAATGGCAATCCGTCTATGACCTATTTTACGAAGATGTATAAACGCCATACCAATTTTGCTATGGAGCATTTTCATTTACCTCCAAATAGTGTAACAGATACCAATCTTCCTATCGCAGGTAATAAGACCTTTCGTTTCAAAGTTCCTAGATATGCTGATATGCTTCACGATTGCTACTTATGTGTGAATATTCCAGATATTTGGTCGCCCTTAGTGGAAGTAGATCCAACAACCCATCTTGCCAAAGAGTTTCAGTTTCAGTGGATTCGTAATCTCGGTTACAACATGATTCAACAGGCATCTATTAACTTGAACGGAACTCCAATCGTTACTATGACAGGTGAATGGATGAAAATTGCAAGTTATCTCAAGAACGATTCTACGAAGCGTGCTATTTTAGATAAGATGGTAGGAAATACCCCTGATATGTATGATCCTGCAAACGGTCCAGGTCTTTTCAATCAGTATCCAAATGCAATTAATGTAGACGGTGTAAATCCTCCTGCTCCTTCTATTGCAGGTCGTCAATTAACTATTCCTCTTCCTTTCTGGTTCTGTGAAGATATTGGTCAATCATTACCTCTTGTTTCCTTGGTTCAATCAGAAGTAGAAATACAGATTACGTTTAACAATATTTACAATCTTTTTACGATGATTGATGTAAACCCTGCAAATCAAGGTAGTTCTACCTTTTTAACTCGTATTGTGGGTAATCCATCCGATCCTTTCCGTGGTATTCAAAACTTTCTTTCGTATCCCGATATTCAAGGAAATCCAACAAATTTATCATTACAAAACTGGAACTTCAATCCATACATCGAAGCAAACTATATATTCTTGACCGATACCGAACGAGCACACGTTGCTGCTTATGAACGATCTTTCTTGGTTACACAGGTTCAGTATATGCGTAAAGACGGTCAATATGGATTAAACAATCTTCCAATTCCAATGTATAATCTTTGTACGCGTGTTGTGTCTCTCTTTCAACGCGAAGATCGTATTTTGTTAAATGATTGGGACAACTACACAAATTGGGACAATATTTATTATCCTCCAGTAAATCCATCAGTTCTTCCTTCAAATGTATATTCACCACTTCCACCTACTTCTTTCTACTCTTCAGGTATTCAATTATCAAACAGTATGAACTCACAAGATATCTTACAAGAAGGAACAATTGTTTTAGACGGTCAAGAACGTGAAAATACTAAAAATGTAAACTTTTACAGATTTATTCAGAACTATAAATTTTCAAGTGGAGATACAACCGCTCTTCCAGGAATTAATGTTTATTCATTTGCTCTTGATCCAAATACAATTACTCAACCATCAGGAACATTAAACGGTTCTATGTTTAATCGCACAAATGTCCAATACAATCTATTAGTTCCTCCTGCCATTACTACAACTGTAAACGCATCAGGTCAAATCGTTCCAATTACAAGTCCATCTGCCGTTTGTATCGTAAAAGAGACTGCTTTCAACCCAGTTCCTACCTTAGTTCCAAACGGAGCAACAGTTTCTCCAGGTCCAGGTATTCCACCTCTTCTTCAAGCAGGTCAGACATTGACCATTATCCCACCTACAACATACCCTCTTCAATACGGTGCTTATTCTGCAACTTTTTATGTTGAATCTTACAACTTCTTGAAAGTTACAAATGGACAGGGTAATCTCGTATTCTCTACATAATAATGAACTCCGAAGATCCAGTTGCCGATGTTCATCCCGAACAAACACCTCAACCAACAGTTGCTTCAGCAAGCGGATATCTTGGTTATACTTTGCTAATCATCTTGCTCTTGGCGTATTCACGAGCAGGATGGTATGCAGTCGAAACTATATTTTTAGACAAATTTCCAGTTATCAAACCTTACAGTAACTTCTTTTTGGTTGTTTGGTTCTTTCCAATTTTAGGTTTATTAGCATCTGTTGTCATCCCATCTGCAGGTGGAATATTCGGATGGATGGTGACTACTGCTATTTTTGCTTCTATTCCTTTAGCAGCATCTTTTGTATACATTATACTTTTTGGTCTTCCACCTGAGTCTCAGGAATATGTATATGGTCTGTTTTCAAGGGAGTAGAATCAACATCTTCTTTCTTTAAAAGAGGATTGGTAACATCATTTTGTAAAAGTTCGTCCATTGCCTGTTGAGGATCTTCAAAGTTACGAAACAAAATTTGATTGACTTCAGCAGGACTCCATTTTTCGTCAATTTCAGGATGATCCCATATTGGATGATCTAATTCTTTAATATCATAGAACCCTTCTATCATTTCACGGAGAACCTTACGAGAACACTTCTTGAAATGAATGATCATATCTATGCGTCCAGGACGAATCAAAGCACGATCAAAGCGTTCAGGAAAGTTAGAAGTAAATACCAAGATACGACCCGATGATTCAAGAGTTCCGTCTAATAAGTTTAATAAAAAGGATAAATCAATTGGATCTTTGATAATATCGTCATCTAGTTCAGGAGCAAATGGATCTTTAGGAGGAGCATTATGAACTTCTGGTTTCTTCCATTCGCGTTTAAGTAAAACATCACCCATAGCATCTGCGTCTTCAATAATGTAAAGACGCTCAGAAATAGGAATAGTGTATTTTTCCAAAACAGTTCCGTTAAAGACATGAATATCATCGCTGAAAAACAGATGACGTAATTGTGTCTTTGTTTTGATTTCAGATAACTGAATATTGATTGGATGTCTTCTTGCTACATTTGCAATTGCTTTGATCTCTGAAGTTTTACCAGTACCTGGATCACCATGAAACAAAAACCCAAGAGTGTAAGGAATGCCCTTCTTTTCATACCACGAACGCTTCTCCAAAAAGAAGTTAACGCGTTTTTTAACGATAGGTTGTTCTTCAAAATAAACATTTTCAAATGTTCGGGTTGTAGAGAACTTATGCTTTGTGTAAACCAAGAAACTGGAGGGTAATGGATTCTGATTGCTCCGTTTCTTTTTGCCTTCAACAATTTGGTCGAAAAAGTATAAATCATTTCCAAGTTTATTTAACATTCTTCGTTCGTAATCTTGATTACAAGAATCAACAAACTTCTGAAGAGTTTGAATAGGATGATTATAGGAAATTAACTGAAACTTAATGTTCTTAATATTTCCATCGTCTACATCAACATGTGTTAAACGGAAATAGATGTCTTCATCTAATCGGACTTCTTCAAATTCGTATGGAAGGTAATCGTGATTGGCAATAGACAATAATCGTTTTGTAGCAGGCGAACAGGATACATAGTGAATAACGGCATCCATACGAGTTAAGAAGGCAGGTGGAGCAGCGCCTTTTCCTTGTTGAGGAGGAGGACCTCGTTCACATTCAATGACGGCTGATGGTTGTTTTCCGTTGTACGTTTTGTTTGTAAATCCACGAAAGGACCATAACCAGTTGGGTATGCGTTCGTATAAAGTTAATCCAACATATGCGATTATGGGACGGAAACTTGTTCCGCTTGTTGTCATGACTTGGTAAAGCATAGACATCTTTAAAAGTTCTTGTAATGATGCCATTGCTTGTTAAGGATATTTTGGTTATGAAAGTTTAACGACCGAGACACTTGTCTAATGTAGGAATGCCTTCGTGGACAGGTTTGGATCGTTTGAGACGAAGTTGTTGAGATGCTTTATTGACAGTTTCACTGGATAAGGAAACATAAGACTTGACATCACGAACCGATGCCTGAGTGTTTACAGAAGGCATGTAAAGACGGACAGGAGGCATTGCTAGTTGTAAAGGTTTAGTACAGTTTCTAAAGAATTCACGATACTGTTGAATATCAAGGTTGCCTCCAAACAATCGTAAAACTCGTTTATCGGGAGCAGGTTGAATATCTTTATTTTCATAGAAGTCTCGGTAAAAACTTCTTAAAAGTGAATGACGAGTCCATCGTTCTGTTTCAGTAGAGTTGGGTTGATTGTAAATAGAAGCAAGAGCACATTCTGGACTACAAAAGTTTCCTTCTGCAGTGTATGAACTTGTATATACATCGTAGTGTGTTGGAATAAAAAAGGAATCACCTGAAAATCCGTGACAGCACCAAAGACAAGCAGCACCTTTGGGATAAGAAGTAGTTAAGGAAAGTTTTGACATTAAATCCTGAATAATATTTTCATCGAATCGTCTTTCTTGGGTTTCTGTATTCAAAAGAATATCAGAGTACTGGGTGGGTCCATCGTTAGACGGAGCAGGAACATCTACTCTTTCTTCATCGAAATCAAAATCCTTACCTATTTTCAAAAAGAAAATGACGGGAGGGAGTTCAACTTTGGTTTCTTCAACCTTTTTTGCCTTTTTTCCTCGAGCAGCAGGTGGCATTTTATATGTTTAAGCAATTTCTGTGTAAAACGGACCGATTTTTCATGTGGGAGGACACACACCATACCCCCCAGTATGGCAGAAGCGTATAAAAAGCACACACATCGAGAACATATCTTATCTTTACCCGACACCTATGTCGGTTCTATCGAAACTACATCAGAAACGATGTATGTGGTCGAAGAAGAAAAGTTTATCGAAAAGCACTTATCTAGTTTTAATCCAGGTTTCTACAAATTGTTTGATGAAATTGTCGTAAACGCACACGATCAGGTCGTTCGTATGCGTCAACGGGGGTCCGACAATCCAGTCAAAAATATCACAATTGAAATCTCAGCAGACAATCAGACTATTACAGTTAAAAATGACGGACAGGGAATTGATGTCATAGAACATCCAGAGTACAAAGTATGGGTTCCACAACTCATCTTTGGAGAACTCTTGACTTCAACAAACTATGACAAGGAAGAGAAGAAATTGGTAGGTGGAAAGAACGGTTACGGAGTAAAACTCGCAAACATCTTTGCGAAGAAGTTGACGGTGGAAACAGTTGATTCGGAACGGGAAAAGAAGTATACACAATCATGGGAAGATAACATGACAAAAGTCAATCCTCCAAAGATTTCATCTTGTAAAACAAAATCGTATGTCAGCGTTTCTTGGACGCCTGATTTCAAACGATTTGGAATGACTGAAATCACAGCAGATTTGATTGGTGTATTTCGTCGTCGTGCTACGGATCTGGCAATGACGGTTGGAAGTGAAGTAAAAGTTCATTGGGTTCATGGAGAAGAAAAGACGACAATCAAGTGTCGTGATTTGACGGCATATGCGAAGGAGTTTGTGGAAACTAATGTAGTTGGACATTCAGCGGATAGATGGAATGTAGTTGTCGCAGACGCACCTGGAGACGGATTTCTTCAAGTGTCGTTTGTGAATGGTATTTGGACATCAAAAGGTGGAACACATGTAGATTATATTGTCAATCAAGTTGTCAATAATTTGGTAGAGTTTCTTGAAACCAAAAAGAAACTCAAAGTCAAACCATCTCTGGTCAAAGAGAACATCGCAGTATGGATTACTGCCGCTATTGAGAACCCATCGTTCTCTTCACAAACCAAAGAAGCGCTCACTACCAAGAGCACTGCTTTCGGTTCTACTTGTAAACTTCCTGAAGATTTCTTCAAGAAGTTGAGATCAAAGTTAGAGTTGGTAGATAAGTTGGTGGTCGCACAGAAGGAAAAAGACGAGAAGGAAAATAAGAAGTCAGATGGACGTAAGAGCTCCAAGATATATGGTATCCCCAAACTTGAGGACGCAGCCCTCGCAGGTACCGCAAAGTCTGCCGAATGCACTCTCATCCTCACTGAGGGTGACTCAGCCAAAGCGATGGCTCTCAGCGGCCTTACAAAGACTCAACGCCAGACTTTCGGAGTGTTCCCTTTGCGGGGCAAAATAATGAATGTGAAAGATACAGCAGGAAGCAAGATTGAATTGGCGAAAGAAATTGCAGAATTGAAGAAGATTGTTGGATTAGAATCGGGTAAGACGTATGAGAATGTATCGAGTTTGCGTTATGGTCGCATTCTCATTATGACGGATCAGGATTATGATGGTTCACATATTCGTGGATTACTTATTAACTTATTTCATGAACTCTGGACAGAGTTATTTAAAATTCCTGGTTTCTTGACATTTATGGCTACACCAATTGTCAAGGCAACAAAAGGAAAGGAAACAAAAGTATTCTACACTCAGTATGAATACGAATTATGGAAAAAGAACGATACGCGTGGTTGGGCTATTCAATACTACAAAGGATTGGGTACTTCTACACGCGAAGAAGCACAAGAGTATTTCAAGGAATTGAATATCACTCAATTTCGTTTTAACGCAGAAGTTGATTCAACAGCTATTGATTTAGCATTCAACAAGTCTAGAGCAGATGACCGCAAGACTTGGTTACAAGGTCATCGTGCAGAGGATATTGTGGTTCCTCATCCAGACAGAACTCTCCCTTATTCAGAGTTTGTTCATCGAGACTTGATTCACTTCAGTCACTATAATCTAGAACGTTCTATTCCAAGTATTATGGACGGTCTCAAAACATCACAACGCAAAATATTGTTTGGTTGTCTCAAGCGTAATTTGACAAGCAAAGTCAAAGTCGCACAACTTGCGGGTTATGTGTCTGAACACGCAGGTTATCATCATGGTGAAATGTCGTTGAACGAAACGATCATTGGTATGGCACAAGATTTCGTAGGTTCGAACAATCTACCCTGGTTAGTTCCTAAAGGTCAATTTGGAACTCGTCTTCAAGGCGGTAAAGATTCAGCAGCATCAAGATACATCTTCACATACCTTCAACCGTATATGAAAGATTTAGTTCCATCTGATGATCTGCCATGTTTGAAATATCGAGACGATGATGGTCTCTCGGTAGAACCTGAATGGTATGCTCCTGTCATTCCGATGTTGTTGGTCAACGGAGCACGAGGTATTGGAACTGGATACTCAACATTTATTCCATCGTATGACCCACTTGCTCTCAAGGACGCTCTTCTCAAGTGGTTGAAGGGAGACAAGGATATATTGGAAAAAGTGAATCTTGTTCCTTACTATCGTGGATTCAAAGGAGAAATCACACCTACTGCTGATGGTTATGATGTCACAGGCAAGTATTCATACAATGCTAAAAACAAAACCTTACTGGTTCAAGATTTACCAATTGAATACTGGACTTCCGATTTCAAAGAGTTCTTAGATGCTCTTTGTGAAAAGAAGGACTTCGTCAAAGATTACACGGACACATCTACGGATATGGATGTAAACTTCGAAATCGTTCTCAAGGACGATATGCCTGTAGCAGAAGCGGTCAAGAAATTAGGGTTGTCGTCAAAGATGAAACTTACAAATATGCACGCGTTCAATGCATATGGTAATATCAAGAAGTATGCGAATGTGAACGAAATATTGATTGAATACGCACATGCTCGTCTTGCATTATACGGAACCCGCAAGGAGAATATGCTGGCAGAACTTCGTGCTAAACTTCCATGGCATAGCAGTGTTGTGAAGTTCTTACTTCTCATATGTAATGATGTTATTGATCTTCGCAAGAAACCACATGTAGAATGTGTCAAGATATTGGAAGGTCATGAATTAACAGATATTCCAGATTTGTTGAAGTTGCCTATCAGCAGTATGACTCTAGAAAATGTAGCAAAACACGAAGCAGAATTAGAACGATTGAGAAACAGAATCAAGGAAATTGAAGGAATGACACCTTCTCAGTTCTGGGTTCAAGATTTAGAGAATCTTACTGTATAAAAGATAAGTATGTCTGGATTTCAGTTGAGTTACCAATCGTTGTTGGTAAATTCAGACGCAGAAGCAAGAGATGAATACGACTTTGATCCGAGGGTCGCTTTTTTAAATACAGCCACTACAGAACAAAATGTTCAACCTATAAACTATGTGCCTCCAACAAATATCAGTGGAGGTCATCTTTCTGTTGAAGAACTTAATAATTCAGAAGAAGTAGCAGAGTCTTTATCTGTTCCCGTTCAACAACCTCCTTCTATGGTTCCTAGACAACGTATGGTTGTAATTGATACAGCACAAAGAGATTGGACCGTTCAACCTGATGCTTATTCCAACGTTTTTTCATTTGGAACACAAACACCTTTATCAAACGACGGACCACAGGTTGCTTTTTACTTCAACAATCCTACGATTCCATTATCTGCATACGAAACACCTATAACGTCTCTCAAAGTTCCTGCTGGACGTCAATTACAAACAATTCCTAATAATACTCCAAATACATTTCCTGCTGGTGCAAAAGTTCCTTCATATTTCAGTACGATAAATCAGGGTCTTGTAACACCTACATACGGTTGGTCTATTGTATTTTCAAACGGAATGCTTATACATGCTCCTCAGAAATTTTCATTTTCAGATCCAAATATATCAGTAACATTTTATCCAGTGTATGATCCTGCTCAAACAATGGGAGCACAAATAGGTATAGATATTCAACCTTCTAGATACGGAGTCAATGATTATTTGTTTTCAACTCAATTAGCTTTATCGAATGTATCTGAAATCAAACTAGTTCGTGCTATTCTTCCTATTCGTGGAACTCAACCGTATAAACCAACTACATTTTCTGGAAATGTTACTTATCCAGATGCTTTCCATATGCAGCCTTACATTTTGATGACAATCCAAAATCTAAAAGGTAATTATTACGGAGGTTCACAAATTGTTCAAAACTCTTTTTCTATTCTCACCCAGAATACACGCAATGTGTATGATGGAACAAATTCTTATCCAGCTCAGTACTCTGATTACTATCCATGGAACGAAGAAGCGTACTCCTTTGATCCACCTTTAGCTCGTATGTCAAATGCAAATATTCAACTTTACAACAATGCAGGTATTCCTTTCTCTCAAGTAGATGGTCTTTCTGTTGTATCTATGATTTTTGATACTTGTCATATTGGAAATGTTCAATTCTTTGTAACTCAAAATCAAAGTAATGTGTCTAGTGGATTAACAGATTGTAATGCTTTCTTAAATACAGATCTTCGTATAGGAGATGAAATTAAGTTTTACTCACCGATGTTAACTCAGATTGGGTTTGATACTTCATGTTCTCCTTCACTTGCTGCCCTGTCCCATCTTATGTCGAACAACTTTTTAGTAACTGCTATAAACTCAAACGACTTTACTCCTTCCTATACATTTCCTAATTCTGATATAGGAACATCATTTGTCGCCGTCCCAAAGTTAACATCCGGTTACACAGGATTATCAAATGCAGTAACTACGATATGCGGTGTTCTTCAAACTATTTCACATATAAGTCTTCTTCAGTATGCAAATGTAACTCAGTCAGGTTTAACTTTCATGAATAATAGAACATTCTCACAGGATTATCCTTTACCAATGATGAACATCAATACCCAAGCAACCTTCGTCATGCAAGTTACAACAATGGAACCTGATCCGACAAATATCAAGAAAATCATCCCGAATTAGTAATAATGGCAACACAACCTCAATACGGGGAACTTTATCCAACCAAGGGTGATGAAATAAATCGTTACTATATAGAATCCGCTATTCCAGGTGCTCCTAAACATACTGGTTACGTCCCTAACTTAGAAGACGAAGAAACACGTGCTACACAGGCATTTCGTATGTTCTCTACACACTACGAAGATCCTAAGTTAGCATACGGTTCTAAGTTTCAACAACAGGCCACAATTCGTATTCATACACCTAACCTTCTCAACCAAGCCTTCTTCTCTGACGAAAACATCAAACATCTTCAAGACGAAATCCGTTACCGCGTATGGATCAAGAGCGACAAGAAACATATCATTGATCCTCAGCGCCCTGACGATTTGAAAACAATTATGCGTGCTTACTATTTACAATACAGTTTGAACGTTCCAGGTAATGAACGTGAAGAATTAGAAATGTTAAACAATCGTGTCATGGCTTTCTGTGTTGATGATATCTTGGGTGCTATCAATATGTATATTTACAACCGCAACCAAATCTTAGACTATCCAGAACAAATCAGTCGTCCTATCAATCCACACATCGTTGGAACCAAGGGTGCGGAATTCAAGTCATTCTTTTAGATTGATTTGTAGTAATATGGCTGATATAGTAAAATTTCAAGACCGCATTTATGCTAAAGACCAACGCAGATTACTCGTATGGGATACTGCGTGGGACTCATTTCGGCCTTGTGAACAAATTGTTTGGAATCCAAAAACACGATTAGTAGAACCTTTTTACGGTCAATATTGTGCTGAAATATTTGATAGTGCTTATGGATTCGAAGACCTCAAAGATGAGTGTGAACTTTTTACAGACAAGTATGTTGATAGTTTATCAGAAGCAAGGGAAATAGAAAGTGCAGACGAATTTTGGAAATGGACAGATCAAATAACCGAATGGTTTTATGATCGATCTATTGTCATTCATCCTTGTGAAAAAGGAAAACCATCAAGAACACAGTATTTATCTATTATGAACTTGCGTGCCAAAACTGCGAGAAGAGTCCCTCGTCAAATAAAGGGAACATTTAAACAGCGTAGAGTTTAATATGCGTCTAAACATCATATCTACACACCGAAACCAAACAGGATTAGC
>Ga0208105_1000427_pt1 | contig 14080 bp, 10 predicted proteins | sample CryBogCBE16Jul07_FD_184574 | JGI IMG/M metagenome (GOLD analysis project Ga0208105, IMG submission 184574) | Freshwater microbial communities from Crystal Bog, Wisconsin, USA - CBE16Jul07 (SPAdes) | ecosystem: Environmental > Aquatic > Freshwater > Lake | place: Crystal Bog, Wisconsin, USA... | reverse complement strand
AAACGTAAAGATAAAAAACCTGACTATCTAAGTGTATACATACGTTTTGCGAATCAATATTCTACTAAACAATTCACAGATGATTACACCGAAAATCGTTTTAACAAGACTGTATCATGGCTTCTACCATCCGATGAATAAATCTTCCAGGAACTGCATTTCCAATTTGTTTAATAATATCATCATGTGATCCTTGAAACGGATGATCAACAGGAAATCCTTGTATTTGCGCTGCCTCACGAATAGTAAGGCATCGTATATACTTTTTCCCATCTGGTTTTTGAAGACCAATATAGAGTCGTGGTTGGAATGTATAAGCACAAATTAAAGTTTTACATGGCTTACGAATATCTAAAACTTCACTATGAATAGAAGAGTCTCTTTTTCCAAATGAAATGAGATTTTCTTCATGTTTAAGAACCATGAATGGATGAGATCTTCCAGATATTTCCATCTCTTGAGGAACAGGAACTAAACATTCTGGAGGTATAGGAAGTGCTGTTTCTATAGCACCTTCAAGTGTTGTTTCAACAATATCTTGTAGACCACGAGCTGTCTCTGTAAATACAGGTAATTGGAACTGAATAGATAATCTGTTTCCAATTATCGCAAGACGTTTTCTAGATTGGGAAACTCCAACAGTTTTCATATCATAAACATTGAATACGATCGGATATCCTATTTCACTAAAGTAAGTTTGAATAACATCAATGACCTTACTTTCTCCATCATCTGTTTTTCTGGTAAGTAATCCTGCCACATTTTCACCCATAATCCATTCTGGTCGTGTAATACGAACTACACGAAGAAACTGATGAAACATACGGTTACGAGGATCAGATACATCTTTCTTTCCTGCGTTTGAGAATCCTTGACATGGGAAACCAGCAAATACCATAAACAATTTATCAGTATATGGTTGAAACTCTTCGTCGGGAATTTTTGAAATATCTCCTTTTACTTTTTCACCTAACCACTTGCTATCTGGAAATGCTGTTTTATGTGTGTTAACACATGATTTGTTATTCTCTGAAAAGGCTACTACTTTTACACCAGCTGCTTCCATGCCAATAGTATCACCACCAGCTCCAGAAAACAAACTAATAGCAAGACGTCCTTCAGGAAGCACTTGTTGAACTGGAGGTATATCTCTAACAAGGGTTTCAAGATGAGCCATATAATCCTTTTTTCGTGAGAATGTTTGACCAGTTTGGGTGCAGGTGTATTTTGGCATTTTTATTACTTATATTACTACCACAATATTTAAATGTATTCGTTTTGGAAAACTTTACATTAACGAACTCAATATCCAAACCGAAACAGCAGCAGAGAACTGAGCGGCTAAATACATTAAGGCAGTATTCGAAGGAAGCTTTCCAGCCATCCAAGTCCAAGCAGTGATAGCTGGATTAAAATGGGTAGCAGACATACGGCCTAATAAAGCAATAGCAAATGCTATGGATGCAACTACATACAATACATTACCAGTGAAGGCAAGTGTGGAAATAATCAGTAAAGTTCCAAGATATTCAGAAGTGAACTCGTACATTTATTATATAAAACGAATGAACTTTTTTATATAATAAGTAAGTATCATTATGACAAGCTTAACACGAAACGGTTATAAAGTTCAGAAGTCTACAATACCAAACATAGAAGTTCTCAAGAAAGAGCTGACAGTTAAACCCTATGTTCCAGCAGTGTTTGTGAATCCGAGGTATGTAAAGAAGTATGAAGTGTTTAGTGAAACAGAGAACTATATTTATGTTCCAAAACAATTTGGAATAAAGAGATGGGGAGAATCAACTCTAGAAGTAACGGAAGTATCATCAGACAGATGGACATTCGCAGGATCATTAAGACCCGCACAATTAGAAGTTGTGGATTCATATTTGAAACCAGAAGCACATGACGGAATGATATGTCTTCAAACAGGAGGAGGAAAGACGGTTTGTGCGTTGTATATAGCATCACAACTGAAAGTGAAAACACTCATTCTCGTTCATAATACATTTCTCAAGGATCAATGGGAAGATCGTATCAAGGCATTTCTACCTTCGGTAACAATAGGTAAAATACAGGGAGAGACGATAGATACAGATAAAGATATTGTCATTGCAATGTTACAGTCAATTTCAATGAAAGACTATCCAAAAGAAACATTTAGGGGATTTGGTTTAACGATTATTGATGAATGTCATCACATTGCTTCCGAAGTATTTGTTCAAGCATTTCAAAAGGTTACCAGCAGGCACATGTTAGGTTTATCTGCAACTCCTGACCGTAAGGACGGTCTCATGTATGTCATAGAATGGTTTCTGGGTCCTATTCTGTATAGGTCGGAAAGCGGAGACAAAGTAGATGATTTGGTAAGGGTGGAATATTACAAGCATGAACCAGACGATGTAGAGTTCAATCGTATATTATACAATAATCAGGGAGTGATGAATGTAGCAGGAATGGTAAACAAGTTAGCAGACTTCAAACCAAGAACAGAATTGATAATCAATATTCTGAAAGATATTCTAGAGAACGAACCTGAACGGCAGATACTGGTTCTAACCGATCGAGTTCAGCATTGTAAAGATTTAATGGATTTGTTGGATCCAGAAAAAGCGGCAATATTAGCACAGAATGTTCCGTCGGCAAAGAGAACAGAGTTCTGTAATTCAAAAAAGGTATTGATAGCAACATATTCAATGTGTAAAGAAGGATTTGATGTAGCAAGTTTGAATACCTTGGTCATGGCAACACCGAGACCAGATATAGATCAAATTGTAGGACGCATATTGAGAACAGAAAAATCCAAGAGAACGGTTCATCCGCTGATCGTGGATATTGTGGATTCTACATTTCGTCGTCAGTTTCAAGCAAGATTGAAATTATATAAAGACCGCAATTATGTGGTAGAAGAAATGAAGATATAAAGTAATATTGCGATTAAAGCAACATAGAAACGCAAATTAGGACGGAATATAAATACGCAAAGAAGTAAGACATACAAGAAGCGAATTATCCAATCGGGAATCATATTATTTACCTCCGAGAAGAGAACGGGAGCACAAGAGGTAGATGAAGAGAGAGTTAATAAGAGGAATGGCAAAAGCAAGTAAACTACGGATTAAAAGCATCCATCCCTTTTTTCCACGAGTGGAAATGATTAAGAATATATCGGAAACAACAACAAATCCAGCAAATACGGCAATGACCGCAAACAAGATGTAAAAGTAAGAACAGATTGTAGAACTATCAATCTGTTTTGTCCAGTCTGGTTCGCCCTTTTGTGATCCTTGCATTTATTATAAGAATCTCAAATATCTTCATCATAGTTGTAGGCAATCGCATCCACAAACTCTTCACCATCTGCCGCTTTTGCACGACGATCACCGTAATCTCCGTAATCGTATCCTGCTTCAATATTACCGTTCTGTAAGATTTCACCTTGTGGTCCAATATCGCGTTCATCATTTAAACCTTCTTCAGGAATATCGATAGGGTCTCGATTATCTTCAGGAACAACCAACGGATTATCAGGTTCTAAATTGTCTAAATCTGCTTGAAGTTCGCGAACGAACCCTTCACGGTCTTCACGGTTAATCAAGTAAGGAGCAAGACCAAGACCACGCAAAGTATTGGTTATTTCACGTTGAGCATCGGTCATATTACGAAGACGAACCTTGAATTCTTCACGTTCGCGTGTCATCAGATTGTCTACTGACTTACGTGTTTCGGATGCATTGGATAATAAACTTTTAAGGAAGGAATCTTTTTTGATGACAGATTCAAGTTGAGTTAATACTGCTTCACTTTCAGAAACTTTTGAACCGAGTTCAAGAATGAATCCCTTGTAAATATCACGACGCAAAGAAGGATCACCTTCTGCATTTTCTACCATTTTACGAGACAGTTCAATGTAAGTGCGGAGTTTCTTACTTGAGATAGTTTCTTGAGAAAGCAATACATATAATCGCAATAAGTAAGACTGAAGAACACCATGACGATTTTCTGTTGATATATTTTTGAACAGATTAATGGGTTTTATTTTTAATCGTTTCTTGATATCTTCAGGTGTAATTTTTCCTTCAACTGCAGGTCGTTCAAAAGCATTAACCATACGCGCTTTTGGAGAAGGTTTGATAGGTGCTACAATTTCGAGATTTTCTTGGGTGTAAGAGAAGCGTGTAGAAGGAGTTATCCAAGGAGTATACACTTTACATGAATAACGAACTTCTGGTTCAGTGCTGATACTTTCAGAAGGTTTCAAGTAGGTTACATCGCGTTTAGGAACTACAATAGGAGGACTGAATGTTTGTTGTAAAACTTCACCGACACCTACATGTTCAATATTCTGTCTGGCAATTTCTAGTTCGATGGCATATCGTGGCCTGAACTGTTTCTGTAGACTGTTCATGATAACGCGTCTAGTTGCTTTACGGTCTTTAAGCAAGGTGCGGAGAAATGTTACGGACGCACCTTTAAATGTTCCAGGATAACTTTGAAAAGTCTGTTGAAGAGCACCCAACAACGAATCAACTAATGGAGCATCGTTGATATCGGTTGTGTCACGTGGAAAACCACGTAAGATGAGAGGTTTAGAACCGAACGAACGACGAGGAATTAATTGAGGAGAGTGGATTTGAAGCAGGATAACGGTAGAGTTAAAACCGTAAATACCCAAAGCCATGTCAAAATCTGCCTGCTGACTTGCAGATAACTTTTTACCTGCTATTCTAGACATAACTTTTTCAGACTCACTTCGCATGTATCCTAAAATAGGTTCCAACTGATCTTCGGAAGGAACAACTTGAATTAACGAAATCAATAAATACATTAAATCATCAGCAGGTTTGTTAGTATCAAACATAGTTTGTAAATCTTTAAGTTGTAAGGCAAAACTTACGTGTTCAGAAGGTTTAGGTCCGCGTCCTTCAATTTTTCCATAACTAATGAGCACTCGACTCTGTTCATCAAACTGATCTTGATGTTGGTAGACAGCAGTTATACGTTCACCAGAATAACGACAAACAAAAAATCCCGATTCCTTTTCGCACCAAGTTTTGAAGTATAAATCTGGATCTTTGGAAAGTGATCCTTTCAAGATTTCAAGTTCGTGCTCGCAAACAAGAAACGCGTTAGTTTCAGGATCAGTATAAATATGATCCTTCAATTTAGCATCTTTGATAAGTGCCTGAATTTCAAAGAGTTTATCTTCGTCTGCCTTCATTTCATCTTTCAAAATAGAGACTATCAAAAGACGAGTTTCGTTTTCTAATGCAGCAGGTGCAGCAGCTAAGTTCTTAGTAAATTTAGGTGTATGGTAATCGCGATACTTTTCAAGTAAGGCCATATGTTCTTTCAAAATTGTGTCGTGGGTTCCTGGAGTCCATGGAAGTTTGTTATGGTAAGGTTCATCTTCGCGTTCCTTCTGAACAAACTGAATAGGAATACAACCGTATCCGTCCTTGAACATTTTATTTGCTTTCTTGATTGGACAGTTTACACCTGAATGACCTGCTGAACCACAGGAGACACACTTGGGAGCACGGTATACACCACGCGTCAAGAAGTCTGTGAAACTAGATACATCGGGAGGCAAACAATCATCGGGTGTTCCTTCGATGGGACCAGATTCGGGTAAAATAACAGGAGGAGGAATGGCGGCAACTCCAACATCACCTGCTTGGGATAAAAGCATAAGAGAAACGAGAGAACCACCGTCAGATTGTTCGTTCAACCATTTGCGTGAAGACAAAGAACTGTACCATGGAGTCTTGTAGGTATCCAATAAAGTCTTGGAAGGAGCATCTTCTTCTTTCTTGGGAAATGAAAGTTCTTTGGGAGGAGGAGATTCGTCTACAACAGGAACAGGTAAAAACTTCTTTTTCCATAAAGCATCAGGAACATCACGAAGGTTTATATCGTAAATCTTGATGTATTTGAGACCTTCGTTATACGGATCGTTTGTTTCGGGGACCGCATGTTCAAAGATAGCTTCTAAAGTAGGAAGAAGTTCAGGAAGAGGTTCAACAGACTCAATTTTTACAGGATCAGGATGCACGGACAAAAAAGGGTGATCTGCCAAGGGAAACGGAGGAGAAACAGGTGGATTGTCTACAATGTAGTGAGTGAATCGTGCAGTATCATTCGTATCTTCACGTAATACTTTGGTAATGGTATAAGTTCCGTCTTCGCGATGATTGGTCTTGGTATAAGGATACTTATCAAGAACGATACGACTTTCAATTTCTGACTTTCCTTCAATGTAGACAGGAATACCGTCGCCGCCTTCAAAGTAAATAGCAGATTTGGGAAGGGAGTCCAATAATCGAATGTAATAGTTAGGAGACAGACCAGAGTTGTCGGAGTACAAAGGAGTCCAGCGTTGAGTCCAGTCGTAATCGGTTACTTTTGGATCACCAGAATGTCCATAATGAACCCAAGGTAATGTTTTGGGACGAACATATTCGGTTTGAGTGAAACCTTCTTCGGTTTCTCGGACAGCGCGTTTGTAAAGTTTAGTAAATGAATCAACTTCGTATTCTGCTTTACGAACGACTGCTTTAGGAATACGACCTGAAGCAGGTAATAACTTTTCAATGAAATCAGATGCTTGTTCTTCATAAGTAAAAAAGCGTATTGATTCAGGGCGTTGAATGTCTTCATTGAAGTCGAACTCTTCTAGAATTTGAAATTCTTTAGTTGGGTCGAACACGAGTTCCGAAGCACTCATATCACTTCTTACTTATCAATACTAGAAATTGTGCTATCACAAAGACCGTATATAGCCGTTCCAACAGTGTCGAGTATTGATTCAGGAGTTCGGGTCGTAGCAAAGCGGAATACCATTTCAGGACGCAAAGGATGAGGAACATCGTAACTTACGAAAGAGCATAAGTCAGACTCATATGCGACTGCTTGGGCAAGAGCACCGATGGTATGTCCTTCAACCATAGATACTACATGATACACGTTGGGTTCCGCTTCACGAACAATACTTTCCTTACCTGCTTTAACCCATGCTTTTGTACGTGCTTTGATGGTTTCCAAAGTGTTTTTAAGAAGTTCCTTAGCAGGAATAACACCGTTGCTTTCAATTTGGAAATCAAACCAATGTGGTCGTCCTTTTTCGTTCAAGTGAAGAATACGTTGTTTATGGAATACTTCAAAGGTATCTTTATCGGTATGTTCTTCTTTTACTAAATCGGCTTTAACCTGATCAACATGTGCATTGTAGGTTGCTAAACTGACTTGGGAACCACGAGGATTGACTGTTAATCGTGCTTCAATATGGATGGTTTCTCCCTTCTTAAGTTTCATAAAGTATATGGGAGTATCTAAATCACGATCCTTCATAAGAATATCTGTGCGTGCCCCTGAAACAGTGAAATCGTCGGAGGTGACAATTTGTGGTTCTTCAACAACAGGATAGCGAAGACCGATACGAGCATTACGAATGACGTCTTCTTCATTAGGTCGAACGGCAACAGGAAGCATGGTCATACGATGCTTTAACATTTCGTGGGGCATCAAGGTAGTGTTATCTAAAATTTCAACATCGGTGATTTCTACAGTTGGAGTTTCGTTGAGTAAGATGCGACGTATGGCATTCACAAATTGAGGTGGGACGCCACGAACTTCAAACTTAAATCCGAAACCGCCAAGAGAAACAGACTTTGTAGGAATCATTTTGTCGGTCATTGTCTCTCGTTATTGAACTATCCGTTTTTATCTATTTGAAATTTAATGTCTACGAACCCCTATATTCCAATTCTGTTTTATAGCGGTCAAAACTGTGCGAATTCAAAGGAAGTTGTAGGGACAATTCAAGCACTTAATAAGGCATCACTTTTTCGTTTCGTGGATGTTATGACGACGCCTCGTCAATTTTTACCACCTGAATTAAAGAGTGTTCCTACCATCTTGAATCCGCAAACCAAGCAGATGATCGTAGGTAAGACCAATATTTTTGCTCAACTTTCTAAACCAGTAGAAAGTCGTCGCGAAATTCCTCAACCTCGTGCTCCTGCCACTCAACCTGCCGAACCTGTTTTCTGGTCGTTCAATGAATCGTCCATGTCCAGTGGTTATTCATCGTTTGACGGTCAAACTAAGATGCCCGAAGATCAGTTGAGATACTCTTATTTGGACGGAGAAATCAGAACATCGGGTCAAGACACAATGTTACCAACAACACAAGACGGAGAAGGTGGAAGCAAGACAGGACGCAATAATGACGTCCAAGCAAGAATGGAATCTATGCAGGCAGTCAGAGACGCAGAGTTCAAGGCAGCATCGCGTCAATAATTATTTAAACATTAGGTGTTTCTTATCTATAATATGTCGATCTATCTCAAAAGTTTCTTTCATCAATTGGGAGAAATTACTTCTGAACTCGTGGATATGTTCCCAGATGATGCAGATTTCAAGGTGTTTCAAACGTATGTAAATATGCTTAAAACAACAAATCCAGGTCTTGTTATAGATTCATACTACGATATTGTCATCAAGTTTGATGACCAAATCAACGCACGAAATGATGACTTCTTCTTGAATTACAATACATCTGAATACGGACAGGAAGGAGTAGACATTGTGGCAAAAATTAAGTTATATTGGTCCGTTCTTTCTGAAGATTCTAAAAAATCTATTTGGGACTATATTTATATTTTGAAGGAACTTGCCAAGAAATACAAGGCATGAAAGTACCAATCAATAAAGCATTAAGAGAACAGGTTTGGTTGCATCATAATGGAAAAAGGTTCGCTGCCAAATGTTTTGTCAGATGGTGTAAGAACCGAGTTACCGTATTTAACTTTCAGGTAGGGCATAATATACCTGAAAGTAAAGGAGGATCAACAGATATTACAAACCTTCGTCCGATCTGTTGTCGTTGTAATCTATCGATGGGTTCGCAGTATTCAATAGATGAGTGGAATCAATTGTCGAAACCTCCAGGATGTTTGCCGTGTTTCCGATAGGATACATGTTTTTCACTTGATGTTCTAGTCTATCAATTCTTTGGTCTATTAAGTCCATTCTTTTATTAAATGTTTTAGTCAAACAGTCAAGATAGTTTACTACATTTGTACTGAATTCACGAACAAGTCCAAGTTCTCTTTCTATACTGTTTATGGGATCTTCACTTTTACTTAATTGTATTAAAGCATCTGCTGCTCGTTTCTCTTTTACATATTCATTGCGTCGTTTCTTTTGATCTTCAAAGTCTATAAATCGCTGTAATCGTTCCTGTTTTTGATATATTGTTCCAGATGTTCTTGCTCCGTATTCTCTAAGTTTATGGTCGATTTCACGATGTTCTTTTAAGTCTTGTGGTGAAAGTCCTGGATAGTAACTCATTTTGTGGTATGTTGTCTCGTCTCTAAATACATTCACGATCCGTTTTGTTTAAAATGGATCGTGATTGTTTATTATCTGTTCTAAAACATACCAAAATGTTATATTTCGTGTTTACCGTTCAAGAAGGCGATATTGTGAATTGTCGTATGGCTGCTACAAACTTGGAAACCGCGGAAAAGGAATGTATTATTGCGATGAGAGCAAACAGAAAGCGTTGTGTTCGTATCGTATATTCTGATATTGATTATCCGGTTGGAACACGTATTTGGATTGATGTAAAGTTAAAGAGAAAGACGCACGATATCAAGATACTAGGTGTCTACAAGAATGAAGAAGAAGTTCCTTCACATTCAGATTGGGTAGAAGATTTGGTGGTTGTTTAGGCATTTGATGTTATGTAGTAAATTGTTGCTTGGACAAATCCATTTCCACCACTATTAACAGGAGAACCATTGATACCAAAAGCACCAATACTAATACCACTACCACTACCACTAGCACCAGCACCAACATCAGAATGATTATTATCATAATTATACCAACCACCATGACCACCAACACCAGGAGAAGGACCAAGATAAGAAGATGAATTGATACTACCACCATCAGAACCATTTCTACCGTCATAACTAATTGCAGTGTAACCTCCTAATGAAATTGCATAACCTCCTCCTCCACCACCTCCACCATTATAAGGGTTACCGCTATATGATGGATAAATATGAGATGATGAAGCTGCTGTTAAATATGAACTATTAGTTCCTCCTTGACCACCATCTCCATTTCCACGAGTTGAAAAATTTATTAGAGAAAAAACAAACCCTGCACCACCTCCTCCACCTCCACCAATTGCGTAAAATTTAAGAGTTCCAGCAGAATTTTTTACATATACTGATGAGTATCCACCTCCACCACCACCATAAGCATAAACAGAAGCACTAGAAATTTCTGTTTTACCTCCTCCTCCTCCTTCTCCTGTACCTGCTGGAGCAGTAGCATTAGAATCAGAACCTTGATTAGTATATTTACCATCGCCTCTAGTTCCTCCATTAACACTACCACCACCTCCTGGACCATCTACTACAACTACATCACCACTAGTTAATCCATTCCAACTATTTACAAAAGCAAAACCTCCTCCACCTCCTCCACCACTTAAACCACCTCCACCACCAGCTCCACCAGCTCCTTGAACTGTAGCATATAAAACTGCATTAATGTTCGCTGGTATAGTATAAGAATTACAGTAGGTAGTTATATTACATGAACCATATGTAAAATTTACTTGAGTAGAACCGGTGCTATAATAAGAATATCCACCAGGATCAGTATACACAGTTTCAACATAATAAATTTGTGACCCATTAGCACAAGTTAATAGATAGTTATTTGCTGTATTTGATATACCAGAATATATAAGAGTTCCTCCAGGAGTTGATGAAGATGGAGCATTTGGAGCAGTTGAATTTGAATATACCGAATAAGTTAAATATGAACTAATAGTAGAGTCTATACCAGTAATTGGAGTCCATGATATATATAAACTATTATAGTTGTAAAGTGTATGATCATTACTTCCTACAGACGATCCCCAATTAATATTAGTTACTGTTGATGGGTATACAATATTTATAGTTTTTGATGGTCCCCAAATGTTACATGGAGATACAGCACTAGCAAGAACTTGATATAATTTGTTTGGATTCAAAGCAGCAGTTCCAATATTGCTTGTATAGGATCTTAAATTACTATAATTTGCATCTGAAGTTACACACAATAAACCAAAAGTTGGACTACTTGTATTTATATTTAACTTTATTCCAGTTGGAATGTTTTGTGAATTTGTTGTGAATGAATTGAAAGTAGGAGTAGCGTATACAGCAGGTGTAACAAGTTCAACTGTAACTGTACTATAAGCAGGAGATACAAATGTACCAACAGTAAGAGTTATTCCATTAAAGTTATATGTTCCTGTTCCTGATTTACTAGCACCTGTGAATGTGGCAACTGCATTCGAAGTTCCTTGACCTACTATACTTCCTGATAATGTTAATCCTGTTGGAGCTGGAACATTCCAAGTTCCTGCTACATTACCGGATAAGTTGATCTGTATATAGTTGTTTGTAGGTGAATCTTCAATACATCCATAATAACTTGTTGTTACATTTGTAACTATTGGATTTACTGTGCTAGTAGTTAACGTTGAACCATAATTACTTGTGATTCCTCCGTATGTTAAACCAATGGTTCCTGAAGATATAGCATAGTTAGAACCTGCTCTTACGTTTGAATAGTAGAAATAAGCAGGACTTGATGTAGAAGTAGTAGGTCCATTAATGTTTAGTTGATAATAACCTCCTCCATTTGATGTTGATGAAGGAACCGTCCAAGAAGGTAAACCAGTAGCACCTGAATAGGAACCGTATGTTAAAGTAAGTAATGCGTTTACTCCATCACCATTATCTACAAATGTTGCTGAAGTAATTGAAAAATTAACAGGAGTACTTGATACACTTGAACTATTTGAGTTTGAATATCCTTCATAAACGACTGATAAACCTCCTTGTGTTAATGTGTACGTTGTGTTTGGAGACATAGTTTGGTAAGTGACTGTAAGTTTGTTAACAATTAGATTAGATGAAAGAATAGATAGTCCACCAATAGTAGTTGGATACGTCCATGAAGTAGGTGTAATAGAGGGAACATTCGCACTTAAAGTAAGTTTTCCACCTACGTTTATTAGAGAAGCAGTAATTGATAAATCAGGTGGTACAAATGTAACTGGACTTGTATAGTATGTTGTAAATCCGTCATACGTGTAATAAATATTACTTGCGGGAAAAGTAGCAGCTGCAACACTTTGTCCTGGCCATATAGAAGATGTAACTGAGTAAGGAATAGAAACACTCGTTCCAGTAAGTGGAAAGTTACATGTTGTTGTAGCACCTGTAGGAGCAGTAACATACCAACTTACACTCTGACCTGAAGCAGGATTCGTTATAGAACTATTCAGATTTAGGTTAAATGTTCTTGTTCCTCCAGTATCGGTTGTTCCAATAGTACCAAATCCCAATGTTGGAAATATAAAAGTATTTGTATTTATGTTTGTTGATAAACCTGAATTACCATCTATAAATGTTACGTTACATTGAACCGATGCACCTTGTGTAAATGCTCCTAGATCGTAGTTTGTTATAGTGGTTGTTGCATTACTAATTACTGAATTTCCTAATTTCCAATCTCCAGTTGTAGGTGAACTCGCGTTAAGTAAAGCATGTGTATTATTTTTGTCTGTAATTACTGCGCTTGTAATTGATGGATTTATAGTAGTAAAAGTATTTGAACTAGCTGCTCCTGCTATTCCCAAGTAAGATGTTGAATATGTTAATGTATATGTAGAACCCGCTGTTATATTGAAAGTATTGCTGTTATTAGTTCCGTAATAATTTGAGATAGTTGAGTTGTTCGAAGTCATTAAAACTGAATAATAAACTGTTCCTTTATCATCTGGATTTGTTGAAGGATATGTATTATAAGGATCCCAATTTGTTACTAATGTTGCTAGAGTCTGTTTAATAGTAAAATTAGTAATTAATGGAGGAACAGTAAGTGTAACTGCTGATGAAAGAACAGTAGATGAAGCTAAATTACTACTGTATATTGTCTGACTACCATTTGTAAACGTATTCGTAGAAAGTGTATAAGCAGTTACATTATATGAATAAACACCATTATCAATAAAAGGAGTGGTATTACCATCATTAGAAAAAGTTACACTTGTTCCATTTGTATTTGAAGCAAGAGTTGATGTTGTAGATTTAACTAAATAATTTTCAGCACCTGTAACGGAAGACCAATTGATTGTAATAAACTTACCGTTGTGTTTAGATGTTACGTTTTGAACAGCAGAAGTAATAGCATAATATGGATTAGGATTTGCAGGAGAAGAACCAACTTGTCCATCATTAATGCTATTGGAACCAGTAGTTAAATAGGCAGATATTGTGTATAAGAATCCTAAAGGTTGAGTTAAAACATAAACATTACATGAAGAAGTATAACTTCTAGAAATAGTTTGTGTAAGATTACTAGATTTACCAGTTGCATTTATTTGAAACCAAGTGTAGTTTGCAGAACCTGATGTTGCTGGAACAGTTACAGATAATTGATTTGGGTTGTTGTTATTTTGGGTAATAGAAACTGCATTTGTACTTGGAACTATAAAACTAACATTTGATGTAGAACCATAAATAGGAGTTGGAAGACCTGTTCCAGATTGAGAAGTTACCGCAGTTACTGAGATAGATAAAAATCCAGCACCTGAATCATATTGTTTAAAATTATATGTATTTCCAACTACAAAATTATTTAATTGAGGAGGGTATGATGGGTTAGGTGTTACTGGTGCGATATCTACATAATAAGATGGTATTATTTGAGGAGGACTTGTATAAATGACTGCCGATTGCCAATTTACATTTACGTTAAATGCTCCTCCATTTACAGTTACTAGAGGTGGATTTGTTGGTTTATACAATACTAACGGATTTTGTGTATTTGTAGTTACAGCATTTCCTTGAACTGCATTATATATAGGTATAACCGTATAAATATAAGATGTTCCTGCTATAGTTATAACATTGTTACTGATTGTAAGTTTATAGGATATATAATTATTACTTAATACATAAGTTCCACTCGAAGTTATTTGATTATTACTATA
>Ga0208105_1000419_pt1 | contig 14227 bp, 9 predicted proteins | sample CryBogCBE16Jul07_FD_184574 | JGI IMG/M metagenome (GOLD analysis project Ga0208105, IMG submission 184574) | Freshwater microbial communities from Crystal Bog, Wisconsin, USA - CBE16Jul07 (SPAdes) | ecosystem: Environmental > Aquatic > Freshwater > Lake | place: Crystal Bog, Wisconsin, USA... | reverse complement strand
TTTCCTCGAGTTCCAGAAGAACCACGAGGGGGACATGACCCCGAGCACCCCTGTCATCTCGCACATCTACGCCCTCCAGTCGAAGCTCGAGGACATCGCCGCCGAGGGGCTCGAGAACCGCTACGCACGCCATGCAGCCACCAACAAGCTCGTTGCCGACTGGGTCAATGCCCGAGGCTGGGAGTTCTTTGCCCCCGAGGGCTACCGCTCCGTCGGTCTCACCTGCGTGAAGAACAACAAGAACGTCGACGTCGCCGCCTGGATCGGCCGCCTCAAGGCCAAGCACTCCTGCATCATCGACGGCGGCTACGGTAAGATCAAAGGCCAGACCTTCCGCATCTCGAACATGGGCGACGAGACCGTCGAGACGATTTCCCAGCTCCTGACCTGGCTCGACGACACCTTCGAATAAGGCTCGTCGCTTTGAGCGCGGGGCGGTGTTGCTGCTCGTTCGCAGTAGGTCCACTACAGCTTCACTCGCGCGCCTTGCCCCGCATCTCAAATCACCAAGCCTGACCCCAAGTAGCTGATGCCGTTCAGCTCCTAACAGCCTAACAGTCTTCAGCCTAAACCCCTTCTCTCCTATGTCCCGCTACAAGGATACCGTCCTGCTTCCCAAGACCGACTTCCCGATGAAGGCCGGTCTGGCCCAGCGTGAGCCGGAACTGCTGGCCAGGTGGGAGAAGGAGGGGCTTTACGAGGCGATCCAGAAGGCACGCGAAGGGGCGCCCAAGTTCGTCCTGCACGACGGACCTCCCTTTGCCAACGGCGACGTCCATATGGGTACGGCGCTCAACAAGGTGCTCAAGGACCTCGTCGTCAAATCGAAGACGATGGCCGGATTCCAGTCCCCGTTCATTCCGGGATGGGACTGCCACGGTCTCCCGATCGAGTTCCGTGTCGTGAAGTCCTCCGCGGGCCTTACCCCGCTGCAGGTTCGGCAGAAGTCCGAGGAGTACGCCCGCAAGTTCATCGACATCCAGCGCGGCCAGTTCCGACGTCTGGGTGTCTTCGGTGACTGGGAGCATCCCTACCTGACGCTGGATCCCGGGTACGAGGCCGCGATCATCCGGTCCTTCGGCGCGATGGTGGAGAAGGGACTCGTCTATCGTAGCAAGAAGCCCGTCCTCTGGAGCACTGGTGCCCAGACAGCCTTAGCAGAGGCCGAGGTTGAATATCAGGAGAAGACCTCTCCCGCGATCTTCGTCAAATTTTCCGTGGATCATCATGAAGCGGCCTCCGTGGGGCTTCCCGATGACAAACCGCTCTCGATCGTCATCTGGACAACGACTCCTTGGACGCTCCCTGCCAATCTGGCCATCGCGGTTCACGCTGATTTTGAATATGTCGTTCTCGAGAATGCCTCGGAGCGCCTGATTGTGGCCACCGGTCGTGCCGAGACATTTCGTCAGGAGACCGGCTTGGAACTTTCCCAGCATGGCGAGCCCCGCAAGGGTTCGACCCTCGAGGGACTCAAGGCTCGCCATCCCTTCCTCGACCGCACGGCCACCGTGCACACGGCAGAGTTCGTGACGCTCGAGACCGGCAGCGGCTGTGTCCACATCGCGCCCGGTCACGGTGACGATGATTACCAACTCGGCCGAAAGGTCGGTTTGGAGCTCCTTTCTCCCGTCGACGACTATGGCAAGTTCACCGAGGAGTGCGGCGTGGCCACGCTCGTCGGGAAGGACGTCTTCGAAGGAAACGAGGAGGTGATCCGGATCCTCACGGAGAAGGGTGCCCTGCTCGGTCATCAGGATTACCAGCATAGCTATCCCCACTGCTGGCGCTCCAAGACACCGATCCTCTTCCGGGCCGTCGAGCAGTTCTTCATCCGGATCGACGCCCTGCGCGAGACCGCGCTAAAGGAAATCGACGCCACGAACTGGATTCCGCACTGGGGCCGCAACCGCATCCGTGGCACGGTTGAGTCGCGACCCGACTGGTGTATCTCTCGCCAGCGCACTTGGGGAGTGCCGTTACCCGTTTTCTATGACCCGCAGGGGGAGCCGATCCTCGATCCCGCTGTCATCGCCAAGGTCTCCGAGGTGGTGGCCGCCCAAGGGTCCAATGCCTGGTTTGCCCTCGATGATGCCGAGTGGTGCCGCCTGACCGGCGCTCCGGCCGGATCGACCCGCCGCAACGACACGCTCGACGTCTGGATTGACAGTGGTGTGAGCCATGAAGCCGTCCTCCGGGGACGTCCTGAGCTATCCTTCCCTGCCGATCTCTATCTCGAGGCAACCGACCAGCACCGCGGTTGGTTCCAGTCCTCGCTGATGACTTCGGTGGCGCTGAATGAAAAGGCCCCCTATCGGACTGTTTTGACCCATGGCTTCGTGGTCGATGTCGATACCCGGCAGAAGATCTCCAAGTCGAACCAGGGGCAGGGGGGCTATCAGAAGCCGACCGAGGCCGATCACTTTGTGAAGACCTACGGAGCCGATATCGTCCGCCTCTGGGCCTCGAGTGTCCAGTTCACCGACGACGTTCCCTTCTCCGAGGAGATCTTCGCCCGTCTCACCGATTCTTACCGTAGGATCCGTAATACGCTTCGCATCCTGCTGGCCAATCTTGCCGACTATGATGCGTCTGCTCCCGCCGCCGAACCGACCGCGGTCGACCGCTGGATCCAGGCTCGTCTTCAGGAGACGGTGAACGAGTGCCGCAAGGCTTATGCGGAACTCGCCTTCCAGAAGGTCTATCAGGCGGTGACCCAGTTCTGCGCCGTGGAACTCAGCAGCATCTACGTCGACGTGACTAAGGATCGTCTCTACTGCGATCCCGCCAACGCACCGCGTCGCCGCGCCACGCAGGCCGTGATGGCCAAGGTCTTCGAGGATCTCGTCCGATTGCTGGCACCGATCCTCGCCTTCACGGCCGAGGAGGCCTGGGGTCACTTCCGTCCCGGAACCTCCGTCCATCTTCAACTCTTCCCCGAGGAACAGGCTCCTGATCAGCAGATCCTCGCTCGCTTCGAGGCGCTTCTCGCCCTGCGCACCGATGTTTCCCAAGCCCTTGAAAAGGCTCAGCGTGATGGAATCATTGCCAAACCGCTTGAAGCGACTGTGGCCGTCACGACCGAGGATCCCTTGGTGCTGGAATTCATCGAAAGAGGCCTTGCCGAGATCGAGGAATTCCTGATCCTGAGCAATCTTTCGATCGGCAAGGGGCCCAAGGAAATCGTCATCGGTAAGACAGAATTCGCGAAATGCGAACGTTGCTGGCGGCACCGTGACGAGGTGGGTTCGCACGCGGAGCACCCGACCCTCTGCGGCCGCTGCACGGAAGCAGTCTCCGCGGCATGAGCCCGGCACGGCCGATTTCCAAGCCTGTGGCCTGGGCGATGATCCTCCTTCTTTTTCTGGCCGATCAGACCAGCAAATGGGTGGTTGTCCATCAGATTGGCTTTCAGGAAGCCGTTGCGGTGATTTCCGGATTGTTCAGTCTGACCCATGTCTACAATACGGGCGCTGCCTTCAGCATGATGCACGATAGCAACCGCTTCTTTGCCATTCTCTCCCTGACGGTCTTTGTGCTTCTGATTGTCCTGCGCCGTCACTTCCAGGGGCTTCTCATGCAGTGGGGATGGATCCTGATCCTTTCCGGAATTCTTGGCAATGTCACCGACCGTATCCTCCGGGGTCATGTTGTCGACTTTCTCGACTTCCAGTTCGGTAGCTACCACTGGCCTGCCTTCAATGTCGCCGACTCCTGCATCTGCGTGGCCGCCGGTCTTTTCCTGATCTCCGGCTTTTCTTCGGGCGACCGTGGGGGTAAGAAAGTCGTATGAAATATCCCGTCAGCCCCAAGGGCACGATCCATGGCCTTGTCTACTTCCGCCGCATGGTGGATAAGATCCGCCTGCATGCCGCCGGGGAACTTGGCGACGATTACATTCCCAATCTTGGCAAGGCTTTCGACGAACGCTGCTGCAAGTTGCTCGGGATCTCCTACGAGGCGTTGGCGGGCGAGGTTCGCAAGGGGCTGACCGACGACCAGGCCTGGGATTGGGCCGTAGCCAACGGCAAGGCTCCCGATGAGGAGCAGACCGAGGTCTGGAACGGCTTCATGTCGAAGCGAGGTTGGAACGATGAGGGTGCCGAAACACTTGCCCGTAGGAAGAAAGAGGGGGGCTTTGAAAAACGCGACGATATCCGGACGATGTTCGACTACATTGACGCCGACGAGGGACGTCTCTGATTGGATTTCCAAATGGGGAGGGGGCGATAGGGGATTCTTCAGAACTTTTTCCCAGAATGATTCCTTGCGGGCAGGGATATTTTCCCGTCCGGTTCCTATCCCTTGGTGTGATGATCGCAAAGCCATTGTTTCGGGTCCTTTTCGAAGCCCGTTTTTTTATCGTTTCAACCTTCCTGATCTTCCCTGCATCATCCTCTCCATGTCTTCCCGAACCGATGCGCTGGTCCGTCTCTTCAGGGATGACGATCCCTCAACGGTGGGGTTGGTGAAGGAACAGCTTCTCCTGCAAGGGGAGTCGATTATTCCCGAACTGAGGGATCTGCTGAATGCCGATTCGGCCATTGTTGCGGCCCACGCTCAGGAGGTTCTGCATCAGATTGCGGGCAAGAAGGCATCAGGGCGTCTCGAGGAGATGATCCGCAGCGGGAAGGATCTGCCGTGGGAGGAGGTTTCTATGCTGGTAGCCTCGGCCCTTCTTCCGTGGGTCGATCCCTCGGACACCCGTGCCCAACTGGATTCCTGGGGTGAGGAACTCCGTTCCCTGCTCGCGCTTGATCCCGAGCATCCCGTGCAGGCCATCACCGGCTTCCTGCATGGATCGCTCGGCTTTGATGGCAATGCCGCCGACTACTACAACCACGAGAACTCGATTCTGCCCACCGTGATCGAGAACAGGAAGGGGCTGCCGCTGACCCTCACCCTGCTCTACCGTTTTGTAGCCGCACGTGCCGGACTCGAGATTCAGGGGGTGAACCTTCCGGGGCATTTCATCGCCCGTTACGACGAGGTCTTTTTCGATCCCTTCCACGGGGGGCGCATCCTGAGTCTGTCGGATTGCGCCGACATCCTGGCCAGGCAGGGATTGGAGCTCACCGACGAGCATCTGGAAACGCCCGGTTCCCGCGAGGTCGTGGCCCGGATGCTTGCCAACCTGGGGCATGCTTACTCGGTCGAGGAATCGCGTTGGCAGAAGGCGATGGTCGACCGCTGGCTTGGCCTGCTGACCGGTGCCGAACAATGAGGATCGAGCTCCTCAACACTGGCAGCGAACTTCTGCTGGGCACCGTCCTCGACGCTCATCTCCAGTGGTTGGCACAGGAGATGTTTCCGTTGGGCCTGCGGATCGGCAGGCAGGGAACGGTTCCTGACGGATCCCCGATCCGGGATCTGCTGCAGGAGGCTTTCGCCCGCTCCGATCTGCTGATCGTGACTGGTGGGCTCGGGCCGACGACCGATGACATCACCCGGGAGATTGCGGCGGAGCTGACTGGACGGAAACTCCACCTTCATCAGGAGACACTCAATCGGATCCAGGAGCGTTGTCGCCGTCGGGGATTCGCGTTTCAGGAACGGATGATGCGTCAGGCCATGGTTCCCGAGGGCGCGAATGTTCTTCCGAATGGCAACGGTACCGCGCCGGGACTGCATCTTCCCGCCCGGGACGGCATCCCCGACATCTTTCTATTACCCGGTCCCCCAAGGGAATTGCAGCCGATGGCGAGAGAGCATCTGATCTCGTTTCTGCGGGAGAAGACTGTCGGTCAGGATCGCCCCGAGTGCCGGATCTATCGCGTCGTCGGGATGGGGGAGTCGATGCTGGAGGCGAAGGTGGGACTGGAACTCTCCAAGCGCAGTGATCTTGAGGTTGGCTATTGCGCCCGGCCAAACGAGGTCGATTTCCGCCTGATCGGTCCGAAGGAAGTGCTTGATGCCGTGGAACCGCTGGTGCTTGATGCGGCAGGCGACCACCTCCTGCCCATGGAGGATGATTCGATGGAGGAGAGTGTCGTCCGCTTGCTGGCCGAGCGCGGAGCTACTCTGGCCACGGCTGAGTCCTGCACCGGCGGTCTCCTCGCCAACAGGATCACTGATGTTCCGGGAGCTTCAGCCGTTTTCGTGGAAGGTTTCGTGACCTACAGTAATACCTCCAAGACCGAGCTTCTCGGGGTTCCCACGGAACAGATCTCCGCTCATGGAGCTGTCAGCGAGGAAGTCGTCCGCGCCATGGCTGCCGGGACGCTTGCAAAAAGCGGCGCCACCCACGCCCTCGCCACGACCGGCATCGCGGGACCGGGCGGAGGCAGTGAGGATAAGCCGGTAGGAACCGTCTGGTTGGCACTCACCACAAGGGGAGAGGGGACCGTTTCATGGAAGCAGTATCTTCCCCTTGACCGCAGGGCGTTCAAACAGGCTGTCACCCAGTCGGCACTCGACCGCCTCCGCCGCCATCTGGAATTATCAGCCTAATCATGAGCATCACCTCCAGAGAGCCGACTGCCGAGGAGATCCGTCTCGGCGAGGATGCCCGACGCGAGAGGTTCTGGAAGCTCTGGGGAACCTATCTTTCCGAGCGCCAGTGGGGCACCGTCCGGGAAGATTACTCCGCGGACGGCGATGTCTGGAAGTCGTTCAGCTTCGATCAGGCACGCAGCCGTACCTACCGCTGGGGTGAGGATGGTCTGCTCGGTCTGAGCGACCGATTCGGTCGTCTCTGCTTCGGACTCGCTCTCTGGAACGGCAAGGACCCGATCCTCAAGGAGCGCCTCTTTGGTCTCACCGGTCCGCAGGGAAATCACGGCGAAGACGTCAAGGAGCTCTACTACTACCTCGACGCAACCCCAACCCATTCCTATGCCAAGGGGCTCTACAAATACCCACAGGCTGAGTTCCCCTACGCCAAACTCGTTTCGGAGAATGCCGGACGCAGTCGCGACCTCCCCGAGTATGAGCTGCTCGACACGGGAATCTTTGACGGGAACCGATACTTCGACGTTCAGGTGGAGTATGCCAAGGAGTCGATCAAAGATATCCTGATCCGGATCACCGTCACCAACCGTGCTCCCGAGGAGGCGTCGCTGGTCCTCCTTCCTACGCTTTGGTACCGCAATACCTGGGCCTGGGGGAAGATCAGCGAGGAATGCTTGGAGGAGCCCCAGATCTCGGTCGCATCGTCGGGAGTGCTTTCCGCACACCATGCAGCGATGGGCGAGTATCTGCTGGCATGCGGGAAGGCTTCCGACGGCAAGGCCCCGGAATTCCTCTTCACCCATAACGAGACCAACTGTGAGCGTCTTTACGGTTCCATCTCCCGGAAAAAGTTCACCAAGGACGCCTTCCATGATGCGGTGATCCACGGGAAGACTGCCGCGGTGAATCCGGGCATGACCGGAACCAAGGTTGCCGCGCGCTATGATCTCTCCATTCCTGCGGGAGCCAGCGTGGAAATTCGCCTCCGTCTGGCGGAAAAAGGAGAGTGGCGCGATCCTTCGGTCGATCCGCTCGGAGAGAATCATTCCGAGGTCTTTGCGATCCGCCTCGATGAGGCCGAGGAATTCCACGCCGCGCTCAATCCCGCCCTCGATCCGGAGCAGCGGCTTGTCGCCCGTCAGGCCTATGCGGGATTGCTCTGGAGCAAGCAGTTCTACAACCTCGTCCAGAGTGAGTGGGCCCGGGGAGATGTGACCGAACCCGCCCCTCCCGCAGGTCATGACGAACGCAATGCCGACTGGGTACACCTCTTCAACCGAGACATCCTCTCGATGCCCGATACTTGGGAATATCCCTACTATTGCTCCTGGGACCTTGCCTTCCATACCGCGGCTCTTGCGCGGGTCGATCCGGAGTTCTGCAAGGAGCAGCTGATTCTTCTTCTGCGCGAGTGGTACACCCACACCAACGGACAGATGCCCGCCTACGAGTGGAACTTCTCCGATGTGAACCCTCCGGTCCATGCCTGGGCCGCCCTTCGGCTTTACCGCCAGCAGAGGGAGTTAGGAAAGGATGACGCGGCCTTCCTGGAGCGTGTTTTCCAGAAACTCCTTCTGAATTTCAACTGGTGGGTGAACCGCAAAGACAGCGACGGCAACAACCTCTTCGAGGGGGGATTTCTCGGTTTCGACAACATCTCCGTCTTTGATCGTTCCAAGCCGCTCCCCACGGGCGGCCGTCTCAAGCAGGCCGACGGCTCCTCCTGGATGGCCTTCTACTGCATGTGCATGCTGCAGATTGCGCTTACCCTCTCTGAAAAGAATCCGGTGTATGAGGACATGGGAACGAAGTTCATCACCCACTTCACTCGAATCGTCGGGGCCATGAACGACTTCTGCGGCACCGGTCTCTGGAACGAGGAGGATGGCTTCTACTACGACCTGCTCGAACTTCCCGACGGGGAGCATGTCCCGATCAAGGTTCGATCGATCGAGGGATTCATGCCGCTCGTCGCCACGAGTTACGTGACCGGACTCCAGCGCCGGAAGAGTCCCGGCTTCGAGACCCGCCTCCTTTGGGCCGTGAAGAACAGGCCCAAGCAGGCAGGGCATCTGCTCGACGTGAACGGCGACATCATGGACATCGGCAAGGATCTCCTGCTGACGGTCACGCCGCGGGCCCGCCTGGAGAAGATGCTGCGCTACCTCTTCGATGAGAATGAATTCCTTTCCCCCCACGGCATCCGCTCGGTTTCCAAATTTCACGAGAGGCACCCCTACGTCTACACGGTTAACGGCACGCCTTACTCGGTCGACTACGAGCCGGGCGAGGGGAGAACGGGGATGTTCGGGGGGAACTCCAACTGGCGCGGCCCCGTCTGGCTCCCGATCAACTACATGATTATCCAGGCCCTCAAGACCTATGATCGCTTCTACGGCGAATCCCTGAAGGTGGAATTCCCCACGGGATCTGACAACCGTGTCACGCTCGGGGAGGCGGCCCGACTGCTTTCGCTCCGTGTCGCCTCCCTCTTCCTGCCCGATGCGGAGGGAAAGCGTCCCGCTCACGGTGCCGAGGAGCGCTACGCCTCCGATCCGGCCTGGAAGGATCTCATCCTCTTCTACGAATACTTCCACGGCGATACCGGCCGCGGGTGCGGGGCGAGTCACCAGACGGGGTGGACAGCCCTGGTGGCCGAACTCCTTACCAAGGAAGTTTGCTAATCAGCGCCGTATCAGTTCAAGGGCTGTCCGGAACGGCTGACTCGGCACCTTGATCGAGCCGTCCAGCGGCATGCTCATCTCGCAGATCAGGAAGATCGCCCCGGCAATGCTGAGAGAACAGAAAAAGAGAACCATGATCACCGTGGGATTTCGCGGGGCGAAGAGTCCGTAGACAAAAGTAAGGAAGGTGATCCAGAAAATCGGGATAACTACCAAGGTTAGTGGGAGTTTGGAGGTCGATTCGATGGTGATCTGCCAACGTTGCTTATTCAGTTCTGTTGCGATTGCAATGGCATTATTCTGCATCTGCTGGGCTCCCGGATTATTCGATTTGAGGTTCGCGATCAATTTGACCATCTCGAGGATGGTCGATCCCTTCCTGAGGGCATCAGAGCTTTTCGTCGCAACTTTGTTATTTTCAGGCCAGATGTCGCCAAGGATCGCAGTGACCCGCTCAAGAAGGGTCTGACGAAGCGGATCTGCCTCGGGACCGTAGTTTTTGAGTGTCTGATTGAGACTGATCGTGTTGGCGGCGGCCTCATTAATCAGGATATTCACCCGGTCGTAGGTTCCTTTCGAGGAGGATACCAAAAGTCCGAGGATCAAGGCAGCCATGGTAGCGATGAGACCTGCGCCAAGTTTTACGCTCTCCTGGGATTCCTTGCTCAAATGGTGAGAGGGAAGAATGCCTTGCATAAGGAGCCCTCCCAAGGCTCCTCCAAAAATGCAGAGAAAGGACACCGAGGCAATGAGATAGGAATGCATAGTTAGGATACTGCAGTGCCAGTGCTACCTTTTGAAAGATAGATAAAAGCTCCCTGGGCTGCACGGGTTCCCGTTGAGAAGCATCCTTGGAGTAGATAACCGCCCGTGGGGGCTTCCCAGTCGATCATCTCTCCCGCGAGAAAAAGCCCCGGAATCCTACGGACCATCAGGTTGTCGTCCAGCTCCTTGAATGAAACCCCTCCAGCCGAGGAGATGGCCTCCTCGATCGGTCTGGGGCCTATGAGAGGAATGCGGAGTGATTTGGCCGCCTTGGAAAGCAGGAGAGGGGAGTGCAGGGCATCGGGTGATGCATAGGCACCTAGCAGAGAGGATGCGGCCACGCTCAGGCGCCATTTTTGGGTGGCAACAGAAAGGATGTTATCCGAATCAGAATGAGCTATCTTTGAGGCCAATTCCTGATCGGAAAACGTCGGTTTGAGATCAAGGAAAAGCTCCGGATTTTGCATGCTTCTGAGCACGGATCCTAGTTGATAGAGCGCTCCTCCCTCGAGACCGGTACGGGTGATCAGGAGTTCCCCCTGAATAGAGACTCCGTCAGCCGTTACGGTCAGGTTCTTGAGGGGTTGGCCCTCTGAAGTAGCTAGGATGTCCGATTTCCATTTAACATCCCATCCGCAATTGGCTGGGGAGAAGGGTTTGATTTGGACTCCCTGCCCTTCAAGAAGGGGAACCCATGCGGCATCCGATCCTGTCTCAGGCCAAGAAGCACCACCCAAGGCAAGAACCACGGCTTCATGGACGGCGGTTTTCGTCCCTTCTGGAGTTAGGAATGAAAGAGATAAACGGCCATCATTGCAATCGATCCCTATCCACTTCCATCGGGACTTGAACTGAGTTCCCTGATTCTTGAGGCGCCTGATCCATCGACGCAGAAGATGAGCCGACTGAAATTGTGAGGGGAAGACCCTGCCGCTGGTTCCGACAAATGTTTCCACGCCGAGTCCTTGAGCCCAGGCCCTTAGATCCGCATTTCCAAAGTCTTCAAGGAGGGATGTCCAGAATCCGTCTGGATGAGATCCTTTGTAGCGGGTTGCAAAGCGCTCTTTCTCCTCGGAATGGGTCAGATTCAGCCCACCGCGTCCCGCGACCAAGAATTTCCTCCCAACGGAAGGTTTTCCCTCATAGAGGGTGACGTGAATGCCGGAGGCTGAAAGGATCTCCGCAGCCCTGAGTCCAGCTGGACCACCGCCTACAACAGCAACACTCACAAGGTTTTTCCTAATTACAGAATAGTAATAACAATCCTATCCAGTTGTTCTTAATCCACTTGCGATTGCGTTAATGGAAAGAAGAACGCGAGGAAGAAGTTCCTCTGCCTTGGCGGGATTATCGGCTCTGTTCCGTCTCCAGGCGGCCAATGTCTTGATCTGTTCCTCGTGAAGCACGGCCAAAGCGCGGGCTCGGAGTTTCAGAGTCTTGCCCATGCGGGGGCGGCGTTCCTCAAGGGTGCCACCAAAAACCTTGCGCAGTTGCTTCTGAGTCTTTTTGAAGTCCGTCGAGATGATCTTGAAGACCTTTTCCCGGATCTTTTTATCCGATACCAAGGTCGAATAACCTTCCATGATCTCCAGATCTGCGCTGGCTATGTTAGTTTCCACGTTGGAGAGGACATAATAAAGAAAAGGATAGTTACGCAGGTTTCTGGCCAAGGCCTTGAAGAGGTCGGAGTGCTTCTTTTCAAGGGACTCCAAAGCGGTGCCTACCCCGAACCATCCGGGCAGGTAGTAACGGCACTGGTTCCAGCTGAAGACCCAAGGGATGGCCCTCAGGTCGGCAAGGCTGCGCTGACCGGAGCGCCGCTTCGGACGGGAGCCGATTCGGCTGGCTTCCAAGGCGTCGATCGGTGTGGCCTGATCGTAAAAGGTGATGAAGCCCTCGGTCTCGATGAGGGTGCGGTAGGCCTTGCGGCTTGTTTCGGCGAGGAAGGCCGCGATGGTGGTCTCGTTGCCGTCCTGCTTGCCTGGGCGTCTTCCGGCCAGAGATGCCTCAGTGACACCGGCGAGCAGGAGTTCGAGATGGTAGTTGGCCGTCTCCACATCAGCGTATTTCTGAGCGATCGTTTCGCCCTGTTCCGTCATCCTGTGATCCCCGAGGAGTGTTCCCGGCGGCAGTGCGTCGAGGAAGAGGTGGGTTGGGCCCGCGCCCCGGCTGATCGTGCCCCCCCGGCCATGGAAGAACCGCAAGGCGACTCCGGCCTCCGCGGCGACGCTGGTCATCGCCTCCTGGGCCACATGGAGTCCCCATTGGCTGGCCATGATGCCGCAGTCCTTGTTGCTGTCGCTGTAGCCGATCATGATCTGCTGCACGGGCAGCGTGCCGTGACGGCGGTCGAGCGAGGCTGCGGCGAACGGTTCGGCAAGGAACTCACGGAGTAACCCGGGGCTGCGTTCCAGATCGTCGAGAGTCTCGAAAAGCGGGACAATCGGCAGGGGCGAGGAGAGAATCCCATCCTTCCACTCGGTCAATCCGGCCTCACGGGCCAGGACGGCTACCACAAGGAGATCCGAAAGCTGCCGTGTCATGCTGATGATCAGGGAACCGATGCCGTCGCGACCCTGTTCCCGGATGTGCTCCCGAAGGACGTCGTAGCAGCTCAGGACGGCATCGGCTTCCTTGCCGAGTCCCGTGTGCTGGGAGGCTCCGAGGAAGGGGCGGGGCGAGCGCAATTCCGCACGGAGGAACTCAAGGCGCTTCGACTCCTCCCAAGCCGTGAAGTTCTCACCGTCTGGGATGGCGGCGGCCTTGAGCAGTTGGGCCATGGCCAGATCGTGGGTGCCGCTGTTCTGGCGGATATCGAGATCGACCAGATGGAATCCGAAAACCCCGAGGATGCGTTGCACGGGCCAGATGGTCTCGCGGATCAGGCGGTCGGCCCCCACTTCCTCGAGACTCTCCGAGAGGATGGCGAGATCCTCGGCAACCTCCTCGGTGCGGGTATAGCGGTTACCCGATGCATTGATCCAGGCTTGGTCAGCCGCCCCGATCTGGAGCGGAAGTCTTCCCTGCATGAGCAGGACGAGTTGTCGCCATGGTTCACCGGGATGACGCGCGACGATCTGGTCGCCAAGCGCGCCCAGTTCCTTTTTCAGGGTGGCCACCCTTTTGACGAGGGTCTCGGAGGCTTTCTGGAAGTGGCTGGAGAGGGGAAGCGCGGCGGCCAGTGTGTCGAACTCGCGGTGCAGCACCAGCAGGGCGTTAAGACGGTGTTCCCGAAGTGTCTCGCGTGTCACCTCTGCGGTGACAAAGGGGTGGCCGTCACGGTCGCCACCGACCCACGACCCGAACCGGATCACCGGACGCGTCGCGGGTTCGCCGATGAGATCCTTGGGGAAATTCTGTTCGTTCCAAGCCCAGCGCAGGCGGGTGTCGAGGTGGGTGACGGTCGCGGGAAGGATGTCCCGTAGATAGAACATCAGGGCGCGGCGCTCATCGGCGACCTCGGGCTGATCGAGGAAGATCTCGCCGCTTCTCCAGAGGCGCTCCAGGCAGATCTTGATTTTACGCCTGATCTCGCTCCGCTCGCTCGGGGTGAGATCGGGTCGGTCGGCTTGGGAGAGAAGCTGCTGGATGAGGCGGTGCTGTTCCAGCACGGCACCCCGCTTGGCCTCGGTCGGGTGGGCCGTGAAGACCGGCTCGACGCGGACCGAGGGAAGGTAGGCGGCGATTTCCTCGGGGGTCCAGCCCTTGTCTCCGAGACGCTCAAGCTGGTTTCCCCAGAGGCCGCGCTGGGAGGAAAGGCCGTGGTGGATCTCCTTGAGACGACGTGTCCGGTCCGCGGCGTTGGCCTCGACGATGTTGAGAAGCTGGAAAGCGATGGAATAGGCCTGCTCTAGCCCCTTGGTACCCTTGATCTGTGCTTCCTCACGGATCCAGGGGAGACGGTTCTTGACCTCTTTCTCACCAAGCTCCTCGAGGAGTTCGTCGAGACAAGTCATGAGTTCGAGGAGATCCTGATCGATCTTGGCGAAGCCTTCGGAGATGTATTTTTGTTCCATCGTAAAACTGGGTCGCATCATCGCCCCTAGGGACGAAAAAGTTCAACCAATCAGAGCAAAAACTTTGCCAAGAGGAGGTGTTGAAACGTGAAAGAGTTAAAAAGTTACAATGGGCACAGACTTTTCCATCGGGAGCGCAAATGAAGTGTTAGTCCAATAGGAAACCCTCCAGCTTAGCTGGAGGACCCCTGGAGTTTGACAGCTCCGGGAGTCGCTCGGAGTCTCTGATCGTGAACCGCTGAAAGTTTACGAAAGGAGACAAAGATGAAGGTATACGAGAGCCTCAGGCACACAACCTGGGAGTGCAAGTAT
>Ga0208105_1000409_pt1 | contig 14555 bp, 15 predicted proteins | sample CryBogCBE16Jul07_FD_184574 | JGI IMG/M metagenome (GOLD analysis project Ga0208105, IMG submission 184574) | Freshwater microbial communities from Crystal Bog, Wisconsin, USA - CBE16Jul07 (SPAdes) | ecosystem: Environmental > Aquatic > Freshwater > Lake | place: Crystal Bog, Wisconsin, USA... | reverse complement strand
GGTCCAGCAGAATAAGGATGAGTTAAAGCACCAGGACCTGAACTAACGCTGACAATTGGAGGAAATTCTGCGCTCATAAGACGGACACCTATGACGTCACCGTATTGACGAGGAAGGTAGACTGTGAAATCTCCGTTAGTGTAAAATTTAGAAGTGTCTCTATCTCCAGAATCAATAGAAATTACCTTCTTTACAGTGCGTAATTTCTTTTCAGGTTTGGAGGCAGAAACTAAAACCCCATTGTAGTCAAACGCTCTGTTCATTTGTTATATTTCACATGGGAAGTTTTACAGGTCTTATTAAACCAACTACGTGCCTTCGCCGTCTTTTTTGCTTTTCTTACTAAATCAGCATCAGTAGTGTAATGTGTCTTGCCACAGGTCAACATACTGGCCGCCCGAGCATACCCCCATTGTTGTGCAGATGCCCCTGGTCGGTGTCCCGTTCTCCACGCCGCCATTCCTCGATTGTATGATGCCTTTACGATAGATAAGGGAACTCCTGTTGCCTTGGAATACGCTTGCAACGAATGGGCTTTGGGAAACTTACGTCGCCATTCTTTCACGTATTTGGAAGTTCTGGTCTTGACACCCTTGTCGGTCAAAAAAGGTCTGTACGCCTTTGGATTTTTCCAAGACATAGCTCGTCTCCTTGTAGCAGACCTTTTTCTTTGTAAGTTTTGTTTCTGAGTGAGGCCTGTAAAGTATCTCGCAGGCCAATACATTATACTTATCGGATATTCATCTTTTCAAGCATCTCGGCCAACATATCTCTTCGTTCTGGAGTGATTTGTTTCTCAACAAAATGTTCTACGACCAAACAGAAGTCTCGATACACTGCGATATCAAACGTCCCTGTTTTCTCAATTGATTTTGCCAAAATGTTCAATGATTTTTGACCTTCAACCAACATCTGTTGTTCTTCAGGAGTTTCTGCCTCATTTGAATTCTGGAAATCGTTTCGGAAATAATTGTATATTTTCATGATATATTCGTTGTGATCCTTAAACCAGTCTTCGTCCAAGTCATATTCTCCTGCTGTTTCAAGCAGAGCTCTTCGTAGATACCAATAATTTCGTTCGGCATCAGTTAGTTCTTCTTCTGGTTTTGTTAAGACAAGTTCGTATTCTTCAACATCTTCGTCCATTTTTGTTATTAATTCATTCAGACTCATTTTTGATTTCGTTTTTGTTTTATAGAATAATTCCGTTTTATACTTTTATCATGGAATGAGCTACCCAAACTGTGAGAGCAGCACCAAATTCAGCGATCAAGTAAGAAACAGTCTTTTGTTGAGATAATTTACCTGATGCAAAAGCCCACAAGACCAATGCAGGATTGAAGTATCCTCCTGAAATTTTTCCAATTAAGCCTATAGCTATTGCCAAAGCAGCAACTACAAAAATAGGATTGGTAGTGAACGCTAAAGCTCCTACTAATAAACATGTACCTAAGTATTCGCCAAAAGCAGCAGTATACATTGTATTATATAATTAAGAATGAAATATTTGATCGTAAAAGGCTGGCTTGGCTTCGGAGACAGACTGGAATCAACAATCATGTGTGTGAAATATGCACAAGACCATAATCTTCAAATTTATGTTGATTGGACAGACTGTATGTGGAGTCATGGTCAGGAAACGTTTTACAGTTACTTTAAACTTGTGAATATGCCAGTTCTTAATTCATTAGACGATATTCCTGCGGACGCTACAATATACCCTTCGTTTTGGAAAGATAAGTTGAAAGCTCCTGTCACCCAAGAAATTTTCGATAAAAGCAAGGAACTTGGAATTCTTACAAACTTTTTGAAAACTGAAGAAACTTACCCTGCAGACGTTATCGTTTATGCATGCATTGGGAACCGCACAATTTACTCTGAAATACCATTCTTCTCGAAAGTGTTCCGTGTAAAAGACGAACGTATCCTCAGAGAAATCGCTAAGCGTCAACAAACGTACCAATTATCTACATCTATTGGCATTCATATCCGAGGAACGGATCGTATACTGAACTTACAAAAACGCGAAAGAAGTATTCAGCATATGGCCGTGAACGCAGTAATGCACGGTGGATTGTCTGGAGTGAAGATGATAGCGGTTGGAGACGATAAAGAATCAGTAGCTTTATGGAAACGGTTCTTTCCTGACGTTAAAGTCCTGAGTTCTTATTCTCTGGCAAACACGATAAAGAAAGGAATACATAATGCCAGTAAAGAAGATTTAAATATAACCAGAGATGAGATGAATGTTGAAATGCTGGTTGACTTTTTTACGTTGGCGTCATGTTACAAGATATTTACAACGTTCAGAGACAGTCGGTTCGCAAGAGAAGCAAGACAGTTGCATCCGTATATAACAACCATACTAAGAAACGAATAAATATCTGGACAGAGGAAAGAGAGCAATAAGATGTTGACTTTACAAGGATACAAAATAGCTAAGAAAGATGTACCTAATATGGCTGAAGTCCGCAGAGCTTTGAACGTAAGACCGTATGTTCCTTCAGTGTTTGTGAAACCTCAGTATGTTTCTAGATACCCCGTATTCACAGAAACCGATCATCACTTGTTTGTTCCAAAACATTACGGAATCCAAACGTTCGGAAATATCACAGAAAACCGACGCGACGTTCCCAAAACGGATCCAAAATTTTGGGAATTCGCTGGACAGATTCGGCCTGCTCAAAAAGAAGTTGTGGAATCGTATTTGTGTCCTGAACCGCGCGACGGAATCATTTCCTTGCAAACAGGAGGAGGCAAGACGGTATGTGCACTCTACATTGCTTCTAAAATCCAGATGCCTACCATCGTTCTAGTTCATAATACTTTTCTAAGAGACCAATGGTTAGACCGAATCAAGACCTTCCTCCCCAAAGCAAGAATAGGAAGTATTCAAGGCGAAGTGGTAGATGTACAAAATAAAGATATAGTTGTAGCTATGCTTCAGAGTGTCTCTTTGAAAGAGTATCCGTCTTCTGCTTTCCAGTCGTTTGGGTTTGTGATTGTAGATGAGTGTCATCATATTGCTTCTGAATCGTTCTCACAATCGCTTACCAAAATGACTTGCAAACACATGCTTGGATTGTCTGCGACTCCCGAACGCAAAGATAAATTGATGTATGTCATAAACTGGTTTTTGGGCCCTATGCTTTATAAGTCCGATACGTCAGATAAAGTAGATGAAAAAGTGCGAGTGGAAGTTTACGACTTTGAACAAGGAGACGATGCATATAACGAAATCATATATAATAATTCTGGTGTGATGTTCACTACTTTGATGATCAACAAGGTAGCAGAATATGCGCCACGTAATGAACTTATTCGTGAACTTTTAGAAGATGCGTTTGAGGAAGAAGGAAGACAAATACTTGTTCTTACCGATCGCGTAGAACATACGAAAACGATCTTCGATATTCTTCCTCCTGCTCTGCAATCCCAAGCAGGAATACTTGGGAGAAACGTGAAAGCTGCCGACCGAACAGTTATGTGCGAAACTAAACGTATTCTAATTGGAACTTACGCGATGTGCAAAGAAGGGTTTGATGTGGCTACGTTGAACACTTTGCTTATAGCTACACCAAGACCCGATGTTGACCAGATTGTAGGCAGAATTCTGAGAGTGGAAAAGGATAAGAGAAAAGTAGATCCTCTTATTATTGATATAGTTGATCCTGCGTTTCGGAGACAGTTTCAAGAACGATTGGGTCTTTACAGAAAACGCAACTACCAAGTAGAAAAAATGAAGCTTCTAATTAATGAGGACTCGGAGAAACCAGTCTCTGCGTAAAACCCGAAAGGGAGGCAAAGTGTTAGGAAAAGGATACTTTGCTAAAGTCATTGATCCTGCGATTCCATGCAAAGACGGACGCGATATGTCCAAATACGTTTCTCGTATTTCAATGAGAGAACGCGAAGAAGATATAGTTTCCAAGAATCACAAGAAACTTATCAAGAAATTGAAGGAAATTGATCCTGACCAAAAACATTTTTATTATCCAGAATACTGTGAACCAGGTGTGATGTTGGAAGAAAACAAGAAAGATGGCGTCACTTACAAAAACAAGAAGTATTCGGAAATTCTAATAAAAGGTCACGAAGAATGGAATCCGTTCGGACGAAAGGACCGTTCTTGGATTGGGTTTTTGAAAGGAAAGAAAAAGGGTCGTAAATCACCATATCCTCATCGTACAAAAGAACAGGAAGAATACCTCCTCCAATCCATTAAGCTATTGCATGACAACGATATAATCCATGGGGACTTGCATGGTAAAAATGTGATTATAGCCAATGATGGAATGCCACGTATAATTGACTTTGGTGAATCAGTTATAGATGCCAAGAAAAGTGAAATTGAAGAAGAAAAGGCTTACGTTGAAGATTCGTGGCCTCATTTAGATGTTTACTGGCGTGACAGTCGTCAATTTCCTCATTCAATTTAAGTATTTGGTATTAATCGCTGAAACTCATCCATGAAAACCACGAGCTCATTCTTTTCCAGTTTCTAAATACATTTGCAGGTTGAGGTTCTTTCAATGCAAATGGAGTAATGAGCGCCCAGTCCAAAGGTTCATCTAACTTCTCAACTTTTTCTTCCGAATAAGTTCTTGTCATCCAAGAACAGTCTCCTATACGATGAAGGACATACACTTTCTTTGTGTGTCCATCATGGTAATACACTCTTCCTTCTAGATCGTCTACTTTAATTGATGTATTTGATTCGAACATTGTTTATTAATATTCTTCTTCGTCAAAATCGTATTCGGGTGCATAATCGTCAAATGGACGATCAGCCAAATCACCATAATCTCCTCTGTCCGGATCTATTAAATCACCTTTTTCGTTCATTTGTTCGTCTCCGTCATCTACTAAACCCCGATTCGTGAATCCTCCTTCAGGTACATCAATTGGGTTTACATCATCGTCTTCTATTTCCGTAAACACAGGGAAATCCTTAGCTATCAACCTACGATCTTCTTTGGTGAATATATACTGAGCAATTCCAATATCCAACAACATCTTTGTGACTTCACGTTCACGATCCGATAATTGTTGTAATCTTTGTTTCACAGTTTCACGTTCCCTTGCAGTCAAAAGTTCTACGACTCTTTCAGAATCTTTCTTTGTTAACAGAATCATATTCATTGTAAGGTCACGTTTCATCGCTGTTTTAATAACGTCTACGATCTTATCGTTGCCTTCAATATCATGGAAAAACACGTAAATCGTTCCTTTTACTGCATCGCGGAACAAGGATTTATTCTTGAATGAGTCAACGGAGTCCACGAACTGGCGCAACATAGCCATTTTTTCATGAGGAAAGTCTAGGACAGACACTATATCTAAAATGCGTGTCAGCAATGCAGTTAGAGATACTCCGTCGGAATTTTCAACGAAGTTCTTTATAGGATCTAATTTCAATTTACCAGGAAATCCCATCTTCACCATCTTTTGAATTTGTTTTTCGTCAGGGAACATGTACTTGATATTCACTTCTTGCTGTTCTACATATTCTGCTTGCTTTGAAGGTTTAGTATCCCCTAACGCAGGAAACGTTTGTGAATATTTAGGAACTCGTTTTGATACGATCATGTTTCGTAACTTAGGAAGTTCGCATTTGGTTTGCTGTTCTTCTTTTTGTCTTTCTCCGATCTTGAATTCTCTTTTGTCTGGAATCAAAATAGGTAAATGAATATCGTTCTCTTCAACTTCCTTTTCTACTTTTGAGTATCGTTCTTTCGCAGTTTCAAATTGTGCAGGCATCTGTTTTTTGAGGTTCAGTAAAGCCCTTACCGCTTCTTCTCTTACTTTTCTGCGGTTATTGACAACTTCAGTTATAATTGTATCAAATGGGTCTGTGAACCCTGAAGGCGACAAGTCGTATAAATCCTGTAAGGCAGATAAACAAATATCCAAAGCTGGAGCGTCTTTTGGTTCGTCTGTGTCTCTTGGAAATCCAGATAACTTAACAATCTTTTTTCCAAAAGAACGGCGTGGAATCAAAAAAGGGTTATGTGTTTGAAGCAATCCAACCATTGCTGCAATTCCAAATACTCCTTCGTAAAAGTTAATGCCTTTCTTATCGAACTTCTTTGATGCCGAAGCAGCACTAGATGCACGTGTAACGAAATTCAAAAACAGCATCAGTTCTTGTTCGTCTGGAATAACTTGGAAAGCCGAAAGCAGAAAGTAAATTACTGTATGCCCTCCATTGTTTTTGTTGAATACTTCTCTTAACTGCGCTAATGTTGTAACAAACTTTGAAGAAGCGTGGACTGTTTGTGTCGTAGTCAAAACGTCGTAACTTACAACCAATCTACCGTTGTCGTCAAAATCTTCCTGGAACTCAGCTGTATCTTTATTGATTTGTTGTCCGCAAAACTTACATGCGCGATACGCATCGTCTATCCCCGTCCATTTTTCGTAAAATGTTTTAATGTCGCTGTTCATTTCTCCATCAAGAATAGCTAGTGTATGATTGCATATGACAAATAACCCGTTGGCGTCGTAATACTGTTCCTTGATAGGAGTAAGTTCTTTAATAAGTAGTCGGATTTCGTAAGCTTGGTCAGGAGGAAGCAAAGTCTCGTCTTTCAAAATAACAATTATGTTATCTCGTAATTCAGAATTTTCTTTGTTGCTTACTTTCTCATACTCCTTTTCTTCTTCTTGTTGTTTTGCAGGCTGGTATATCTTCAATAAAGTCACATGATCTTTCTGAATGGAAGGACCCGTAGTATCTAACCATGCTTTTTTGTTCAAGTTAATGAACTCCTTACGTTCTTGGGTCACAAACGGTGCTGGAGCACAAACTTTTCCGTCTAAGCGGTAAATTCCAGAACTCAAGAACTCTTCAAAGTTTTCGGTCTTCAAACATTCTTCGGGAGTAGAATCTGGAAGTTGGACTTTAGGTCTTTCGTGCATTAAATCCGCAGCAATAACTCCGAAGTTACCTGAATCAGAAAGTAACATTTTAGTTACTAAACGCCCACCATCTTCCTGCTTCATAAGCCATAATCTTGGTTCAACAATTTTGTGCCACTTTGATTCGTACACATTTTGTATTCTTTCTGATGGAGCTACGGTTTCGTTTAGGGGAAAAGATACAGACAAAGGAGTCTTTGGAGTTCTAATCGTATCTACTGGCGGAAACCTTTCTTTCCATGATTTCCATCTGATTTGAGACAAAGACACATCGTAAAGTTTCAAGTATTTCTTGCCTTCTCCGTAAGGATCTTTAGTTACTGGAACGGCATGGGATAAAATAGCTTCTACGCTTGGAAACACGTCAAGCAAAGATTCAGTTGTCATAACTGCATTTGGTTTATTTGATCCCAAAAAGTCATGGCCTGATAAAGGATGAGGAATACTCAAAGGACGTTCTTCAACGTAAAACCCAACTCTTCTTACATCGTCTCCCGTATTCGGAAAAGACTCTTCTATAAACTTGTCCGTTCCATCATCATTAATTGTCCGTCTAATTCGTTTGAATTTGCCCAATGCAGTAATAGCTTTTTCTCCTTTATCGTCAACTAATTCTGTTGTTTCGCTCACGGGAACTCCTGAAGCTCCTTCTGAGTTGTAAGGTCTTGGCAATGCAGTCACTAGTTTATTATAATAATTAGGTATGCGTCGTTGAGATTCTTCAAATAAAGGCAAGTATTGGGTCTTGTAATTGTAAGGCACGTAAGTGAACGAACCGTAAATAGGATGAAGCCAACTTACGTTTATTGACTTGCGTTTATCGTCAATATGGTATGTATCGGTTAACTTAATTACATCAGTATAAATAGATCTTAGTCTGTCCACTTCCTTTTTGATCTTTGCATATTCTGCTTTCAAAACGTGTTTCTTCTTGGGAACTGATTTTTGAAAGAAGTCTTCGAGCTGTTCTTCTAAACTAAAAAAGCGAAGCTCTTCGGGAGTTTGGACTTGTTCTTCAAATTCGAACGTCTCGATAACTTTAAATTCCGAAGGCTCATACAGAAGTTCTAATTCCATCGTTATCTTCTATAACGGAACAATATTCTTCTACTAATTGCTTAGCGCGTTCAAGAACTTTTTCTGGAGTTTTCTTATCGCTAACAAATCGTATCACCATCGCAGGCTTGAGAGGGTGAGGAATATCGTAAGAGACAAACTGGATATCCTTGTCTGCATAAATGACCGATTGCAAGAGTGCGCCTACTGTATGGCCTCCGACATCCAATGTTATGCTGTAAACTCCCTTATCCTTTTCGTGCTTGATGTTCTTTATAGCTTCAGATATATACTCGTTGACGCGTTTACGTAAGATTTGCACAGACATACTTAACAATTCTCTTGATTTCAAGACCCCGATGCTTTCAATTTCCAAGTTGAACCAATAAGGGCGGTTGTTTTCGTCATGGTAGTAATAACGTTGGACTAGAAAGTTATCAAAGTGTCTTCCTGCATCTTTATCGTGCTCGTTTTCCTTGACATACTTTTCACGTTCAACTTTTACTAAATCAGGATCAACTTTCCAACTTGTTGTGGCCGTTGATACTTGACTTGCGCTATCTGTTTCCAGAGCTAAGCGACCAGTAATGTGAACAGATTCTCCTGCTTTAACACGCAAGAACAAGCATGGAGTATCGAACACGGGATCTTTCATTAAGATATTAGGGTTCGCAGAAGATACAACAAAGTCGTCAGTTGTTACGTTTTTAGCTTCAGTGATTACCGGCATACGAAGTTCAATTTTTGCATCTTTTATAGTTGTAGAATCGTCTGGTCTTACATTAATTGGTAACATTTCAACACGGTGTTTCATCATTTCGTGTGGCATTTGAGTAGTGTTCTGAAGGATTTGCACATCTCTCACAACTACCGTTGGTATCCCCGAAAGCAGAATACGTCTTAGAGCATTCACAAAGGCAACCGGAAAATTTACTAGTTCGGTATGAAGGACGAGTCCGCCTTCTGTGATTTTCGTGTTTTTGACCTCGGGCATTTTTCTTCCTTCCATTTCGTTAATGTTTCATCCGTTTTTTTCCTGAAAACTCATAACATGTCCGAACAACAATCCCCGTATCTCTTTTACAGCGACAGGGATGCAAATTCCAAGCAGATCATTGAGACATTGAAAGCATTGAACAAGGCAGGATTATACAAATTTGTAGATGCCTTAACTTTACAACCTTCTCAGCGTCCAGCTTGGCTCACCAAGGTCCCTACTCTTTACATTCCTGCTACCAAGGAAGTCATTGTAGGCAAGGACATTTACGGATACATCGCCAAACCTACCAATTCACGCAAAGAACTCCCCACCAAAAGCGAAAACGGACCTGCTACCCAAAACTCGTTTGGAGAATTAGCAGCATGGGCATTTGAAGGAACTGGCCGATTAAGTGAATCTTATTCTTTGTGGGATGCGCCTACTCAGTTTGCTTCACAGGGCGGAAGTCTGTACACATTCTTAGACGGAAGCACACCTTCGGGAGGCGGACCAGGAATGCCTGCATCTGCAGGACCCGAAACAAAGAACACAATTGATAAATCTAAAACAGCAACAAATTCAGATGTCATGTCCAGAATGGAAGCTTTACAGAACCAACGTAAATCAGAATTTGGTGCGATAGAACGCAAGTAACTTTAATGTTATGGACTATATATCGGTAATGGCGTCCAAAGCGATTTTAATGAATGCTTTTTTCGATCAGTTCATTTCATTCGTGAGTGAACTGTCGCAAATGTATCCTGATGATGCAGACTTATCTTTAGCTAAAACCACATTATCGTTTATGAAAACAACACAACCTAAACTTGTTATCAACTATGTGAAAGACAATGTTTTGAAATTTGAAGAAAAGATCATGAACAAAGACGAATCCTTCTTCATGAGCTACGACTACAATGAATACTCGTCGGAAGTTGATATGAATGTTTTCAAAAAATTGAAAGATTATAACGCCCAGTTATCTCCTGCTTCAAAGGAGAATATCTGGAAGTATGTTCAAAATATTACAAGATTATGCAAAGCCATTATCCAACATTCGGAAAGTTCATAAGCACTTCTTGAGAATACGATAAAGGTTTAGGAATAGTTTCAAAACCGTATAAATCTTTTGGTTCCAATGACTTTAATTCTGATATAGCCTCATCAGGTTTATCAAAATTACGGAACAAGATTTGGTTTACTTCAGCTGGACTCCATTTGTAATCTAAAGCAGGCGATGTCCATTTTTCAAAGTCTTTGTCGTAAAAACTGTTCACCATTTCTTCGAGAATTTCGCAGTTACATTTCTTGAAGTGCACGATCATATCAATACGACCGGGGCGGATTAATGCCTTGTCAATGCGTTCAGGATAATTGGAAGAAATAGCAAGAATACGACCTGAAGATTCCAATGTTCCGTCCAACAAGTTCAAGAGAAACGATAAATCAATAGGTTCTTTGATTTCTTCTTCTTGGTCTAACCATGGATCACCTCCGTTCTTAGGTTTTTCTTTGGTTTCAATGACCGGTTTCTTCCATTCGCGTCTCAATACTGCATCTCCCATCGCATCAATGTCTTCAATGACATACAAACGTTCGTGAACAGGAATAGTGTATCGTTCCGTTGTGGACCCGTTATGAACATGGATTTCGTCGTTAAAGAAAAGATGACGAAGTTGAGATTTGGTTTTGATTTCTGATAATTGAATATTAATGATATGGCGTCTGGCAGTGTTTGCAATAGCTTTTACAGATGAAGTCTTACCACAACCAGGTTCGCCATGGAACATGAACCCCAAAGTGTAAGGAATACCTTTCTTTTCGTACCAATCTTTTCTAGTCAAAAAGAACTCTACGTGTTTCTTGACTTTAGGACGTTGTTCAAAGAATACGTTATCGAACGTTCTGGTCGTATGGAATCGGTGTTTAGTGTATATGATGTGGGTCGTAGGTAAAGGATTCTGAGTGCTTTTCTTGGTCTTGCTTCCAGTCATCATATCAAAGAAGAACAAAGAGGTTCCTAATTTATTGGCCATGCGGCGCTCGTAGTCCGTATTACAACGATCAAAGAACGACTGCAAATACTGAACTTCGTGATCAAAGCAGAATAACTTGAATCGTATTTTTTCAACTTGGCCGTCGTTGTGTTTCAGTTCAAGTAATTGAAAGTAAATATCAGGTTCAATTTGCACAGGTTCGTATTCGTAAGGCAGATAATCGTGGTGGGTCATACAGAGAAGATTACGAATAGCAGGAATGGTTGTGACGTAATAAACTACAGAATCCATACGTGTATGACTTCCTGTTGATCCTAATTGCTGCTGCTTGTTGTTGGTAAGTTGGTGAATACGTTCACATTCAACTGTGCATTTAGGTTCCTTGTTGGGCGGAGGAGGCGTGGCAGCAGGTTGACGTTGGCGTCTACAACAAAAAGCTTGGACTTGTGGAAACCAAGTTTGGTAATTGGCCATAAGTCTGTCATACAAACTCAAACCTATAACGTTCCACATTGGCCCCATACCTTTGACTGCTCCAAGAGACACATACATCTGAGTTCTCAGAAACTCTTGAAAAAAAGTTTGTGGCGGTTGCATTGTGTTTTCAATCATCAGTCTGTGAAAACGAATTTAACGAATTATAGCATTAAAAATATTAATGAACATGTTGAACGTTGTCGTGTGTAACGGCGAAACTGCAAAAGCTCTAAAGAGACCAAGAGAATCTAAAGAAGAACACGATGAAGAACAAGCGTATGTCCCTCCACCTCCGCCAGTAAAACGCGTTAAGAAAGATTACGAGTGGTTAAGCCTTCTTAATGTTCTTAAAGATATACTTGCAAGATTAGAAGATGTAGATTAAACACGTTTCATACACATGTCTAAAGTGGGAACATTTACGTTCATAGGTTTGGATCTTTTTAATCTTAATTGTTCAGACGCTTTCTCAACAACATCATTTGAAAGACTAACATATTTTTTGATATCTCTTAATGGTCCTTGGACGTTCATTGAAGGGAAAGTTAATCTAATAGGGTGGATTTCAGAAAGGACTATGTAATTATCCGAAGTAATATAGTCTCGATATTGCTCAATATCCAATGGACCTCCAAATAAACGTAATAAAGATCTTGGTGGAGCTGGCGATAATAGTCTATCTTTATACAAATCAGCATACAAATGATTCATTAAAGCATGACGATTCCATTTAGAAGATTCTGAACCCTTTATGTCTGCATACAAGTAAGCTAGAGCGCATTCAGGGGAGCAGTAGTTTCCTTCGCAATTGTAAATGTTATTGTAAACGTCGTAAGAAATAGGAAGTATACATGGGACCCAGTTAAATGTATGACAGCACCAAAAGCACGCTGTTTGAGGAGAATATCGTTCTGTTGAAACAGAGTTTAGAATTGATTTCAGAAGTTCGGTATTGAATCGTTCGGTGTTTTTTTCTACGGAATTCAGGATGTCCGAGTATGACGTCGTATTACCCGCAGGTACAATCTCCTCTTCAGCTTGTTCCGTAACCTTAAGAAAGAATACAACTGGTGATTCATCTAAAGGCTGGATTTTAACTGATGCCTTAGATTTTCGCGGAGGCATTATTTGTTGTTTTAATGTTCAAAACGTCAAAACCACAATATAAATGAGAATTGTTTGCATGACAAATGAAGGACAGCTTCCGATGATGAAGAATATGCTTAACTCTGCATTAAAATCTGGTCTTCCAATGAACTTATTTCATTGTTACATTCTTGAATCGCAGCAAGATGCAGCAAAATACGGAACCCAAGAATTCAGAAGCATAACAACCAGAAAACTTCAAGTCATTCGTGATAATATGTTGTTGGACGACGTGATTTTATGGGTAGACAACGATATCGTGTTCTTTGAAAACTGTTTGGGCGATATTTTGAGAAGATTGGGGACGTTCGTCATGCAAGACGATTTATGGAGTCCGTGCACCGGATTCTTTTTGGCAAGAACTAGTACTATGAGCGTTGGATTAATAAATAAATCAATACGATGGTTGATTGATCAGAACAATGGGTCTTTGAACGATCAGCATGCTTTCAGTGCAGTAAAAAAGTTGTCTTGGGGAACTACGGTAACTTTACTGCCTCAAGATGAATACCCGAACGGAAAAGTTTACTTCCAAGAAGGCAGAAAATCAAAAGCCAAGATGGTGCATTCGAACTATTTAACCACAACCGCTGAAAAAATTGATAGATTCAAAGAATCAGGATTATGGAACGAGAGCGACGAAGGTTATAATTTAATCAACAAACACTTCATATAAAACGGATTTAATTGTAACATGCTCTGAAACGAGTATATAGAATGGAGTTATCAAAACAGTATCGTAAACATACACATAGAGAACATATACTTTCTTTGCCTGATACTTATATCGGCAGTATTGAAAACACATCAGAAGAGCATTATGTGGTAGAAGGAGAATCATTCAAAAATGAAACTATAACTCCTTTCAATCCAGGCTTTTACAAGCTGTTTGACGAACTACTTGTAAACGCTCACGATCACGTCGTTCGTTTGAGACAACGCAACTCAGAAAATCCAGTGAAGAACATTTCAATTTCAGTAGACGATAATGCAATTACAATAAGAAATGACGGTGATTCAATAGATGTAGAAAAGCATCCAGAATATGGAGTGTACATTCCTCAAATGATTTTCGGTGAACTCTTGACTTCTACCAACTATGACAAATCTGAAAAGAAACTTGTTGGTGGAAAGAACGGATACGGTGTAAAACTCGTGAACATCTTTGCTAAGAAACTTGTTCTAACAGTTGTGGACGGAACCAGACACTTGAAGTATGTCCAAACATTTGAAGACAATATGTCTAAAGTGAATGAACCAACTGTGACTTCTTGCAGACTTAAACCTTATGTTGAAATTTCATGGACACCCGACTTTGGTAGATTTGGATGGACAACTCCCGCAATTCCTGCAGGGATTCTTCAAGTCATCCAGCGTCGTGTGTTTGATCTCGCAATGACAGTCGGAAAGGAAGTTAAAGTAACATGGTGCGGCACACATATTAAATTCCGCGACTTTGCATCCTATGTTTCCTGGTATCTTTCGGAAGACGCAGTCATCGTTGCAGAGGTGCCTCATCTCGGATGGCAGATTGCAGTTAGCGACTCGGCTGACAAGTTCTTTAGCGTGTCCTTTGTGAACGGTATTTGGACTCGTTCTGGAAAACATGTGGATGAAATCACGAACCAAATTGTTTCGTATTTTACAAGCCATTTGGAACAGAAAAAGAAAATAAAAGTCAAACCTTCCCTCGTAAAGGATTCGTTGTCTGTGTTCATCAACTGCACGGTAGAAAATCCAAGTTTCAGTAGCCAAACTAAAGAAGTACTTACCACAAAAGTATCTTGCAAATTGACTGACGATTACTTGAAGAAGTTGGTATCTAAATTAGGAATCGTTGATCGTGTTATGGCGCAACAGACTTTGAAAGATAACAAGGAAGCAACCAAGACTGATGGTAAGAAACAGTCGAGAATTACAGGTATTCCTAAATTGGACGATGCAGTGAACGCTGGAACTTCCAAGAGCCACGAATGCAC
>Ga0208105_1000403_pt1 | contig 14720 bp, 16 predicted proteins | sample CryBogCBE16Jul07_FD_184574 | JGI IMG/M metagenome (GOLD analysis project Ga0208105, IMG submission 184574) | Freshwater microbial communities from Crystal Bog, Wisconsin, USA - CBE16Jul07 (SPAdes) | ecosystem: Environmental > Aquatic > Freshwater > Lake | place: Crystal Bog, Wisconsin, USA... | reverse complement strand
GTGTTTGGAGTTTGGCAATGTCGCGTCCCGAAGCCTCAGGACATTTGAGACCGGCAGCCGCCGGCCCGACTTGTTGCCGTGTTGTTGTTCCTTCACCCGCCGTGGCTTCGTACGCCGGGAGAAATTTGTTTGGTTAAATGGTGGTGCGGGGTTCGGTGGATTACTCGCCGGCCGCTTCCTTGACCTTTGCCTGCAGGACGCGGGCAAGGCTGGCAGCGGGCTCGTTGAGGGTACGGACCAGCTTGGTGGCGGGCTGAAGCAGCATGCCGAGGAGCTGGGCCTGGAGGACTTCCTTGGAGGGAAGGTCTGCCAGCGCGATGACCTGCGGGGTGTCGAGGACCGCATTGTCCAGGACGCCGGCGCGGATCTTGGGCTTTTCGAACTCGGTGGCGAAGGTCTTCAGGATCTTCGCGGCGGCGCAGATATCCTTCTCACCCGTCACATAGGCCGTCTGGCCGCTGAGGTGGGCGTCGAGCTCGGGGAGGCCGGCCTCCTTGATGGAGCGGCGCAGGAAGGTGTTCTTGATGACCGTCATCGCGGCGCCGGCGCCGGAAAGGCGTGTGCGGAGCTCGGCGAAGTGGTCGACGTTCATCCCGCCGTAGTCGACGACGATGAGGAACGGGGAGTTGTTGAGGCGCTGTTTGACGTCCTCGACGATCGTGGGTTTCTCGGGGCGCATGGGATCGGATGTCCTGGTTGGTTGGCCTTACTTGAGGAATGGTGCTGCGTCGACCTGGATGCCGGGAAGCATCGTGGCCGCGAGGGTGACCGACTCGACGAACGCGCCCTTGGCGGTGGCCGGACGGGACTTCACCACCGCGTCGATGACGGCCTTGCCGTTGTCGAGGAGCTGGGACTCGGAGAAGGAGAATTTTCCGACGGGAACGGCGATATTGCCGTTCTTGTCGAGCTTGAACTCGACGCGGCCGGCCTTGACTTCCTTGACGGCGGTGGCGGTGTCGTCGCTGACGGTGCCCGTCTTGGGGTTGGGCATGAGGCCGCGGGGTCCGAGGACCTTACCGAGCTTACGAACCTCGGTCATGGCTGCCGGAGTGGCGATGGCGACGTCAAAATCAGCGAATCCGCCCTGGACCTTCTTGAGGAGATCCTCGAAGCCGACATGCTCGGCGCCCGCTTCCTGGGCGGCCGTGGCGGCTGCACCGGATGCGAAAACAAGGACGCGGACATTCTTGCCGCTTCCGTGAGGAAGGGGGCAGGTGCCGCGGACCATCTGGTCGCTCTGCTTGGGATCGACCCCGAGTCTCAACGAGACGGTAACCGTCTGGTCGAACTTGGTGGCGGGCATCTTCTTGAGGACGGCAAGGGCGTCGCTCAGGGCATACTTGCGGCCCTGCTCGACGAGAGCGTGGGCGGCGCGGTAGCGTTTGCTGCGTTTGTTTTGCATGTTGGGTTGCAGTTCAAACGGCCCCATCGGGGCCTCCTGCGGTTGTTGGTTGTGAAATTATGCCTCGATCTCGATGCCCATCTGGCGGGCCGTGCCACAGAGCGTGCGGAAGGCGGCTTCCTCGCTGCGGGCGTTCATGTCCTTCATCTTGATTTTGACGAGATCCATGACCTGCTTCTTGGTGAGCTTGGCGACCTTCGTCTTGTTCGGCTCCTTGGAACCGGAAGCGATGCCGGCGGCCTTCTTCAGGAGAACTCCGGCCGGGGGCGACTTGGTGATGAAGGTGAAGCTCTTGTCCTTGTAGACGGTGATGACGACCGGAAGGATGTCACCGGCCTGCTTCTGGGTGGCGGCGTTGAATTCCTTGCAGAAGGCCATGATGTTCACGCCCTGCTGACCGAGCGCGGGGCCGACCGGAGGAGCGGGATTTGCCTGTCCGGCGGGGATCTGGAGCTTGATCTGTCCTGTGATTTCTTTGGCCATGGTGTGTTTCGGAGAAAGGATTTTGGGACGCCGGGATCCGGCGAAAAGGGTGTGAATTAAAGCCCGGAAGAGAGCCCCGCACAAGCGATTTCTGGATTTTTTTCGCGGATCAGCATGAAATGGGGCAACTCCGTGAGAAACACCCTCAGCCAACCGGCCAATCTGACAGGATCACTGCTGGTCGCGCTTCCGGCCCTGCTCGACCCGAATTTTCGTCGCGCGATCCTGTTTCTGATGCGTCACGACCCCTCCGAAGGCGCCATGGGGGTGATTCTCAACCGGCCGACCGACTCGCTGCTGCCCGATGTCGATGCCGACATTCCGGAAGGACTCGGCAATGTCACCGTCTACGAGGGGGGACCCGTGGAAACGCGGCAGTTGATCCTTGCACGGATGATCAGAATCGATGAGGGGGGCGGCGGCGCAAGCTTCGAGGCGCTCGGCAGGGAGGACTGCTCCCCGTTGTTGGATCTGCCGAAAGGGGATTTCCGGGCTTTCGTGGGCTACGCCGGCTGGAGCAAAGGCCAACTGGAACGTGAGATCGCCGAAAAGTCTTGGATCGTCACCCCACCGACACCCGATCTGCTCACCGCTCCGCTCTCCAGGGAAGAAGGGGACGCCCAGTGGAGGCGGCTCATGAGAAACCAGGGGCCATGGAATCATCTCATGTCCGGGGCTCCGGACGACCTGTCGCTGAATTAAGGCTATTAGACTGCTCGGTCAGAGTCACTTTTGAGGATCCCTACCCTTCCCGGACCTTCAGCCTTCAGTTCAAACCCCTTCAGCCTTACCTCAGATTTTCCCCTGCGCTTTCAACCAGGCGGCGGTTTCGGCAAGAGTCTCTCGGAGGGATGCCTCATGGCTCCATCCGAAAGCATGGGCAAAAGGCCCCGCATCACAGACCCACCGGTCGGGAAGGATCTCCCGAACGCGGTCGATCCCGAGGCTGGGAGCGGCGACGCGCCATGCAGGCACCGCATCCACGGCCAACGACGCCAGACGGATGGCCGCCTGAGGCACGGGCAGGGTGATTCCCCCGGCACCCATCACTTCGGCCGCGGTGGCGATCAATTCGGAATCCGTGATTGTCCCCTCGCTTCCCAGATAGAGAGGTCCGTGCCGTTCACCCTCCGCGGGATTGGCACAGACCGCCAGGATCGCCGAGCATAAGGCGTCGACGTCGATCCAGCTGTAGTGCTTCGGCGTGAAGCCCGGTTTCATCCGGACGGCACCGCGCGCCATCCGGAAGAGCGGCACGGTCGCGGCATCCCGCGGCCCGAGCACCATCGGGGGACGCAGAATCAGAAGACGACGCCCCAGACGATTGCGCAGTTCCCTCTCCAAGGTGAGCTTGGAAGCCCCGTACCAGGAGACGGGCCTGTCGTCATCCCCGGCGTTGCGTCGTTCCTGTCCGGGCGGAGTCGGACCACCCGCGGCGAGCGAGGAGATCAGGATCAGGCGGCAGGCCCGCGGGAGCTGGGCCGCAAGGCGAAGGCTACCCTCGACATTGACTTCAAAATAATCCTCCCGCCTCCTGCCGAAAAGAAGCCCCGCGGCATGGATTGCCAGATCCGGTCGCACCTCCGACGGCAGCTGCCAGAGATTCTCACCCACCGAAAAGGGCACGAAACGCCCGTCGCCGGCAATCCCCTCCCCCGCCATCTGCGCCCTCAGCTTCTCGGGATCCCGGACAGGAAGCCAGATGCGGCTCCATGTCGGGTCGGCGGCCAGACGGAGCAGAAGATTCCTTCCGACAAAGCCGGTGGCACCGCTCAGCAGGAGTTCCATCTGAAAAACGCGGCGACCTCAGGCGCCCAGCGGTTTCTCGAACAGTTCGTAGGTTCGGGAACGGTAACCGCCCATGACGCCGGCACCTTCCAGGATCTCCTCATTGTTGGCCTCGACCCACGAGACCTCCGAAAGTTCGAAACGCTCCCTCGCCGCGCGGAAACTCTCATGGAAAAGCAGCGCGCTCAAACCCTTGTCACGGTAGGCCGGCTCCACGCCGAGGACACAGAGGCGCTGGGCCTTGATTTTCTGGAACTGCAGCCTGAGCGCCATCTCGAGGAAGCGGAGGATGCCTTTCCTGCCGCGCGAGGCCTGGAACACCTCGTTCACATTGGGCAGGGCGAGGGAAAAGCCCACTTCCCGGCCTTCCATGCAGACGAAAAAGATAAGGTTCGGATCAGCGATCGCCTTGAGGTCATCGGCGGCGTGGAGCAGGTCGTCCAGGGCGATCGGGTAGAAGCCCCAGTTCCTGTCCAGGGTGCCGTTGTAAAGACGGTGAATGATCTCCATTTCACGGGGAAGATTCTTCATGTCGAGCGTCCGGATCGTGGCGCTCTGCCTCCGCTTGATCCGGTCAACGATGCGATCAACGCGCTCGGGGATCGGCTTCTGAAGAGGAATGTCCCACGCATAAAGCGTCCTGACCGTCGGCAATCCCGCGGCATGGAGCAGGCCGGCGTAGTACGGAGGGTTCCAAGGCATGGAGACGAAACTCGGCCGATCATTGCCCTCCACCAGCACGCCGCAATCATCGTTGATGGAGGGGTTGTAGGGGCCCCTCATTGAGGTGAACCCCTTTTCCCGGAGGATGGATGAGGCGGCGGAGACCAGGGCATCGGTCACGGCCTGGTCGTTGATCGAGTCGAAGAATCCGAAAAACCCGACCGTGTCCGCATTGTGGGCGTTGTGGGAACGGTTCACGATGGCCGCAATACGGCCGACGATTTTGCCGGCACGGGTGGCGATCAGGGGGTGGACCTCCCCGTGCTTCCGGGCAAAGACCGACTTCGGCCCGATGAGCTTGACGACGCTACCTGGAAAAGGAGGTGTGAAGCTCGGATCCGTTCCGTGCAGGAGCTCCGGAATCTCCTCGAATCGCTTCAGCTCCGCCGGAGTCCGGCAGGTTGAAATCGAACACGTTGCGTCGGCGGCCGGGTTCTGTGTAGGCAGGGTCATCGAATGTTCCAAGTTCCTTGGCGATTTTGGCAAAGATCTCCAGCACCTTGTCCAGATCCTCGTCGGTGTGCGAGGACATGAAGCTGGTGCGGACGATCGCCTCGCCGTAGCGGACGGCGGGATAGATGGCGGGCGTGGCGAAGACCCCCTCGTCGAAAAGGCGTTGTGAGAAGGCAAAGGCCTTGGCCTCGCTGCCGATGAGGATCGGGACGATGGGCGTCTGGGTGGAACCGATCTTGAACCCGATCGATTTGAATCCCTCGTGCATCTTGCGGGTGTTCCTCCACAGTTGCTCGATGCGCTCCGGTTCGGCGCGCATGATCTCGAGGGCCTTGAGCACCCCACCGACGACTGCGGGAGCGAGCGAGGCGGTGAAAATCATGCAGCGGGCCTTGTGCTTGAGGAACTCCACCATCTCGGTGGAGCCGGCGATGAAGCCGCCCATCGATCCGAGCGACTTGGAGAAGGTGCCCATGACGATGTCGACCTCGTCGTTCACCCCGAAGTGATGGACGACGCCGCGTCCTTCGGGACCGACGACGCCGAGCGAGTGGGCCTCGTCCACATAGAGGGCGGCGCCGTATTCCTTGGCCGCCTTGACCATCGGCGGAAGATCCGCGATGTCGCCGGACATGCTGAAGACCCCGTCCATGATGACGAGCTTGCCGGCCTCGGCCGGGAGACGCTTGAGACGGTTGCGGAGGACGTCGGGGGAGTTGTGGCGGTAGGGAATGAGTTTTGCGGGGGCGACCTGGCATCCCTCGATGATCGAGGCATGGTTCTCCTTGTCGCAAAGGATGACATCGTCGGCCTCCGTCAGGGCGGAAAGTGCACCCTGGTTGGCGAAGAAGCCCGTCGAAAAAAGAATGACCGCCTCGCGCTGGAGAAAATCGGCCAACGCCTCCTCGAGCTCATTGTGAAGCGAAATCGTGCCGTTCAGAAGGCGGGATCCCGTGCAACCGGCTCCAAACTTGCGGGTCGCCTCCACGGAGGCTTCCACGACCCGGGGATCCTGGGCCAGGCCGAGGTAATTGTTCGACCCGATCATGATCTTCTCCCTGCCCTCGCAGACGACATGGTTGCCGTAGCTCTGTTCGATGCAACGGAAGTAGGGGTAAAATCCCTGTGCCCGGGCGACGGCGGAATCGCTGTACTCCCGACACTTCTGGAAGAGATCTCTGGCCATTGGTGCTAGCGTGAAAAATTCGCAGGATTTGCGGATCGTGTAAATGCTTTCCAACGGAGAGGGAATCGGGGCGACAGGATTCGAACCTGCGACTTCTTGGTCCCAAACCAAGCGCTCTACCAAGCTGAGCTACGCCCCGGGAAAGAGTGTTACCCTACGGGAGGGGATCGTCCTGGGAAAGGGAGAAAACAATCAGATCGGCTCCACCGTCACAGCGGTGCCATAGCAGAGGACCTCGGTGGCGGCCAGATTCGCCCCGAGATCCGAGGCATCGTAGCGCACGCCGACGATGGCATTGGCCCCGAGTTCCGACGCATGGGCGATCATCGTGTCGTAGGCGTGCCGGCGTCCCTGCTCGCACATCTCGGTGTAGGCGCCGATCCGTCCGCCGATGATGCTCTTGAGTCCGCCAAGAATCCCCTGAGCGATGGTGGGAGAGCGGACGATGATCCCGCGGACCAGCCCCTTGTGGGAGATGATCCGGTATCCGGGGATGTCAAAGGTGGTCGAGACGAGCATGGGGATCGGAAAAGTTAAAATCGTGAAAAAGTTGAAGGGTTAAAAAGAGGGGGAATCAAGCAGGGCGACACAACACGTTCCACGTTGTAACTTTTGAACTCGTTCACCCAAGCTCACGCCGCCCTCTTTTCCGCATCCGCCTTCAGCCACTGCCAGAGATTCTCGAGGCCCGCGGCGACACGTTGCTTCGTGGAGGCAAGGTCTTCCTTGGTAAATGTTCCCGAAGCGGGCTTCTCGCTGGCGTAGAGGTAGTACTTGATCTTGGGCTCGGTACCGGAGGGGCGGACCGTGACTTTCCAGCCCCCCTTAGTCTCAAAGGCGATCATTGCCTCCTTGGGAATGATTTCCCCTTCGGAGTCATGGAGATCCTGCGTGGCGTAGTTGAGCACGGAGGTCACCTTCGCCCCTGCGATTTCGGCGGGCGGGTTTCCCGCATAGGAATCGACCAGTTTCTTGATCTTTGCAGCCCCCTCGGCGCCGTCGAAGGTGAGCGACTCACCGCGCTCGAGGTAGAAGCCGTATTCCGAGTAGATCCGGTCGAGCAGGGTGACGACGGTGATCCCCTGGGAGGCCGCATAGGCCGCGACCTCGGCAAAACAGATGACGGCGGCGTTGCCGTCCTTATCACGGACAAAGTCGCCCGTGTTGTACCCATAACTCTCCTCCCCTCCAAACACGAAGAAGAGAGAGTCCTTGAGGCGCGCCTCGCGGGTCTCCTCCTCGGAGAGTTCGCGGTAACGGGCACGAATCGCCTCGGGAAGCCTCTCCTCGTAGAGGCGCTGCTTGGCTCCGATGTATTTGAAGCCGGTCAGGGTCTCGACGCACTTCACGCCGAAACCGAGCGCGATCACCTTCTGGAGATCGGTCGTGACGAGACTCTTGATGACCACGGCCCGGTCGCGGGTGGCCTCGTTCAGGATTCCCTTCTCGAAGAGGCGTTTCAGGCGATACCAGACCATGAGGGAGCCGATCTGGTTGCCGGTGAGCAGCACCAGCTTTCCGGACTCATCGCGCGCGGCGACACCCATCCGGTCATCGTCCGGGTCGGTTGCCTGGACAAGGTCGGCCTTCTCCCGATCAGCCAGTTCGATTCCGAGCGTGAGGGCCTCGGGATACTCGGGGTTGGGCGACTTTACGGTGGGGAAGAGGCCGTCGGGAACCATCTGGGCCTGCACGGGGAAGCACTCGACTCCGAGCCGATGGAGCATCGGGACGATGATGACTCCGCCGACTCCATGGAGCGGAGTGAAGACTGTCTTGAGTGCCGGCTTCCGGTGAAAAAGTTCCGGGTCGATGATCAGTTTCTCAAGCCGCTCCATGTAGGCCTCGTCCACCTCGCGGCCAAGTGGAATGACCTTGCCCCTTTCGGTCTCGGGAAGAGCCTCATAGCTGTCATCCCCGGCGTTCACCCGGTCGATGATGCCCTGGTCATGCGGCGCGACAACCTGCCCGCCGTCGTCGAAGTAGACCTTGTAGCCGTTGTAGCCCGGAGGGTTGTGGCTGGCGGTGATGTTGATTCCGGCTGCGGCATTTTTGTAACGCACGGCGAAGGAAAGCTCGGGCGTGGAGCGGGGTCCCTCGAACAGAAGGGCATCGCAACCGAGATCGGTCATGACCTTGGCCGCGAGTTCCGCAAATTCCCGGGAGAAGAAACGCGTGTCGTGGCTGATTGCGATCGCCGGGCGTCCCGGCCTTCCCTCGCGACGGTGCCAATCGCGGACATACTGGGCGAGTCCCCGGGTGGCGCGGGCAATGTTGTACTCATTCATCGCATTGGTCCCGATGCAGGCATGCTCGGGACGGCCGTCGGGGCGACCGGGACCGGCCTCCGCCTTGGTCACGACAGCGCCGATGGTCTTTCCGCGGAGCCCCCCCGTGCCGAAGGCCATCGTGCGGAAGAAGCGGTTGTTGAGTTCCTCCCAGTTGCCGGCTTCGGCGAGCTCCAAAATCACCTCTTCGGCGAGTCGAGAAGTCCCCTTGGCCAGCATCGCGCGGATGTTCTGCGCGGAGGATTTCAGAAGCGCGCCAGAGGACTCGGCGGACGCGATGGAGTCAAGCAGGGTGGACATCTGAGAAGGATGAAACTAGAAACCTCAAACTTGAAAGCCGAAAGCGGCTGCAGCTTATCCGCAACGAACATCCCCATGACGGCCCTCCTTGTTTCCCAGTTTGAGAAATACCGGGCCATCTTCTCCCTAGGCCTCCAGAACACCTTTGTCTACCGCTGGAATTTCCTGCTGCGCTCCCTCTTCGCCCTGATTCCGCTCTTCGGCACGGTCTTTGTCTGGCGCTCCATCTACGGCGGCACCTCGGGACGGATTGCCGGGTATGATTTCGGCGAGATGATCCTCTATTTCCTGATCGTCCTGCTGGTGGAGAACCTCATCACCCCCACGGAGGACGAATGGCAGATCGCCGCCGAAATCCGTGAAGGGCAGCTCAGCTCCCTGTTGCTCAAACCCTTCAACTTCCTGGCCTACCGCTCCTGTCTCTTCGTCGGTTCGCGCCTGCTCTACACGGCGGTGACGCTCCTGCCCGTCCTTGCAGTCTTCTGGTGGTATCGTGATTTTGTCCACTGGCCGGCCCATCTCTCCACGTGGTTTGTGTTTCTTCCGAGTCTCGTGATGGCGGGCGCGATCCAGTTCCTGATCGCCTTTGCCCTCGCGATGCTCGCCTTCTGGATCCTGGAAATCTCAACGGTCGTTTTCATCCTCTATTCGTTTGAATATTTCCTCAGCGGCAAACTCTTCCCGCTCGACACGATTCCCGGAACGGCCGGCACCTTGCTCAGGCTTCTCCCCTTCCCCTACGAACTCTACTTCCCTGTCGCCGTCCTGATGGAAAAGATCACGGGAGAGGCCCTGCTCCGCGGCCTCTGCATCCAGACAACCTGGGTCCTACTCTGCTACCTGCTCGCCAGGAGCCTGTGGCGAGCGGGTATTCGCCGCTATGAGGCGGTGGGCATTTAGGACGCCACCCAACCCGGCGCGTTCTGGAAGGTGTTCGGGAATGATCCTCACCTCTGCACCCGTCCCAACCCTGTCGCAGAGCGCAATGACATCGGCAGAGCGCATCCGGATGCAACCGTAGCTCGCAGGACGGCCGATGAGTTTTTCCTGCGGCGTGCCGTGGATGTAGATGCCGCGGTTGAATGCGTTGCGGTTGCCGGACTCGAGCCCCTCCAGCCAGAGGATGCGCGAGACAATCGGATCGCGTCCGGGGGCATTCGGCTTGAGGACTTCACCCGTCGGAACGCGGGATTTGAAAACCGTTCCAAGGGGGCGGCCCATGCCGATCTTCACTTTCACGAAAAGTTTCCCGAGCGGCGTGGCATAGCTTCCCAGACGATCGCCGATGCCGAACTTCGATGTGGAGACCGGATAGATCGCCTCGGGTTTGCCATCGGTCTTCAGCATCAATTGCTGATCCTTGATACTGACAATGATCTCATGATGCGAATCCCCCTCGGCACGAATCACCCCGACCTGAATCGCAACGATCAGAGAGAGAAGGGGGATGAGATGGAATTTTGGCATCAAGTTGATAAGCTCGCCTTATAAGACCAGCCCGTCAACCCACGATCCTTAATGTGTCGGATTTGTTAGGGAGCCCTCAGTGATCATGACATGGGCGCCGTTGCCCACCAGATCGTACAACTCCGCGACATCCGAGGATTTCATCCGGATGCAGCCGTAGCTTGCTGGTGTCCCGATCATCGCCTCCTGAGGGGTGCCATGGATGTAGATGCAGCGACTGAAGGCATTGCGGTTGTGAAGCTCCAGTCCGTCCAGCCAGAGGATCCGCGTCACGATCGGATCCCGGCCGGGAGCGTTGGGTGGAATCACCTCGCCCGTCGGCTTGCGCGAATGAAAGACGGTCCCGAGAGGAGATCCTCCCCCGATCTTCTTGCGCACGCAGAGATGTCCAAGAGGCGTGGTGTAGCTTCCCTCGCGATCCCCTGCCCCGAACTTGGAGGTTGAGACAGGATAGATGGCCGATGGTTTCCCGTCGGTCAGCACGAGCAGTTTCTGATCCGGAATGCTGACAATCAGACGATGATGCGTATCGGCGCAACCACACAAAAGCAGCAGGAAGCCGCCGATCAGGGCGGCGCAGAAGCTCGCCCGGTTCACCGCAGGGATTCCGCGACCTCGGTCGCGAAGTAGGTGAGGATCATGTCGGCACCGGCACGCTTGATGGCCAGCAGGGCCTCGTCACGCGTCGAGGCATAGTCGAGCCAGCCGAGTTTTGCGGCGGCATGGATCTGGGCGTATTCCCCGGAGACCTGATAGGCCGCCAGTGGCAGATCGGTCGCCTCACGGATGGCGCGGATCACGTCAAGGTACGGTCCTGCCGGCTTCACCATGACCATGTCGGCCCCCTCCCTCTCGTCGAGCTCCACCTCGAGGATGGCCTCGCGCACATTCGCGGGATCCATCTGATAGGTGCGCTTGTCGAGGGGGGCAGAGGCCTTGCCGCTGCCGACCGCATCGCGGAAGGGGCCGTAGAAGGCGGAGGCGTACTTGGCCGAATAGGCGAGGATGCCCACGCCCGAATGACCCGCGGCGTCAAGGGCCGCACGGATCGCTCCAACCCTGCCGTCCATCATGTCCGAAGGGGCGACGATGTCGGCTCCGGCTTCCGCCTGGGCCACCGCCAACCGGCAAAGCGCCTCCACGGTGGAGTCGTTCTCGATCGATCCCTTGCCGTCCAGGATCCCGTCATGGCCGTGATCCGTATAGGGATCGAGCGCCACATCAACGATGAGCGTGAGATCCGGAGCCGCTTTTTTCACCGCTCGGATGGCGGAGAACAAGATGTTGGATGCATGCGTGGCATGAGTGCCGGCAGGATCCTTGAGGGCTGGCTCGATGCGGGGAAAGAGGGCCACGGCGGGGATTCCGAGATCAGCAACCTTCCGGCACTCTTCGGCAAGGGTGGCGACAGTGTGCCGGACCACGCCGGGCATGGAGGCCACGGCTTCGGGATCACCCTCCCCGGCTCGAACGAACAGCGGTTGGATCAGATCCTCAGGGCGCAGGATCGTCTCCCGGACCAAGGATCGGATGGACGGTGTCGCACGGTTACGACGCATCCTGCGGACCAGATCGACTCCTGCATTGGGTGGCATGAACGGTATCTTTGTCCAACCGGGCGGCTAGTCAAGGAAGGGCGAACTTTGCTTGAATTCAGCAAGACTTCAGGCATCTTCTTCCCTCCCACTTACGACCCTATCGTCCAGTGGCCTAGGACACTCCCCTTTCACGGGAGTAACACGGGTTCGAATCCCGTTAGGGTCGCCACTTCAAAAAGTGGCCCAATCGCCTCTGAAAGCAGATAAATAGAGGCTTCGCAGCCGATAAGGCCCCATAATTCGTTTTTGCAGATCTTTGCAGTTGTTGCGGTAAATTTGTCCTGTTTGTCCTGCAGACAGGCCTCGGCTTTGAAATACCTCTGATTAACAGTGAAGGGAGCTACTGGCTATGAGCAGGTCCATCGGTAGAACGAGGGGCACAAACCCCACTGCGAGGAATGCTCCCAAAATGAATTTTTGTTACCTTTTGTTACCTGGAAACGCAGGGCGCGGAGCATTCCTTTCCGATCCCCTCTTCGCTGGCGCTTCATGAGCTAAAAGCGCCCTTCTTTTTAGTGATGTAAATCCCCCACCGAAAAGTTGCTCCCAATCGGGAGCACCAGGGGTCTTTTTTCCGTTCAAGGTGCGCTGGATGAACACGCCAAAAACACCCGATAACGAAAGCTCAGTGACCACGGTGAGGCGTGGACCGGCGCGCCGGTAGACTGCGTTCGGGAATCCCCACCTCCACGACAGCAAAACCTTCACATCAAGCCGTCTATTGAAATATTTGTTTTTGTTAAATCTTAGCTTTAACAAAATCGTCATATCCAATATATCCTTGCCTTTGTATTGGTATTTTCTTGATAGTTAAAGCGTGGCTTTAACAAAAGTAGATAATCCAATAAAAGAGCTCCAGACAGGGATACCTCGAGGCGCCCCTTTCGATATCTATACCGCCCGATCCAAGGGGGTTTCTTCTGCATTGGCCTGGCAATATGTTCACAGCGGATGGCTGCATCGTTTGGAGCGTGGGGTCTTTATGTTTCCCAATGACAACCTACAGCGTGACCCCTCCCTTAAGTTCCTTGCAAAGCGGTTGCCTGGATTCCATGTAGGTGGGAAAACAGCCTTGGCATGGAGGGGTATCCGCCACTATCTGGCTCCGCGGGAACACCTGATACTTTGGGGAGAGGAGTACGGGAAGCTACCCGAGTGGTTCACTTCCCGATTTCCCTCTCGCTATGTCGCTAAGCGACTCTTCTCCAAAGAGCTTCCTTCCGGTTACGCGTGTCAACCTCTACCGGAATCACCTGATGGGCCAATGGTATCAACCCCTGAACGCGCGTTACTGGAAATGCTTTCTGAGGTCGGATTGCAGCAAGGCATCGAGGAAGCAAGATTGATCATGGAATCAGTTCACTCATTGCGTCCTGAAGTATTGGAAAAACTCTTAAAGAACTGTCTCCGGATCAAAGTACAACGGCTTTGTGTCCAATGGGCTCAGGAATTGAACCTAGATTGGAGCCCGGTGGCCCGAGCAGCAGTGACACTTGGGAAGAGTTACTGGTGCACCCGCCTCAAGGACGGCACAACCCTGACCCTCAAGCCATGATGGACAAGCAGTATGTGGACACAGTCCGACTATTGCTGGAAACGGCACCGGTTATTTTCCAATCCAGTGATTTTGCACTCAAGGGCGGCACAGCCATCAATCTGTTTGTGAGAGATATGCCCCGTCTCTCTGTTGACCTTGATGTGGTCTTTACCAACCGATCCTTGGGAAGAGAAGAAGCGCTTAGCGAGATTTCCCGCAAGCTCCAAGATTGTGTTGAGCAGCTACAATCAGTCGGTATCAAAGCAGAGCCGATACGCACGAGGTCTGGTGACGAGGTCAAGATCTTGGCGCAGCGAGCAAATAATCTGGTTAAGATTGAAGTAAATTTCGTGTTTAGGGGAACGGTGCTTCCCGCGGCAACACGTCGCCTTTCCAATCTGGCCCGTGACCTCTTCACCACAGATCTTGTCTTGCCGGCACTGGACGAAGCAGAACTCTACGGCAGCAAGCTTGTGGCTGCTCTTGATCGGCAGCATCCACGCGATTTTTTCGACGTCCTAGGGCTCTTCCAGCATGAAGGGTTGACCCCGATGATCGTAGAATGCTTCGTCTGCTATCTGGCAGGACATAACCGGCCGATACACGAAGTTCTTTTTTCTCGGGATATCGATCTAGCGATTTCCTATGACAACGAATTCCTAGGGATGACCAAAGAGGAGGTAGCACTCAGTGACCTTATCGCTGCCCGAGCACGGCTTCGCACCGAACTCCCTTCCTCTCTCACCGATTCCCATAAGCACTTTCTCCTCAGCCTCGCTGTCGGAAAACCAGACTGGTCCCTCATGAGCTGTCCTCACCTTCAGGAGATGCCAGCAATTCGCTGGAAAGTGGAAAATCTCGCCAAGTTGAAAAGGATCAATCCTGAAAAATTCCTACTCCAATCCGAGGAGTTGATGAAACGACTGGACGGATAAGGCGTGTACCCTTGAAAAGGTGATGCCCGCCCGCTTTTTATGGCGCGTGATCGATAAATCCTGGGGATTCTAAAATGACGTGCGGGTTTCCTTGGGGGGGTAAGGATAGGGCATGTCGATAAACCCACCTCCCACAAATGCCGAATTACTTGAGTGCTCCCAAGAACTAGCAGAAGCGATCTGCCGTCTCATCACGGTTTGCTTGCCTAAAAAAGATCCACTGAAAGCAAACGATGACTCGGAGTTCATCAACTCCAAGATGGCAGCAAAATGGCTCGGGATCCCCGTAAGGTCGCTGCAGCAATATGTTCAGACAGGACTCCTTCCTAGCTACAAACTAGGCAAACACCGCCTTTTCCGTCGAAAAGAGCTATTGGTTGCAGTTGGTGCAAATCGCAGGGCATCCATCGCTGAAATTCTTCGATGAAGGCCTCTTTTTTCCGAAAATCACCAAGGTCAGAATCCCCCCCGGAGGAACTTACACGATTTTTTCTCTGTTGGTGCTCCCGATTGGGAGCAACTTTTTCGAATCCCGTTAGGGTCGCCACATTGGTGAC
>Ga0208105_1000399_pt1 | contig 14860 bp, 12 predicted proteins | sample CryBogCBE16Jul07_FD_184574 | JGI IMG/M metagenome (GOLD analysis project Ga0208105, IMG submission 184574) | Freshwater microbial communities from Crystal Bog, Wisconsin, USA - CBE16Jul07 (SPAdes) | ecosystem: Environmental > Aquatic > Freshwater > Lake | place: Crystal Bog, Wisconsin, USA... | reverse complement strand
CTCCTTGCCGACCTTGCGGTGATCGCGTTTCTTGGCCTCCTCGATGAGGGCGAAGTGTTTTTCCAACTCTTCGGCGGATGCGAAGGCCGTGCCGTAGATACGCTGGAGCTGGGGATTTTTCTCGTCGCCGAGGTAGAAGGCGCTCGCCACGTGGGTCAGCCTGAACGCGCCGATCTTCGAGGTGTCGGCGACATGGGGACCGGCACAGAGGTCGGTGAACGCGCCGTTGCGGTAGAGGGTGATCTCCTCGCCTGCGGGAATGCGGGTGATGATATCGAGTTTGAACTTGCTGGGTGCCGGGCGCGGCGCGAGTCCGGCCAGTTCTCCTCGCTCGCCCATCGCGAGGGCCTCGTCGCGGGTGATGACCTCGCGCTGGAAGGGCTGCTCCTCCGCGATGATCGCGGCCATCTCCTTCTCGAGGCGCTCGAAATCCTCCGGAGTGATCCGGTGGCCCAGATCGACATCGTAGTAGAAGCCGCTCTCCACCGGAGGGCCGGCGGCGAACTGGGCCTCGGGCCAAATGCGCAGGATGGCATTGGCCAGCACGTGGGCGCAGGAGTGCCGGATGGTCTCGAGGTTGGTCATGAAAATGGGAGCTGGGAGTTAGAAGATGGGGGCTGGGGGAAAAGGCTGAAGACTGAAGGCTGTTAGTTCAAAAGTGAGTCGAAGGTCGAGGGCCAGCAGGGGAAAGGCGAAAGGCTAAAGCAACGAATCAGGCGTCACTGATCGGAATCAGTGACTCGGGAAGGAGGGAGGGGATGCCGTTCTTCACGGGGTAGGCAGCCTGTCCATCCTCACGGATCAGGAACCCTTCGGTATCCGCAGGGACCCTGGCTGCAATCGTGGCGATTTCGGCAGGGTTGGCGATCCGGAGCCGCTGGCCCGTGACGGGACAGCGAAGCAGGTCGGTCAATCCGGCGATTTCCTCGAAAATCCCGGCCATGGATCAATACTTGGCCACCGATTTGTCGATCCGGTCTGCCCAGGCAAGAATGCCCCCAGCCACGTTGAAGAGCTTGGAGAAGCCGGCTCCCTGGAGTTCGCGCAGGGCGTTGGCAGAGCGGACACCCGACTTGCACTGGAGATAAATGGTATCGGCGCTGTCGAGTTCGCTCATGCGGCTGTGGAGGTCGCCGAGAGGGATCAGCTTCGCTCCGGGGATCCGGGCGATGTCCCACTCGAACTGCTCGCGCACGTCGATCAAGGTGACCTTCTCCCCGCTCTGCAACTTGGCGTGGAGTTCCTCGACAGTGATCTCGGGCACGGGGGCCTCGGCTTCAAGTGCTTTTTCAGCGGCGGCCGCCTGGGGGATGCCGCAGAAGGTGTCGTAGTCGATGAGTTCGGTGACCGTGGGATTCTCGCCGCAGACGGGGCACTTGGGATCCTTGCGGATCTTGAACTCACGGAACTTCATCTTGAGGGCGTCGAAGTGCATGAGGCGCCCGATGAGCGGGTCGCCGATGCCCACGATCAGCTTGATCGCCTCGATCGCCTGCATGACGCCGATGATGCCGGGGAGCACCCCGAGGACGCCTCCCTCGGCGCAGCTCGGCACCATGCCCGGCGGCGGAGGCTCGGGATAGAGGCAGCGGTAGCAGGGACCGCCGAGGTGCGGGGCGAAGACGGTGCACTGGCCGTCGAAGCGGAAGATGGAGCCGTAGATGTTGGGCTTTTTCTGAAAGACGCAGATGTCGTTGGAGAGGTAACGGGTCGGGAAATTGTCCGTGCCGTCGATCACGAGATCGTAGGGGGTGACCAGCTTCTCGGCGTTCTCCGAGGTAAAGAGGCAGTCGTGCAGGTCGACCTGGACGTTGGGGTTGATCGACTTGATGGTGTCCTTGGCGCTGTTGATCTTCTTGCGGCCCACATCGGTGGTGCCGTGGAGGATCTGGCGCTGGAGGTTGGAGAAATCGACCGTGTCAAAATCGACCAGGCCGATCCGACCGATGCCTGCGGCGGCAAGATAAAGCGCGATCGGTGAGCCGAGGCCACCCGTGCCGATGCAAAGGATGCTGGCAGCCTTGAGCTTCTTCTGCCCCTCGAGGGTGACCTCGGGCATGATGAGATGACGCGAGTAGCGCGCGATCTCGTCGTTGCTCAGTTCGATGCCCTCGGTGCGGGCCGGATCCAAGATGCTGTTGCTCATGAAAAAGGGGATTACCAATAGCCTTTCGGGCCTTTTCCATCAAGGGAAAGAGGGTTTCCCGTGGCTTTCCGCCGCGATTAGGACACACTTTCCCGATTAGGAATTCCATCCCGTCGACGGCATGAGTGGCATCGTGAATATTCTCCCTTGGATCGTCTCGTTCCTCATGGCTTTCGGGATCGTCGCGATGCAGGCGATCGGTGGCGGTGGTCGGCCGATGTTCCCTTTGATGGTCTGCTATCTGCCGATCCTCGCGGCAGGTCTGCTTTCGATTCCCGGGATTCTCCTTGGAAGTTCCAAGCGCATCCCCGACCGGATCTGCCTGGGGACAGCGATCGTTTTCGGGGCCTACTTGCTGGTCAGAACCTGCTTCGGGGGAGATCCCGGCCTGAGGGATTTTGAGCTCTTGCGTCTGGCATCTGTTTTTCTGGTCTATCTGCTCACGGTTGCCGTGGTGACGGCAAAGGGCCCTCGGCTGCTTTTCCTCGGGATTCTTTTTGCGGCGGCTTTCCTACAGACCGCCGCCGAGATCTACCAGTTCTACTGTGATCAGGCTTGGGCCCCGCTCCTGGAGTGCCTCCCTTTCCTGAAAACCTACTACCCGGAGACCGTGGGAACCTATGCCAACAAGAACCATCTCGCCTGGCTGCTGGGTGACGGAGCCCTCTTCGCGGTTGCTCTGGCATGCTGGGGTCGGCTTCGGTGGGTCACGCGTGGCTTGCTGCTGTATCTCTTCTTTTTCCTGGGGTTCGGTGTCTGCATCAGCCTCAGTCGCGGCGGTGTGGTGGCGCTAATGACGGGCCTGCTCGTGGTTGCCTCCGTCTCGTTGTTCCTTCTGCTCCTGAGCCGTGATCGGGGGAAGCTGCTTGCCGGTGCCTTCGCCGGGATCCTGATCGCCGCGGCATGCGCCGCGATCTATGCGGTCTTTTCCTCCAACTCCGCCCTGGAAACCCGGATGCAGGGGCTCTGGATGGATGTGTACCGCGAGGATCTCTGGAGGGCGTCCATTCATGATTTGGGAATAGCCCCTTTTTTTGGAATGGGTGCCGGCAGCTTCCAATGGAGCGCCCGCCTCATGATGCCCGCGGATTCGTTGCTGGCGCATAACGATCATGCCCAGCTCCTCTCGGAATACGGGCTGACGGGATTTCTCCTGATGACGGCTTTTCTCGCCAGCCACTTGCGGGCGGGATTTTCAGTGCTTCTGCGGCGGAGGAGCGAAGGGGGGGCGATCGGATTCCAAAGCGACTCCAAAGCCATTCTGCTGGGCGCACTTGCGGTCGTTTTCGCTCAGACGGTCCACTCGGCTGTCGATTTCAACCTGCATCTCGCCTCCAATGCCCTCCTTGCCGGGTTTTGCCTCGGTATTCTCGGCGGCGGGAGACTGCGAGAACGGCATTACTCCGTTTCCCCACTCCTGCGAGGAGTGCAAGGCTCGGCCATCGTGGGGCTTGCGGGAATGCTGGGAGTCGTCCTTGCGGCGGGATGGGATCCGGAATTTCGGTTTTTCCTCCTGGAACAGTCCCTTGCGAAAGCCCGTCGGTTACCCGGCTCCCTTCCTCTGGCCCCCGCAGCGGCTGACGCTTCAAGCCTGCTCGACAAGGCACCCTACAACAGCCGCTATGCGGACCTGCGCGCTGCGTTTTACCGGATGCTGATCTCTTTGCCGGAAGCCGGCTTCCAGGAGCCTGCCGACAGGGCCGTGCTCAGGCGCCAACTGGAGCGCACCCTGTCGCTGCAGGGTGGTAACGGCGCTGATTGGTATCTCTGGATGAACCAATCCTTCCTCCTGGGGCATCTGGGGGACGAGGAGGAATCCAGCCGGGCGTTCCAGCGGGCCATGGTGCTCATGCCGCTCTTCTCCCTTGTTTATCAGGATCATGCCTCCGTGTTGGAGGACCTGGGGGATTCAAGCACAGCCCTTCACTATGCCGTCATCGCCTCTCAACTCAAGGGTCCCCAAGGCTTGAACCCCATGATCCGCAGGCTTGAGGCAAAGTCGGGACGGAAGCCCCAACACTGATCTTTCCGATCGTGTTTTCAGAATACCCTCCGGGATAGCTTGCCACGGAGAGCAAAAAGGTGTTTTAAGGTGGCCCATTTTACCTTTTTAACTGATCAAGGATGGCCCGTCCCTTTTCCATTTTTCAAAAATTCCTGCTGCTGGCGGCTATGGCTTCCTGCATCCAAGGAGTTTTTGCGGAGTCGGCAGCTGTGCCTCCTCTTCTCTCCTCTTCAGAAGGAAATTCGGACTCATTGCCCCAGCCCGCGGAGACTTCCCCATCCATCGTGCCATCTCTCTCGACCATGCAAGTGGAGCCGCCTTCGGTGACACTGCCGACTCCGCCCCTCCCGCCTTCGTTGCAGGAGTCGGCCCCCGAACCTTTGCCCCAATCGACACCCCAACCAACTCCGCTGCCGAGGCCTGAGTTTAACCCGCCCACAGCCGAGAACCAGAATCTTCCAAGCGCCCAGCCCGCGGGAAATCCCCAGTTCGCCCCAGCCTCCGTCAGCATGCCGGTGGTCAAGCTGAATGATGCCAATCCCGCGGAACCGGGCACCGCTTCCGGCCAGGAACCCGGTCCCCTGGGAAGCATTGCCGATTGGGCCAAGAAGCTACGCTTTCAGGTGGGACTGCGCGGCGGCTACGACAACAATGTCAACAGCTCTCATAACAATCCCCAGGCGAGTTACTTCGGCAACCTCAACGGATCGGTGAACTATCGCTTCGGTGCCCCGCGGCTGAACATGAATGCAACCCTGAGTGGAGGTCTTTCCTACTATCCCGAGATTCCGGCTGCGGAAAACCGCAACCAAGGCGTCTTGGGGCTGGGTGTTTCGGTGGAGTACCGTCATTCCCCGCGGCTCATCTTTACCTTCAACACCTCCAGCTCCTACCAGCAGCAACCCAATCCCAGTCTGATCGGAACTTCAGTGAGTCAGAACGGCGCCTATTTTTACACCGCCAATAGTTTGGCCGGCGCCTACCAATGGTCTGACCTTTTCACCACCGTCACCCGGTTGAACTTTACCGCAAACTATTACCTGGAGCAAAGTCTCAACAACCAGCAGGGCTTCACCCAGCCCGGCTTCACCCAATCCTTCCGCTGGCTGGTCAAGCCGACCACCACGGCGGTTCTGGACTACAACACCGACAACTACGGCTATGCCCAGCAGGGCAATAACAGCTGGGGCCAGTCGCTTGCCGGAGGGTTCGACCACATCTTCAACCCGAAGTGGTTCTGGAATTTCCGTGGGGGCGCCGAATTCCGCACTTACCAGAACACCTACAGCAGCGGGACCTACATCGGCCCCTACATGGATAACAACATCAACTGGGCCTTTGCCAAGGCATCCTCGCTTGCTTGGGTCGCCCATCTCGGCACCCAGCCCTCAGGCGAGCAGAACGTAAGCTACAGCCCGGCATTCAGGACCGGGGTCAACTACAGTCAGGGCTTCACCGCCAAGCTGCACATGAACATGGGGTTCTTTTATCTTTTGCAGAGTTACAACAACTCCCCCTACGGACCGCCGACCGCCCAGTATCCCAACGGGTCGCTCATCGATTATTACCAGACCAGCATGCAGGGAAACATCGACTTCGGATATGATCTGAACCGCATCATTCAGCTCGGGGTGGGTTACCAGTACATCGGGTCGATATGCGATCAGGTTCCCTCGCAAGCGTACAACCGCGGCATCTCGTATCTCGAGTTGCGGGGGGCGTTCTAGGAAACTGCTGATGGAGTTTGCCTTGAATTAGGGTTAGGTTTCTTAGTTCCGATACTTTCATGCAGCCGCACCAATCTACGACGGGAACTGACACGGGCGAGATCAAGCTGCACCTGCTCGATTACTGGAGGGTTGTCCGGGTCAGGCTCCCCCTCATCATTCTGGTCTTCCTGCTGGTGGTTATCACGGCGGGCGTGTCCACCTACCTCACCCCGCGCCAGTACCAGTCCTCCGTGACGATGCAGGTCAAGGAGGACAACAACAACATGCAGATCTTCAACGGGCAGAGCGGCCCGCGGTCCGATCCGCGCTTCTCAACGACGCAGTTCCAGATCATCCAGCGCAAGGAGATCCTTTATCCCGTCGTCGACTCGATGAAGCTCCTGCAAAAGTGGGATCTTCGCTCCCGCGACGTCGCCTATCAGAGGCTGCGTTCGATGCTGACGGTTGCCGAGGTCAGGAACACCGACCTCATCCAGATCTCCGTACTCGATCAGGACAGGCAGGAGGCCGCCGATCTCGCCAACACGATCGCCCTGGAGTACCAGAAGAAGCGGATTGACGAGCAGCAGAGCTGGGTGGCGCGCTCCCTGGTGCAGCTCGAGGACGAGGTCCAGAAACAGCGCAGGAAGGTTGAGGAACTCCGCGACGAAATGACGAAGATCCGGGTCGATGGTAAGATCTACGATCTCAATCCCGAGAGCGTCGAGGATCCGCGTCAGGCGGAAGAGGTCATCCTTCAGAATGTGGAGAGTCAGGTGAACGACAACCGGATCAAGGTTGCCACGCTGCGCTCGAAGCAGCAGCAGATCCAGGGAATGACCGACGAGCAGATCATGCGAAGCCTCAGGACCTTCGAGATGGACGATGCGACGATCTCCCAGATCCTGCCCCAATACGAGGCCTGTGTCTCCGAGGAGGCCCACATGCTGAATTCCGGGCTCGGGCCCAACCACCCGAATGTCCAGTCGCTTCAGGCCAAGAAAAAGGTGTACGCCCAGCAACTCGCCGACCAGATCGTCATCCTGAGGAAATCACTCCAAGCCAATCTGGAGATCTCCGAGAAATCACTCGAAGCCATGGAGCAGAAGCTTGGCGACGCCCGGCAGCACCAGATGGAGGCAAAATCAAAGGCCCTCCATTACCAGGAGGCCAAGAACGAGTACCTCAAGGCCAAGAGAATTCTCGAGTCGGCCGAGGCCCGCTATTCCACCGAGGCGATGCAGCGCACGATGCCGCAGAGTCCTGCGACCATTTGGGAAAAAGCCGAGGTCTCGGATTTTCCGGCCAAGCCTAGGGTTACAAAAAACATGATGATAGCCGTTGCCGTCGGTTTGGCGCTCGGCATCGGCCTAGCCTTCCTGATCGAGTATCTCGACACGAGCGTTAAGACCATGCAGGACATCGAGGCGGCGCTCGGCGTCCCGGTGCTCGCGGTGATTCCCCGCGACGTCGCCGTCCTCAAGGATGCGCCCCCCGATTCCCCCGATGCGGAGGGTTACCGCATCATGAGGACGAACATCGAGTTCAACAGGAAATCACCCGACGCCAACTCGCTGACCATCGTCAGCGGCGGGGTGGGCGAGGGCAAATCGACCACCCTCAACAACCTTGCCTTCACCTTTGCGAAGGGAGGATATCGCACGCTGATCGTCGACGCCGATCTGAGGCGACCCTCCCAGCACCGTTTTTTCGAAGTCTCCAACGAGCGGGGTCTCACCGACTTCCTCACCACGGACATTGCCCTGGATCCCCTGCTCCTTCCCACCGGGATCGAGAACCTGACGCTCCTTCCCAGCGGACGGCTCCCGATCGACGCCGTCGGCATCCTTAACTCTCAGCGGATGATCGATCTCATTCACCAGACGAAGGGGGCCTACGACATGGTCTTCTTCGACTCGCCGCCGATCCTCGGGGTCAGCGACGCCTCGGTGATCGCAAGCTCGGTCGATATGACGCTCGTCGTGGTGCAGCACCGCCGCTTTCCCCGCGCCATGCTCCAGAGGGTGAAGCAGGGCCTCATCAATGTCGGTGCCAGAATCGTCGGGTGCGTGCTCAACAACACCGACATCCGCCACGATGAATACTACGAGTACTATACGAGCTACTATCAGTACTACAGTCCGGGGCATTCCACGAACCGGAAGCTTTCCGATCCCGATGCTGTTGACAGCACTGGGAATGGAGGGAACACGAAACCGGCCCCGGAACAGCGAGGGGATTACTGACCCATGAGCATCTTCAACAGAAAAAGCCGCATTCTGTGTCTCTTCCTGCTGCTTGTTTGCGGGGGCGCCCGGATATCCCGGGCCGGGGACGTTCCCTTGCGCACGGGCGACCAAGTGGTCATCCGCCTGGCAGGCGTTCCCCCGGAGGATATCAGTCAGGTTTCAGGAAATTACACCGTCGACGGTGTCGGGAACATTAACCTTCCCTACATCGGCAAGATCCATACGGCGGGTCTCCAACAGGCCGAGATCCAGAACAGTATCGAAGGGGCTTACAAAGGCCGTGGCATCTACTCCGCGCCCATTGTGACCGTCTCCGTGCAGTTTGACCGTCTGGTCGACATCGAGGGGGAGGTCCGCTCTCCCCAGCGTGTCCACTACACGCCTGATCTCACGCTTCTCGGCGCGATCTCGGCTGCAGGTGGGTTCACCGACTATGCCGACCAGACCAAGGTCTGCATCCTGCGTAACGGAGGAAGAACCTTCGTGAATGTGAAGAAGGTCCGCCAGAACCTGGAAACCGATCCGGCAATGCAGCCGGGTGACAAGATCTCGGTGCCGCGCAGTTTCTGGTAAGCAGCAGATGTGGGGCTTTTAGACTTCAGCCTAAAGGTCTGCCTTCGACTCCATCTCCGCCACCTGAGCGACGTCTTTGTCACCGCGTCCGGAGAGGTTTGCGATGATGATCTGATCGGGCTTCATGGCCGGGGCCACCTTGATCGCCTCGGCAATGGCATGGGAACTCTCCAGGGCGGGGATGATTCCCTCGAGGGAGGCCAGCTTGTGGAAGGCGGCCAGCGCCTCGTCGTCGGTGGCGTAGGTGTAGTGCGCGCGACCAGCTTCCTTGAGGAAGCTGTGCTCCGGCCCGACGGCCGCGTAGTCGAGTCCCGCCGAGACGGAGTGGGTGAGTTCGATCTGTCCGTCGGCATCGGCCAGGAGCCAGGTCTTGGCTCCTTGAAGGACACCAAGGCGGCCTCCCTGGAACCTGGCGGCATGCTCACCCCGAATGATACCCCGGCCGCCGGCCTCGACGCCGGTCATGCGGACCTCCTCGTCCTTGAGAAAGGCATGGAAAAGACCGATGGCGTTACTCCCACCGCCCACGCAGGCGACGAGAAGGTCGGGAAGCCGTCCTTCGTGTTGCAGGATCTGGCGGCGGGCCTCCTCGCCGATCACGCGGTGGAAATCGCGGACCATCATCGGGTAGGGGTGCGCCCCATAGGCGGTTCCGAGGATGTAATGGGTGTGACGGACGTTGGTGACCCAGTCACGCATCGCCTCGTTGACCGCTTCCTTGAGGGTTGCCTGTCCGGCGGTGACCGGGATCACCGTGGCTCCGAGGAACCGCATGCGGGCGACGTTGAGGGCCTGACGCTCCATGTCGACGGCCCCCATGTAGATGACGCATTCGAAGCCGAAGCGCGCGGCGACGGTGGCGGTCGCCACGCCGTGTTGTCCCGCCCCCGTCTCGGCGATCACGCGCTTTTTGCCCATGCGGCGTGCGAGCAGGATCTGGCCGATGGCGTTGTTGATTTTATGAGCACCGGTGTGGAGCAGGTCCTCACGCTTCAGATAAATCTTGGCCCCGCCGAGTTCCCTGGTCAGCCGTTCCGCGAAATAGAGCGGGGTCGGCCTGCCGACGAACTCGCTGAGCAGATGGTCGAGTTCCGTCCGGAAGGCAGGGTCCTTGCAGGCCTTCTCGTATTCACGCTCCAGATCCAGAAGCGCCGTCATCAGGGTCTCGGGCACGAAGCGTCCGCCGAACGGGCCGAAATATCCGTGTTTGTCCGGAACGCTGCTGATGTCTGGTGACGTGTCCATAGGGGGGTGCAGTATGGACGGGAATCTACCCCGCCGCAACCGCACGGAGAGCCATCCTGATGGCCTTGCGGTGCGGGGTGGGGATCGGGAGGGCCTCAAGCTCCGGCACGCTGAAGCCCTGCAGGCCGGTTCGGGGAGCGGTGTTGACAGGATAGACCTTCATCGTCACCCGATAGCGGGTGATGGGATAGGTCAGTTCCGCGACGGGACGACCCGAGGGTTTTTTCTCCGCGAGTTCCGGAAGGATCCAGAGCCCGGTCCAACGGGGCCCGTGGGATTGCTCCAGGTAAAGTTTTCCTCTCCGCAACCACCAGGCGCGGTGCTCTGCAATGTTGGTTGTCACTTTGCGGGGGGATTTGGCCGGAAGGCGTTCAGGGAACTCGGCCGCGCAGCTTGGTCGGAGCGGACAAGCGTCGCAATCGGGCTTGCCCGAGGTGCAGACCATGGCGCCCAGATCCATCAGGGCCGAGGCAACGGCACGACATCCCGCATGGGGAAAAAACGAGCCGGCAAGTTCATGGAGGACGTTCCTTCCCCGGGAAGAGTCGATCGGGGCGACGACATTTCCCCAGCGGGCCAGCACCCGGATGATGTTGGTGTCCAGGACGACGGCAAGTTCGTCATGGGCAAAGGCACGGATCGCGGCGGCTGTGTAGGCGCCGATGCCGGGGAGGGAGAGGAGTTCGCTTTCCCCTGAGGGAACGACCCCCTCATGCCTCTCCATGATGGCCCGGGCAGCGGCGTGCAGTCTGCGGGCCCTCGAATAGTACCCGAGGCCTTCCCAGGCCGAGAGAACTTCCTGCTCCGAGGCCCCTGCGAGGGCTTCGATCGTGGGGAAGAGCCTCATCCAGGAAAGGAATCGAGGCGTCACCGTCGCCACGGTGGTCTGCTGAAGCATGAATTCCGACACCAGCACCGCGTAGGGATCATGATCGCGGCGCCACGGAAGGCCATGCCGACCGTTGTCTCCGTGCCACGCGAGAAGCGCTGCCAGGGGCTTCCGGTTCCGGGTCGACGCAAGAGGGCTCTGCTTCTTCTTGTCCACACAGGAGGCCTAGGGCACCGTGGCGCTGACCGCAAGCACCCGCCATCACCGTGCCGCCACCCCTCCATTCCAAGACCTATCCACTGACGCAGGCACAGGCTGCAAAACTGCGTGTCGTGCTCGCGGAGAGGGACTTCAAGTTTGAGGAAAAGCCCTACACCCTGTATGCAGCCACGAGGGAAAAGCTGAACATCGCCGTCTATGAGAAAGGCCCCAAGGTGCTTCTGCAGGGTCGGGGACTGGAGGATTTCATCACCTTCGTGCTCGAGCCCGAGGTGCTTGGTGAGGCGCGACTCGGCTACGAGGAAGTGCTCGATCCGGAGCAGTTTTCCCCGCACTTCGGGATCGATGAGAGCGGGAAGGGGGATCTGCTCGGGCCGCTCGTGATCGCCGGGGTCTATGTCGACGGTGATCTGGCACGCCACCTTCGGGATGCCGGGGTCCGCGACAGCAAGGGCATTGGAACGGATAAGAAGATCCGTGAACTGGCAGAGGTGATCCGCAAGTCGGGCGCCCCCTTCGAGCGGATCGTCATCGCCCCCGAGAAATACAACCAGCTCTACGCCAAGATCGGGAACCTCAACCGCCTGCTTGCCTGGGGGCATGCCCGGATCATCGAGAATCTCTGCGCCCGTGTGCCCTCGTGTCCCCGCGCCCTTTCGGACAAATTCGCGGACACCCGCGTCCTGCAGAAGGCGCTTATGGAGGAGGGGCGCAAGATCCAGCTTGACCAGCGTACCAAGGCGGAGAGCGACTACGCCGTCGCCGCTGCTTCGATCGTTGCCCGGGAGGGATTCATCGATTGGCTCGACAACCATGCCCGGGAGCTGGAGATCCCGCTCCCGAAAGGAGTCTCGGCCAAGGTCAAGGAATCGGCCGCCAAGGTCGTGGCGACCTACGGGCCCGCGATGCTTCCGAAAGTCGCCAAGATGCACTTCAAGACGGCCTCCGAGGTGCTGGGGAATAGCGCGGTACAGTCCCCGGTGGATTAGGGGGCGTGTAACACCAAGCCTTTTGAGGCATGAGGCTCGGCATCAGGGTGTGTGTAGCCATCATCTCGAGCGGATTGCATCACGGAACCATTTGGAGACAGCAACGCACCTGAACTTTTACCGAAAACCCGGTCGGGCGATTTTTTGGCAGGGATGGCCAAATCTGTTCACCGCAGGATGCATGGCGGCTGATTTTTCGATATTCTCTCTGTAGAGCGCAAAAATAGGGCTTGGCATATCCTTTGCTTACAGCTATGTACGGGCTCGTCAGCAGTCCTATAAACCAACCAAAACCTATCATGAAGAACACCACCCGCATTGCTGCGCTCGCCCTCGCGGCGTTCGCAACCATCACCGCCGCCAAGGCGGGTTCAGACACCAAGAATCCCATTGTCACGAATGCCGCGGCGAGCCCGGCGTTCACCTTCAACGCTAGTGAGAACTACGACAGCCGCTACATGTACCGCGGCGTCGACGTGCTCGCCGGAACAGGAATTCTCTCCACCACGTTCGCTCCAACTTGGCACATCACTGCCAATGATGCCGTCACCGTGCCTCTCTGGTATGCAACGGCCGTAGCCAAGAATGCAAATGCTTCGCAGTACAGGGAGCTTGATGTGCCGGTGAACTATCTGCACACCTTTAACAACGGCTTCAACCTCGGAGCTGGATACGAGCTTTACAACTACTTCAATCTTCCGGGTGGAAACCGCCCCGGCGGCACGGGAATTCAGAACGAGGTCAATGTGACTGCAGGCTACTCCAAGACGTTTACTAACGGAATCAGCCTGAATAGCTCCCTGACTTACTACTATGAGCTCGGCACGGCCAATCAGTACACCTACGGTAGCATCAATCCCGGATCGAGCTTCCTGACTCCTTCCCTCGGGGCCACCATCCCTCTTAACTTCATCAAGAAGGATGGATCGGTCACCTTCAACCCGAACACCCAGTATAACTTCTCCTTCGCTTACAACACTGGAAGTGGACTTAGCGAAAGCGGCTCGCCTTATGTCTCCGGCGCCAACAACTGGCAGTTCCAGCTCCCTGTGACCTGGCAGATCACCAAGGTCTGGTCGGTCACCGGCTACTGGGCCTACTCCTACCAGGGTTTGGGCCTGACCTCCTTGACTCAGCAGACCGCGCAGAGCCTCGGTTGGGCCGGTTGCAGTGTCGGAGCTTCCTTCTAAAACCTTTATTGGTTAACTGACATGAAGGCCCCGCCGGAAACGGCGGGGCCTTTTTTTGTCGCTCTTCACTTCCTGTGAATTTTCTTTGCCTCGGCATCTCCCGGTACCTTCATGCCGTTCGAACACCTGTCCACGAAGTTACGGGACAGGCTACGCCTGTGACGTCCGTGACTCGACTGCTACCCTATTGCAATGCAGGTGAATCAGTTTTTGCTGATTTCCCGAGTTTCATGCTCCCATCGACTCACCGGAAAAACCCCACGGCTTCCCGGATGATTCCGGCGAGGGTCCCAACCTCCTCTTCAGTGTTATAGAGGTAGAAACTGGCGCGGCTGGAGGCGATGCTTCCCAGGTTGCGCATGAGCGGTTGGGCGCAGTGATGACCCGCACGCAGGGCGACGCCCCGCTCGTTGGCGAAGTAGGAGACATCATGGGAGTGGACTCCCTCGATCGAGAAAGTGACGAGTCCCGCTCCACGCTCCCGGGGGCCATAGATCTTCAGACCGGGGATGGATTCGAGTTCGTGCACGGCGAGATTTGCAAGCGCGATGGAGTGTTGCTGGATTTCTCCCAATCCCACCTCCGAAAGGAAACGGATCGCCTCGGCCCATCCGGCGGCCTCGAGAATCGGCGGGGTTCCGGCCTCGAAGCGGGCGGGCGGTTCGCGGTAGAGCGCCTCCTTGTCGTAGAAAGCGCGGTCGACCATCTCCCCGCCGTAGTGCCAGGGCGGCATGGCGGCCAGCAACTCCGGGCGCCCCCAGAGTGCTCCGATACCGCTCGGGCCGCACATCTTGTGCGCGGAAAAGACGAGGAAGTCACATCCCAGCTCCGTGATGCTAACGGGCTGATGGCCGACGCTCTGGGCGCCATCCACCAACGTGGTGACGCCTTGCTCACGCGCCAGGCGGCAAAGTTCGGAGGCGAGGTTCTCCAGGCCAAGTGTGTTCGGCACATGGGCGAAGGCAAAAAGCTTCGGCTTCGCGCCGAGCAAGGTGCGCGCGGCTTCCAAGTCGAGGGCAATGCCGTTCCCCAGTACGGGGACATATGCAACGGATGCTCCTTTTTCGCGAGCCAGTTGCTGCCACGGGAGGAGATTGGCATGGTGCTCCATCTCAGTGAGCAGGATCGTGTCACCGGGGCCGATGTTCACGCGACCCCAGGTGTTGGCGACGAGGTTGATCCCCTCGGTCGTGCCTCGGGTGAAGATGATCTCCTGCGGGGAAACGGCTCCGAGGAAGTGCGCCAAAAGGGCCCTTGCATCCTCGTAGGCGTCGGTCGCCCGTTCGCTCAGCAGGTGGATGCCGCGGTGGACATTGGCGTATTCGCTCTCAAGGAAGCGGCTGATGCGCCGGATGACCCTCTCCGGTTTCTGCGAACTGGCAGCGCTGTCGAGATAGACGACGGGATGCCCCCTCACCCTCTCCTTCAGGAAGGGGAACTGCTCTCGGATGGCGCTCGTATCCATGGGACAAAGAATCGGTTGAAATATTAAAAAGTTAAACCGTTAAAAAGTAGATGAATCAGAAAGCAGGAAAACAGGTGATGGACGAGACAAGAAAGGGGTCGTTCCTCAGCCTCGGATGGGACGCGGATCTCCTCGGCGGTTGAACCCAGAATTTGCATGAGGAACCATCCAGCCGGGATGACGAGGCGTGAAAAGCGTTAGAAAAGTTAAGGTGTGACAACGAGGAGATAGGGATCCAACG
>Ga0208105_1000392_pt1 | contig 15117 bp, 17 predicted proteins | sample CryBogCBE16Jul07_FD_184574 | JGI IMG/M metagenome (GOLD analysis project Ga0208105, IMG submission 184574) | Freshwater microbial communities from Crystal Bog, Wisconsin, USA - CBE16Jul07 (SPAdes) | ecosystem: Environmental > Aquatic > Freshwater > Lake | place: Crystal Bog, Wisconsin, USA... | reverse complement strand
TTAATGCCCACAGCCGAAGAGCTTCGGGCATTATCGGATGATGTGAATCGTCTCAGTGAGTTCGTGAGGATTTCGGAGATGGACGCGCGAAGTGCGGCCCGTGTGGGCGACACGTACTTCTTCGTCGAAGCCCCCAAGGGGATTCCGGCTGCGTCGATCGAAAAAGCCTTGAAGGAGACGTTTCCCGGATGTGCTGTGACGCGTAGGACGTTCACGCTGTTCTACCGCGTGTCCTGGGCTTAGCGTGACGGCTCTTGTGCTTGCGGGTCCTGCGACGGCCGCCGCCACCGCCGAGAACGAGATGTGGTGTGAATCTAAGGCCTGATAAGGAATCCGACAACTCGTCGACTTCATCGTCGGGGGCGTATACAAATATGTAGTCCCATGGGTTGGCAATATGATAATTCACTCCGCTTATGTTAAAATTCACCGATGTATCTCCTTTGCTGGTCAGCGTTCCGGTACTACCTCTATCCCCCGGCTTCGACGTATTCTTAAAGTTGTATCTTCTATCGATAACCAATGGTTCGAGTATCTTACTCGCCTTTTCGTGGTTCCTCACCGTATCCCTCTGAAACGTTTCAAGTGCCTTCCGCCTCTCCTCTTCGGTCCACTTCGGCGGCGGCGGCGGCGTCGGTTTCGGACCGAGGAACCCCTTCCGACGCTCTTCCGGGTCCTTCGCCGACGAAGGCCACGACCCTTTCCCCCTACCCCGAAGTGTTCTGCGACGAGTTCTTGTCATTATTTACACGCTGCGAATAAACTCCCATTTGAGGTAATCACAGATCTTGGCCCAGATATGGTCGTGAGCGATGAGACGGTCGCGTGACTTCAGCAGCGGAAAGTAGACCTTGTACTCATCCAAGTCCAACAGCTCGAAGAACTTGTACAGGATGTAGGAGTACGACAGAAAGTTCGTGCGGTCATTCGGGCAGTAGAGCAGGAATGGAGCCTGAATCTCCTGGAACATGGCACGGATCTTCTCCTCGATCTCCGGAGTAATGGTGGGCGGTGGATTGCCGTTCAAACGACTCAGAATGTGGGCGGCGTGTTCGTAGTACTTCGACCTCCCCAGCTTCTTCAGAATCTCACGAATCTCCTTCTCCGTCAGATCAGCAATGTTGTTGATGCGACGTTTACGGATCTCCAGCACCACCTCGTTCATCACCTCCTCGGGAATCATCGTGGACTCCTTGGCCTGAAACTGGTTCAGGATCTCATTGAGGTGGTTGATCTTCTTGTAGGCGTAATTGTTCCGCTCCTTCGGCGGGTCACGGAACGAAGGGAAGTCGGACACCACCAGCGAGTATTCTTCGGATCCACACTTCGGGCAGACCAGAATGCCTTCAGACGAGATCTCTTCACGCGCCACGTTGCATTGGTTGCAGTGTTCCGTCATCTGCTGCGTGACTTCCGGCGCCGTCCCAAGCTTCATACGCGCAACGTACTCGTCGAACATCTGTTTCTTCGACTCTACGGGAGCTGCTGCAGTAAAGAACTTCATGAACGTTGATGCGCCCTTTGGGTTCTGTGCAACCTGGGTAGGGCGATTGTAATACTCCATCAGAATGTCCATGTTCTTCATATAGTACTCCTCGACCGGGTTCGCCTTCGACAGCTCCGTTTCGATGTCACGAATACGCGCCTCCCATGCAGAACACATGACAGCATCGCCAATCTCGTTCGAGGAACGGAGGTTTTCTAATCGAACTCGTAGACCTTCTGCTTCCGCTTTCAGCTCCTTGGCATGAGTCTTCGCATCCCGAAGTTCGGTCACAATGTTCTGGTGAACCGAATCAAGAGTTCCCATCGACGCTGCTTCCGTGTCCCGGGTCTTCCTCACCCTGAACACGTCCATATAGTTCGTCCTTCACCTGTTTCATGAAAGCAGAATTATCGCAGACAATCGGTCGCTGCTTACGCACAGCGGACAGCAGTGTGTTGAAATCGATGCCAAAGTTCTTGCAGACAAACGTCAAGACCAGGTAGGCAGATCGGTTGATTCCCGCCTTGCAGTGAACAAACACCGTCCCGTTCGTCGACCGCAGGAACAGGCGCATCCAGTTCTCGAACTCTGGGTACCAATCCAGGATTCGCACGGCCATTGAGTCGATGGCATGAAGTTCGGCATACTGTCCTGGATGACGTTTCCTCCACCACTCTGGACAATCGTCGGCGAACGCGCAATTGACCACGTGGGTAATGTTATGCTTAGCGACAAACGTCGGACTCAGTTGGTTTCCTGCGCCCAGTAAGATGCGTGGATACACCCAGGCGGGTGGGATCTGCATTACGTACCTAGGCATCAACCGAGAAAGCTTGTAAGTACGATATTAACAAAATGTGCAAGGACAACCGAGGCGGCGCCGAGAGCTGCTGCACCCTGGTAGCTCACGACACCGTTGCCCGTGTAGGCAGACGGAATATACTGCAGCATCAGGTTGCGCGGCGTGGCAAGTGACAGCACGAACGTGGCTACAAAGAAGGCGACGTACAGCTGGAGGTTCCGGAACATGAATCCCATCGCCGGAAGCGTCGGCTTGAACGACGGGGTAGGCATCTGCATAGCCGGGGAACTACTGGCTTCGGGATATACGGGAGGAGCAGACTGCGGACCCTGCGGACTCGGGAGAAGAGCATCGAGAGATGTAGCACCTTCCATTGTTTATGAGGAAGACGGGATTTCGCATTCCGCATCTTCCACGCGGTAGCGGTAGCATTTCCCATCCGCTTTTACCACACGACCTGTAACATCGTGAATAGGTACACCGAGCGTCTTGACCACACTATAATTACGATGAAAGAGAAGCACCGTCAACCCCAGTCCAATGATGAAGGAGAAAAAGGGCGTCCCCCGATTCAGCACATGTGTAATCGGAAGCGAGAACTTCATTACTTCTGAGATGCGAGGAGATTCATTGAGTCCGGTTCCGCGGTGCACGGGACTTCAGTTGACTCGAAGCGAACACATCCCGTGTCCGTGTGGAAGATCTCGTTACTTCCCGGCGTGGGAACACCGGCTGACTTGCGTGTCGGTGGTACGAATACGCATCCAATCACCAGACCCGTCAGAATTCCGATGACGACCCACTTAACTTCCAACATTGTTATTCAGGTCGACAAGAGTTTGAACCAACGTAAACCAAATCAGAAACTGAAAGAGGAACGACGTCACGGGTGTCAGCGCAGCAAACAGCGCAAAGATGAACTTGACGATCCATCCACGCTTGACATCAACGCCACCCAGTAGCATCTCAAGCGGCTTCCCGATCGCAGATCCGTACGTAAAGATCCAGTACACAAACAGTGCAACGTACTTTCCGAGGACTCCCAATCGGTCATTGATGGTCGATGTAATGTTTCCATTGACAAATTGGTCTTGGAGGAACCCCCACTGATTGTAGGCCCATACAACCACTAATGCCCACATCAATGCAAACACGAAAACAAACTGACCCTTTGCTGCCGTCAGTCCAACGTCATACAACACATCTCCCGGCTTCTGGACAAACTTTCCGAACGCAGACCGTTCGCCGATATCAACCATTTCGGTAATCGTATAACTGACCGTGTGGTACGCACCGGACTCGTCCGTGTAGTTGATCGTCAGACGCGGGGGGTTCAGTGCAAGTGCAGCGGCGTCGGCCGGAGGAGGAGCCGCGATCCGGTGCGCCTTACGGAGGTCTTCATCCATCTTGTTAACGGGGAACTTGATGGCACCGTAGTTTGCTCCTTGTTGGGTTGTCACGTAGTCGGACACATCAATCGCCTGGTTTCCGACCACATACTCGGCATTCAGCACCAATACGCTACCCATTGTTAATTGGCGAACACGAGATTTGCAACACCGCTCACGATGCGCAGGTAGTTGATGGCCTCAACGTAGACGCCAACCGAGTAGGTGTAGGAGAAGATGATATTACCATTCGCAACTGTTTTTACAACGGACAGCAGCTGATCCTGGGGGTACACATAGGATCCATCCGGGTTCTTAGCCTGGGGGCTCGAAATCTCAACAGGGTTCTGACTAAAGGCCGTAGACTTCAGAATACACGTAACGGTCGTGCTACTCGAAGCCGCAGCCGATGGGAGGGGCTGCTGCAGGGAGATACGAAGAATGACCTTGTTGAACATACTCCCATTCAAGGCTCCGCTTGGCTGGTAGTGATCATTGTCAAGTGCGAACGAGTACATGTAGATACCCGGCAGAGCCGATGGCTGCTCACCCTTGGTGTGCCTATACTGCTGCAGGAGCGAGAAGTACTGCGTGGGTTTCGTCGAGAATCGCTGGTTTCCATCCAGGAGCAGAGTTCCGTCTGTGATGACATCGCGCGGCGAAATCGAAGACAGCTGATACTGTCCAGACGAATACAGAAGATCTCCAGCGTTGGCTGTACTGGCTGAAAAGGGTGCGCGGTTTGGAGACGACCAGTTCGTGTAGTTGTCCCAGTCATTTGTCAGAAGCTTGTCTGAACGATGTGCCGCAAACACGACACGCGTGACCATATTGAACATGGGAACCTGAATATCCGAGTTCGCGCCATACTGACCCTCCGTGACCTTATAGTTCACCTGCTTCACGAGGAATGTCTGATCTGCACCTGCAAGTTGGTTCATCTCCATGTCCGTTAGGTAAATGAAGTTACCCTCCAGGTATGGATTTGCATAGAACGTGGTCACGGTCGGGGTTGATGAGATTCCAGCTGTTGTGGGCGCCGTCAGAAACAGTCCGATCGGTTGGGAGCCAGTTGGCTGAATACGCTGACCGTACGTGGGATTCGTCGATCCCGTAACGGATGCCCTCACTTGAACCTGGTCGGCTGAGGCAACAGTGATCGTGGACGAGATTGTAAACGTAGTGGTCGAGGGCACAGTCGCAACCGTGTAGGTGCTGTTCAATTGCCCTGCTGTTCCTGAAAGACCCTGCATCGTAACGCTTCCACTCACATTCAGTGCGTGGGGAGCCGATGTCGTGAACGTGATCGCTGATCCAGATGACACAACCAGAACAATCGGATTCGTTGCCAAGGCGGGGTTCACATCAATCACCGTGTACAGCTGATTCAGTGGGCGCAGCGTCACGTTGATATACGCCTCCGAGTTCTGCAGAGATACCAGCGGAAGCACCATGCCCGGATTCTCGCAGAACCAGAAGTGAAGCGGGATCACAAGTTGGCGGCTGCGGATCGAAGGTTCGGGCGTTGTCGTAAACGGCATGGTCGCCGGAAGGTTCACCGGAGTCACTGCGTGAGGGTACTGGTTCGTGCGGTCATATGCATTTGCCGGGTCGTAGATCTCAGGGACGTTTCCCACCATCTGATTCACAACCCTGCGCTTCGCAACGTCATGTGTAAAGTAGGAATACATCTTCAACCACTCTCCCGTCAGAGTTTGGATCGTGACGTTGTTCAGGACAATATCAACATGATCAATGAGGTTGTACCCGATGTTCTTGATCCACTGGAATTCATACCCCATGGCCGTGCAGTAGGGATCGTATCCAGCCGGTGGCACCGTGACCTGTACCATCGGAGACCAGATGTCGGGCAACGTGATCATGAGATACGTGTCGTTCAAGAGCTGCGCATACCGATCGATACGGCAGCTGATGGTGCGAGTCTGAGTCACGTTGAAATCGAGGTTGGATGACGTAAAGTCCATGCGAATGGACTCCATGGCAAAGTTCGTGTATCTGCGATAGACAGCCCTGAAATGGGTCATCGAGGGATTCCCATTTAAGAGTTGGTTCTGGGCGCCGACCTGCGTCAACTGAATGAGGCCTCCCGGCATTTGTATTAACGCACACTGATTGTTTAGATTAAAGTACCAGCAAGTGTGGACGCTCCAACAGTGTTAACCTTTGCACAGTTAGTACAATCGTTCACGGTTGGACGCGTAGTCTGGTTCTGAGTCGTCAGCTGACTGCCGGTTGCACTGTATACGCCTCCAGGGACAGAACCACCCACAAACACACCCGTCGCACTGGTCAGGCCACCCGGAGCCAGACTGATGGTCTGGGGATAGGGCACCTTGTTATACTGTGTAGCCTTGTTCGCTATCACGGAGAGAGCTGTGAAATTGTACCTGCGCTGCGGGGGCGGTGGGGCGGTTGCAAATGTAGCCGCAACGATGCGGCGCTTTTGAGCTGTCAAGTAATCTTGTGCAGAGTTGACCTGCATTCTATTTATACAGACCGGAGAGAATACACCCAAATGAGGTTCGTTCTTGTAAGCACTCACGTTGATCAGACTACGGGGTATTCGAAGGTGGTGTCCAATCTCCTCGCGCAGGTGGCGACTCTTGCACCGAAGGTGAAGACGTTTCACTTTGGGTTTCAGCGTCATCCCGAGAAGAAGAGCATTCGTAAAGTTCCCGATGGAGTCGTAGCCTACGACGCGGCGGCCAATGAGGATCCGAAGGAGGATGGATTCGGGTTCAATAAGATCCACGAGTACCTGGAGATGGTGGGTCCGGATGTGGTCATGATTTACAATGACCCCATGATCATTGCGCGGTTCATCCAGGCGATGAAGTATACGAAGGGCGAGACACCGTACAAGCTGTGGATCTATGTGGATCAGGTGTACAAGGGTATCAATCCCCAGCTGATGGACGAGCTGAACAAGGCGGCGGATAAGGTCTACTGCTTCACGGATTCGTGGGCGCAGATCTATACGGAGTACGGCACGGGCATTCCTCTTCCGAAGGTGATTGAACACGCAGTGGATTCGACAGTGTTTTCGAACCTTTCACTCGCACAACGTGCGGCTCTGCGCAAGAATGTGGGTCTGCCCACGGAGGCGATTGTCTTCCTCAATGCGAACCGAAATAGTCAGCGTAAGCGGCAGGATCTGACAATCATGGGCTTCGTGGAGCTTCTGCGTCGTCACCCAGACAAGCCGCTGTGGCTTCTCATGGTGACCTCGGTGGATCCTCAGAAGGGTGCTCATTACGATGTTCAGCGTATCTTTGCTGATCAGATCCAACGTGCGGGTCTGGACATCAATGTCTATGGTAAGCGCATGGCGATTGTCGACACAGCACCCCCGAACACGCTCACCGATGACGGTATCAATCAGATCTACAACATGTGCGATATCGGTATCAACACCTCGGATGGCGAGGGATTCGGACTGTGTCAGCTTGAGCACCTGTATACGGGTGCTCCTCAGGTTATCACGGATGTCGGGTCATACCGCTCGTTTCTGCCGTCGACAGTGGCTACATTTGTCCGCCCTGGACCGGCTGTCTACCATGGCGCAGGTATGCCGCTGGGACTGTATGCGCCTTCGTTCAATCCAGACGATGTTGCCACTGCGATGGAGACGACGCTTGAGAAGTATACGGCAATGCGTTCAGCCATCGGGGAGATCAAGTTCAAGACCTGGAGCGACGTCTGTGCGACGTGGCTGTCTGACCTGAAGGCCGCAGTTACGCCAACCAGTATTTAATCTGCGTCTCGGAGATCTTGGTGCCGATGCGCAGTAACCGCTGATTATCCTCAAACGCCTGACCATCAAAGATCTCCTTGGAATCAGGATCCATGAAGTATACGATATCCTTGATCTTCAGCTTCTGAAGCCGCCGCTTCTTTCGCGTCATGTTCCGCAGATACGTCTCATCCAGGTCGTCGGCCTTGATGTTTGGCTTGAACGCGAGATCCTCACCTGTTGCTGTGGTGTCGAACCGCATACATGAGATCTGCGGCTTCTCGCGCGAGTGGAGTTTGCGATGGATCTCACAGTCCACTGCCGACTGCTTGAGCAGCACGGAGATGCGCTGATTCACCCTGTCTTTTTCATACACCTTCTCATACAGGTATTCATCCGTGGACATGAACGTCTCCACAGCTGGTTCGCCTTCATACCGCTTCATCTCCACGTCAGCCTTACGCACGGCCACGACGTTTGGACCTTCAGCTGACTTGGACTGTGCAGGGGAGATCACGGACAAGTAGAAGCTGACGCGAACCGTGCGTTGATCCATGGGCAGAGTGGCGTGGGAGCAAATACGAATCGCACGTCCAATGACCTGGTCGTGACGCGCAGGAGTCCAGTGCGGTTCCATGATGTGTACGTGGCGAACGTTGGCTAACGTGATACCTTCAGCACCAGACGAGGTGGCCATCAGCATACACAGTAGCTTCTTCCCACGCGTCTCAATACTGGTCTTGAGACTGGGTGGAAAGTTGGATTCGTATCGTGCATTGATGATCTGACGCATCATTTCGCGCTGCTCCTCCTTCTCTTCCCCGGAGAAGAAGGCGTAGGCTGGTTTGTCCCCCATTTCGTCTTCCTGCCACTGACCGTTCTTGTTCGTGATCTTGTAGGGCTGCCATCCATTCGCATCCAGAATCGCAGCAAACACACCGAGACCTTCCAGCTGACGGTACTGAGAATACACGAACTGGTTGGGCCACTCATTGCCACCCGCCTTGCGTGTTTCCTCGATATTGGTCAGCATCTTGAGCAGTTTTGGGCTGAAGGCTTCCAGTGCCTTTGCAGACAGATACTTAGCAGGATTCGCTTTCAGGGCTGCTAAAATCTCCGGCTTGTCAGGCACGTCCGTCTCCTTCACCACATCCTTGTACTCCTTCTCCACCTTCTTCGTGATGGCCTTGAGTTCAGGCGGCACGGCAAAGTTACAGGCTAAACGGGAAATCACGCGATACGATCCGCCATCGTCGTTCATACTCAACGCCTTCTTCGCGTCTGCCTTGATCTCCTGGAAGCGGACATCCAGATACTGCGCAAACTGCTCGGAACTCATGTTCACCTTTTCCAACATCTTCTCGTCGTCCACTCGCTTGGGAATGAGGCGCTCATCCGCACCCTTGAAGTATGACACCAAACCTTGAATGCGCTTGGCAAACAACAGAGGATTCTTGATGTTCAAACCATCCAGGAACATATTGGCGAACTCCTCGAACTTGGTGGGCAGACACTCCAGATCTTCAGACGTGACGCGATCGACTGCGATCTCTGCGCCCACGTCGGCCTGAAACTTCTTCTCCCATGTCTTCACCCAGTCCATTGCAACAGGGACGAACGGGACGTCCTTCTTGTACTGCACGGCAATACGGTCACCGGCCTCATTGTAGACAGACCGGAAGTGCGGAGGGTTGCGGGTCAGCATTGCATACTTCTTCACTGCATTGAACTCGATGGTGTCCACGTCGGGAATGGCCTTGAAGGCAGTCTTCATCTTTTCCTCGTCCCAGCTGGTCGACTTTCCAAATGGGATGGTGATGCGCTCAATGGGCCCACGCAACAGGTTCATCAGGTAGGCGATCTCGTTAGGGCGGTTGATCACTGGCGTACCGGACAGTCCGACGATTTTGCAGTTTGTGGCGTGGTAGATGGCATCGTACAATCGCCGGGCAATATCCGAGGAGTTCACGATACGTGAGATCAAGTTGTGGACTTCGTCAATAATCACCACGGAATCATTGAAGGGGCTCGGAAGCGGCTCGGCTCCCTCCGCGGCCTTGGGGACGAACGTATCGATGTTCTTGGAATTCAGACCGTTGTAGTTGATGAACTTGAATCGCTGAGCGATGATATCCTCGACCTGTGCGTTGATAATGTCCTGTGCAGTCTTGGGTAGATCCTTGTAGTTCGGATTCTCACCCGCTACCGTCACGAAGAACTTACCCGTGCGGTCAATGAACCCATCGGAAATACCCAGCGACTTGGCTTCGGCGCGGGACTGGTCGTTCAGCGCCTTTTCGCGCCAATGCTGTTCCAGTACGTAGACAGGTGCGCCACACTTGCGCAGCTCGGACTTGTAGTTCTCACGCAATGACGCCGGGGTAAGAACCCAGATCGTTTTGGTATCCATGAGGCTCTGTCCCACTGCGATGGACGTGCAGGTCTTACCGGATCCGAGACCGTGATACAGGAGAATGCCACGATACGGTGTCTCAATCAACAGGTAGTCGCGGATCAGCTTCTGGTACGGAAACAGTTCCCGTGAGTTGGACTGCTTGGTACAGAGGTCGACGTCCTTATCCTCGGCATCCAACGGATCGCGGTCATCCTTGCGGTATTTCAGGAAGATGCGAGTGATGTAGTCCGCGAACGCTTTCCGGTTCGGGAGAACGAAGGACATTGTTTTTACCTGGTATTTGATAATGGAGCCACTGACACGGAAAAACCATCGTATTTGGATGGTGTCCATCTATCTGTTCCTGATGGCTGCCTTCCTCTATCTGAAACCGTCCGTCGCCTTTGGGCGTGAAGGGCGGATCCGTCCGTTCGGAGTGGAAGATCGCGAGTCGACTGTATTCCCGGTGTGGTGGTGGGTCTTCATTCTGAGCGTGGCTGCGTACTGTATCACCGTGTACCTCGCACGTTTTAGATTTGCTTAATACAATGAGTTGCCCATACAAAAACCTGGCCGGTGAGCCTGGAACAGGCTACCACTCGATCCGATTTCTGAACCTGTCTGTCGTGGACATTATCGGAACCTTCATTCTGTTCGCGATTCCGTCCGCGTGGCTGTTCAAGGGAAATGTGTGGGTTCATTTCGCGTTCTGGTTGGTGGTCGGTGAGATCTTCCACTATGCATTTGGAGTCCAGACGTCGGCCATGGACATGCTCGGTATTACGGCATGTCCCAAATGAGTCGAACACAGTCCGTTCGTCGCAAACGGTCGCGTGGTGGAGTTGGTGATCCCCGCCTCCGGCGTACTTAGCTGCTCTCGTAGGTCTTGACGATGTTCTCCAGCACCTCCACCATGTCCTCTCGCTGTACGTGATGAGGACGGATGTATGCGCGACACTCTGCAAACGTCTTCCACCCAATCGCCGAAATCTCACGTCGCTGCATGTAGGTCATCTTCTGACTCACATTCACGAGGTCAGGCGAAGTTAACAGCGCAACAAAGTACACGTGCCGATAGCGGATTCCGTTCAGACCCATGAAGGTCTCCTCCAGGCGAATGTCTTTCAGGATCGTATAGGCATCGCGAGGAACATTGGTCTCCTCATTGAACTCACGAATCGCGCACTCAATGTCTGTCTCGGTGCGAATGCGTCGACCCTTCGGAAACCCCCATTCGGGTTCCTTGTACGGGGACAAATTGTTCCGCATCATCCCATCTCGATCGACTCGTGCGAAACGATCCTTCGAATACGTGTACTCCGGGGATGAATGATCGTCTCCCCACAATTGACGCCACAGAGTATCGAACGACTCACAGACAATCGATGTCTGTTCCTGAAGAGTCATGTTCGCGAACAGTAGACTCACATACTCCGTGTTCGTCGGATCATACTTCCCTCGCATGAACTCCGCGAAACTCATACTGTCCTTTCTGCGAATCATCAGGAGCTGCACATCCTCTCGATTCACGGGAACCTTGGGTTGGTTCACGAGGATCAATCCACAGGACAGCACGGGCTCAGCACATGCCTTGAACACATGCCCCTTCTCGCCACAGTTATTACAAAACATTGAGACCGCTGGTCGTGGTAAATGCGGGGTTCGTTTTTCCATTACTACTTGAATACCTTTCCTTTGTAAACATAAAGATGGGAGCATCTGCATCCGGTCCGGCACGACCCATGATAGTTGTACCCCAATCGTCCGCTCCAAAGTCGTCATTTCTTCCGATCGTAGGAACGATCATCGCGCTGGGTCTGCTGATGGCTCTGTTCTTTACGGCTTCGAAGGCAGTTGGAAGCGGTGCATCATTGTCGTCCAACTTGGTTTCAACCGAAGTCGATGGAAAGACCGGATCGACCGTGGCATCGGCTGTTTCGGGATCCAATACGAGCCTTCAGTTTTGGATGTATATCAAAGACTGGGACTACAAGCACGGAGAGACGAAGAGGGTTATTGCACAGACGAGTTCGACGAATCCGGGCGTTAGTGTCCCAGCCGTGACGCTTCATCCGACAGACAATGCACTCGATGTCAGCGTACACGTGTACCCCGGAGACGACGCGGCTCTACAGACGGCGGACAATGGTTCAGGTGCAACGTTCACCGTGACCCTCCAGAACGTTCCGCTGCAGTCTTGGTTTGCAGTGTCCATCTCGATCCACGGCCGCAACATCGACGTCTACCAGAATGGACACCTTATCATCTCCGCGCTCCTGCCCGGTATTCCCATGCCTGCCAGTGGAAACGTTGTCATTGGCGGCGGCGGTGGGTTCTCAGGCTCGATCTGCTCGGTCAGGACTGGATCCGTTCCGCTCCAACCTGCAGATGCGATGGGTTTCTACTCGGGGGGCACGGAATGTTCGTCGTCGACAGCGTCTTCGTCAACGTCGCAGCTGAACAACCTGAACCTCTTCGGATACAACTTCGTGTTTGGTATAACGGACAGTGCTGGAAAACAGGTGACAGGACTCTCGAGCTCGGACGTATCGGGCGTGTTCTCTTCTTCGTCATAATAATGCGTATTCTCCTCAAATGCCCAAGCCGATCACGGCCACAGCAACTGGTGACCACCCTGCGCCGATATGCAGCGATGGCTGCACGTCTTGATTTGATGGGTATTGCCGTTTCATGTGACGTCGACGACACAACAATGACTGGAAGTGATGTTCAACAACAGCTCTCCCAGGTTATGCACCAATTCGCTTGGAATGGACTGTACTACAGTGCGAACACATCAAAGATCGAAGCCTGTAATGCGGACGTTGAGAAGGTAGACTATCCGTGGGATATCATCGTCCTGGTCTCGGACGATATGATCCCCGAGGTGCGTGGATACGATGAATTCATTCGCAGGGCTGCAACGCCCGATCTCGACTGCGTTCTTTGGTTCAATGATGGGTTCCAGGCCGATACGCTGAACACATTGTCCATCTATGGACGCGCAATGTACACCCGGTTCGGATCACTCTACTGTCCGGAGTACAAGAGCCTGTTCTGTGACACAGAACTGACGGATCTGTGCAAGGGTCCACTGAAGGAGAAAACAGTCTACAACCCCACCTGTATTATCCGCCATCGCCACCCCATGCTGGGTCATGCGGTTCCATTCGATGCTCTTTACATCCGGAATCAGAAGTTCTACGAAGCCGACCTGCGGACGTACATTGCACGTAAACACTATGCGTATGACCTGTCAGTTCTCATTCCGACACTGGTTGAGCGAAGGACTACATGTGAGGCGCTGAAGGAGTCCATTCGTGAAAAGTTCGCACGACTCTGTCCTGGGCTGCGCCTGGAGATCAGTGAGGCTGTCGACAATCGCGAGAAGAGTGTGGGGTTGAAGCGGAAACATCTTCTTGAAACCGCGAAGGGAAAGTACTCTGCCTTCATCGACGATGACGATGATGTAACGGATGCATACTTCGAAGACTTCTTCACGTGCTTCCAGACAGGTCAGGATGTCATGAGGATTCGTGGGCAAATGGGTCCGCATACGTTCACACATAGCACGGAGTTCCCTCTCGGAAGTAGGATGTACGTGGGCGGTGTGTTCGTCCGCCCACCCAATCATCTGAATCCGATGCTACATGATATTGCTCGTCTTGTGTCGTTCGAGGATGCAACGAGGGGGGAGGACTTGAAGTGGTCTATCGGAATAGCTAAAACAGGTCTTCTCAAGAACGAGAGTCGCAGTGATCCTGGGCGGATTCATTACACCTACAACCTGCGTGGACGGTACGTTGATCCCCGTACAATCGAATACCAGACCACGCATTCATACGAGGATACATTGCCTCTCGTGTACATTGCTGCGAAGCCGCAGACACCATCTGTTCGGGTAGCGCCCGAACCGAGACGTCCCACTCTGCGTCTCACGGCTAGGGGGTTTGTTTCTAAGTAATGAACAATGGATAGTCTAACAGTTGGAGTCGGAGTCGGAGTTCTTCTCATACTAGCGTTCTGGTTCTTTTCAAAGCCCAGTGATGCGACCGCTGTGCATATCCAGACAGCTACACAAAGCGGAACCGTCCCACTGACGTCCCAAGTATCGCTTCCGAGGTCGAACAACCAGGAAGGAGGTGCCGTCTTTTCCTTTGAAGGCTGGTTGGATATCAATGACTTCACAACCATCGGGTACGGTGAACAGCGCATGGTCTTCTCCCGGGAAGACTGTCCGGGACTGTACATTGACAGCACGTCCAATGCCTTACTCGTAAAGGTCGCAACGTACGGCGCAACGGACTCTGTTTTGATCTCGAATATCCCTACTAAGGTGTGGATTCACTTTGCGATTGTGATCTCGCAGTACGCGGTGGACATCTACATCAACGGTATCCTGCGTCAGCACCATACGCTCAATCAGCTTCCGAAACAGACGGATGCGCCGATCCAGATCGCAGGTTCGGGATTCGACGGCCAGATTGGTGGTCTGACGTATTACTCTCGTGCACTGACAGCCACAGAGGTCGGGTTTCACGCGGCGGCGGCTCCTCCGCCTTCATTGGTCACAGCTCCTCCGTCTGGACAGTACCTTGACATCACCTGGTTCACGGGGCGATAAAATATGACAGCTAAGTAAATGAGTTCCGGTGGTCAAAATGGCTCGACTCTTGCTGGGCTGCAGGGAATGCGCGTCCGCGATGCATCTGACTTCGTCACACAGAATAGGCTGAAACTGATGTTCACGACGAACAATCCGGAAAATTCAAGGTACACCGGTGTGAACGCCTATCGTTCGAAAGGTGTTCAAAACAGCTATAATTTCCTTTTTCAAGTACAGCAGGGGCTGCGTGAGTTCAACGGTGGATGCAACGTTCCAGGTAGCTCCAACATCGGAATGGGTAACGGAATCGCATGGACATCACCCAACGTATCCAACGGTGTCGCCAATCAGTTTCTCCCGGTCACAACGATCCCACCTGCATACCCTACACCGCAGCTCACTGCAGTTACGATCAATATCTCGAATACGATTCCGGTTACGCAGCAGTTTCCTTAAGCCGAGCCTTGCGGGTCTTCTTGAGGAGCTCACGAGTCTTTGCACGTTCTGTCTTGTTTGAATTGGGATTGTACGTGAAAAAGTACTGTATGAAATCGGGGGACGTCTTATCCTTCTTGACCTTCTCATATAACTCTACGCGCTCACGGCGCAGGTCCAGTAGTTCCTTCTGCTTACCTAAGCAGATCTTTGGGGTCACAAGCGCGTACCTGCGCTGGGGCTTGTCGTCT
>Ga0208105_1000390_pt1 | contig 15207 bp, 4 predicted proteins | sample CryBogCBE16Jul07_FD_184574 | JGI IMG/M metagenome (GOLD analysis project Ga0208105, IMG submission 184574) | Freshwater microbial communities from Crystal Bog, Wisconsin, USA - CBE16Jul07 (SPAdes) | ecosystem: Environmental > Aquatic > Freshwater > Lake | place: Crystal Bog, Wisconsin, USA... | reverse complement strand
TCAGGTTCACAGTGGAGTTTTCTAAAAGCTTCAAGTTCAGTTGTGAAGAAGTCGCTTCCCTCTTTGGGGACAGGTTGTATGAAGAAGCGATCAGTGTCAGGGTCATATATGCGCACATATTTGATCCCATCCACGAAGAAAGATCGCAACGACCTGTCACCCACGCGGACTACCTTATCATAATGGACATGGTCAAGGACACAACAGCCTTCGCTACTGATGTTCCTTAGTTCGTTTGCATATGGTCTTTCAAAGACATTGTCTTCGTAAAAACCATACCCCAATAGTCTAATGACAGTGGAACCAGCACTAGACATGGGTAGCGAAACGACATTACCGAGTGTGTTAAGTTTCAAATGACCACTGGATTCACCAAGGGTCTGAAGAACGTTAACATTAGGTCCGTTAAGTTCGTTTAATTCGTTTGGTTTGATATTGCTCTTTATTCCACCTTTGTGTAATGGTGTAGTGTTTTGGGTTTGTGGGAAGGGGTGTCTGTATTCAGGAGATAACACACCAGTTTCCGTATCGACCATAAAGCCTTTATCGATATTGCAATGATTTTGTGTATGTGTATGTGTAGAGTGTGTAGAGAAAGAAGTGGGAGGGGGTTCTATGTGGTTTTTGGAATTCTTTACGTTGCAAACACCTTCCCTAGAAAGTTGAGGGCCAATTCCAGAGTCCTGCTTTCTAGTGACCCCACTGGGTGTGGTCGTGGAAGGAGGCAAATTCCTACCTACATTACTTAAGTAACTAGATCCTCTTACTGTACGGCTAGGGGTATAGGGGTTGTAAGTATTCCCTTCTAGTCTACCTCCTACGCTATACTCCCTCCAATCTCCTACTCTTCCTTTTCTGATTTCTCGTTGCTCTTGTTCAGGGTTGATCCAGCCGAACCTATGTTCGTCTTTCAAGAAACCTTTCTTGTCGTACCTGTGATCATCCTCAGCAGGACGATAAAGGTTTCTTGGGGGTCTACCCCTAAAGAAGTTGTCGTATTCAAAAGGATCAAAAAAGCAAGGAACAGGTTTGTGGAAACCTTTGCAATTCGAACACATCAAAATGGAGGGGAAACGCCCCGGATATGTTCGACAGTTTCTTGCATGATGACCCAAAAGATTACACAACTTACAACGATAACCAGAATAGGAAATTCTAAGTCCTTCTATCTGTTTCCCGTCCTGTCCTGATATTCCTACGGGGGTCTTGGATCTGTTCCTATTCACTTCTGTGGCCAGACGTGAATGGCTTCGACCCTTGTTCCTAACATTAGTCCTATGTCTTGTTCTATGTCTAATGTAATCTACAGATTTGGCTCTTTTGGCGGGGTTCACGGTGAAAGGTGATTTCGTTCCTTTCATCTCAATTATCTCGGGTTTAACGAATTCGCTTACTGCTTCCATATAAAGCATATAACCGGGCATAAGAGCAGGGGCCTTTAGATTCATGTTTACCATGTCTCTTTGCTCCTGAGCTTGTGCTGCGATTTTGCTATTGTAAATTAGTTCAACCCCAGATGCTTGAGATGCAAAGTGAGTATGAATAAGTTTCCTCATGTCAAAAAGAGTATTTTCTTCAACTACTTGTGCTTGGAACGAATCATCCTTATCACCAGTAGAATCCCAGAGACCAAGAATCTGGTGTAAAGCTATAGTCAAGTTTTTAGGTCGCTCCCTTATAACCCTATCCAATTCAAGGGAAATCTCTGCTTGAGTTTTCCTTTGAGGACGGAAGCTATAAAGAAGTTCCCAAATTTGAAGAAAAGGTACCCCTGAGTCCATGCTACTTAGCACTAAATTGTAAGTCTCTCCTTTGGTTACAGCTAGGAGCAACGCGTATGCACTACTTTCTGCCAATTGCTCTTTAGTTATCAAAGGACATAATTCTTTCAAGTAAGCTGTAATGTGTGTTGCATTCAAATTGTTCATATCGCATCGACCCCACTGGCCAATGAGAGACTTAACAAGTTTTAGTGTTTTTCGTGGCAAGGGAGAATAACCCAGGATTGGTACAGGCATTTTCTTCTTTCTTTCTATTTGCTCTTGATTCAAGAACAAATTCCGAGTTGCTGAGACTGTATATCTTTTGTTTTCTTCGTAAAGTTTGGGATGATCTATTTTTCCTAACTCACTTAGTGCCAATTTTCTAGTTTCATCTAAAGTGTAAGGGTCATTGACTACTCTCTGTAAAATTGCGTTTCTAGTTTCAATTCGAGATCCAGGGTTAGGAAAGAAAGTTTTTGCGAACTTGGTTCCCAAAATTTCTTCAACAGTCCTCCCAAACGTACAAAAATCGAAAAGATCAAGTCTTAAATCAGCATTCTCTTCCTTTGTTATCTCCTCAAGAGGTACTTTAGAAAGTTCTCTAGATTTTTTATAGCCATGAGCTACGTCTGCGATACTTTGGGCATGCCCATAAGCAAGATCGAAGACAAGCTGCATGTCTATAGGCTCTAAGGGGGTTTCGGGAGAATCAATAACATTTTCTTTAGAGGGGAGAGGTTCTTTAAAGCTAACTCTATCCCGTCTACCGTAAGAAATGTCAAAATTTCCAGTTTTCTCCTTCAAGTTAGAGGAATTAGGAGTATCATTTGCGTCTAAAAGGACCCCAAATGAATCCTCACTTTGTTCCTTTCTTGGAGGAGAAAAACTATACTCAGTGGGAGACCATCTCTCTGTCAGTTCTGGTCTAGAAAAATGGACTTCTTTTGCTGGAGTTTCCTTTTCAGATTGCTTTTGCGTCAAATTTGAATGAAAAGAAGGAAATCGCTCAGAAAAAGACCATTTTTCCGTCATTTCTGGAGAGGGAAAAGGTTCTCCACTGGGTGTAGCGTCTCTGGATTGACTTGCAATCATCTTACTTTGGCTATAAAAACTATCAAGAGTTTCCTGAGAACGCTCCCGAGTCGTTTTATTCCTACTTGTAAAGCTTTTTTCTGGCTTATTTGATCTAAAACTATCTTCAGAAACAGCTCTGGAGCTGTTAATGGTAGTTTCTCCTGTAGGAGGAGCTACGCCTACATAACGAGGAAAAGGGGTACTAGCTGTAGAGGTGCTTTCCGATCTGTTAGGATGGGAAGAAGCACTCTCATTTCCCTTACTTTTTCTATCTATGAGCTCTAATCTCCCATCTCTAAAGTAAAGGTTAAAGATTTCCCTAAGGTTTAAGAGATAGGGCGCTGCATTGACTAAGGAGTTGTCAGTGAAGTGCTCATAGAAATAGAGTTCCTCAAATCCATGCTCAAACTTCACCCACATCTGATCACAATTCTTGTGAGCGAAAAGAGCTCTATCCGGCCCAAAGCTAATGGCTATGGCTACAAATTTCATGAGAGGAAGTGCGCTTGTTTTGTCTACCCCCGAAGCTACTTTATGAAACAACTTAGCGCTTCCATTGATGAATGCTCTAAAAATGCCTCGAGAGACATTGTTAGGTTCATCATGGAAGTCAGCAAAGTCGCTCCCAAAAGCCTTAATAAGGAGGGAAGCTATGTTTTCCATTCCAAACTTGAAAGTTTTAAGATGGAAATTATTATTGTAATAAATAAAACCTACTGTACGGTCAATAGTCAAGGCCCTAACTAAAGGAAGCTCGACATGGACTTGTTCAATTTCTTCTTCCGTAATGGTTCTATTTAAAATGTCTACGGTATGCCATTTATTCATGTTGTCATCAAGAAAGCGAGAAATCGCATCGGTAGAGTTTCCTCTGGATGGACTTCGGCTTCTCAATGGCGCCATATCTAAACAGCGTCCCCGATTTGCACTTCTACTAGTACAAATCCTAGTTCTAGTCCTACTTCTAGAAGCTCTTTCCGTCTTAGAAAAGGAACCAGGATCCGCACACATCTCACTCATTCTATGAAAGGTCTTACGACCCTTCATATATGACTTAAGTACTTTTTATGGAACGGTTGTGTAACGGTTTTCGGTAAATTCGATCAATCAAAAAAAGTGAAATCTGTCCTACCGCAACTTTGATGCGAGGCGATGAAGATGTGACGGATTGAAGAGGGGCTAGCCTCTCTTCCTCAACTCCTAGCAATCTTTCGTTACAGCAAAACCTCTTAAGTTTCCTTAAAAGGACCAAGCAAGACAAAGACTTGCAAATACTTTTCGGAATAATGTTGCAGAAAGAGACCAATTAATTTTGCAATTGCTGGATGGACCAAACCAAGAGGTGAAAAATTACTACTTTTTCAAGTAGCTCTAATTCGTCTCTTAAGTGTTTTATTCTTGGAAAATAAAATTTCAAGAATCAGGTTATGTTTCAAGAAATTAAATTAACAAAGAACAAACACAACGGCTCGAAGGACCACTTTTTGAAAATGTAAGGCTTTTTGTGAGTTTTTGTTTAGGACTGTATACTATGGAGACTACCTTAGGGTGCCTTACAATAATCAAAAATAAGTAAAAAATAAAAAGAGTGATTGGTTTCTTTTAGCTATTTTATTCCAAATAGCAGCGCAGAGTCTTTACAGACTTGTCTGTTTTTTGAGAGAGATAGCTTTTGAGCAAGGAAGGGCTAGGTAGCACAAGGGTGCTTGAAAGGCAGAGCCTTCCGATCTTCACTTGGTGATGCAAATCACTTATGGAAATTGTCTATGTTGTACTTTTATAAGAAAAATACTTAGAGAAAATACTCAGAGTATTCAACTTTGTAAAAGTTCGGAGTTGTGGGTGAAAAACTTATCTGGTGCGAAATGGCGTTGTTGAAGGTAAAAATTGTACTGAGTTAAAATGGGGAGGGACATCACCTTTTATAGTAGTGAGTTAAAGAAGTTTCTCAGGATGTTTTCAAAATATGATTTTGAAAACATTCTTCGTTGTTTCTAAACTCATAACCAAATTGGTGACATAATTACGAAAAAAGGGAGAGTGAACAAAATAAACAGCGGGGGGTCTGAGTTGGATTTTGACAGGTGAAAAATTGAATATTTTCGAGTTCAAATAACGGTACATCGGATGTCACCGAAAAAGAGTAACGTTCAACCAAATAACACTTGCCCAAACGACGTCTGACCAAATGATACTTGACCAAATGAGACCCTAACCAAATAACATTCGACTTAACGACATCTGATCAAAGAATACTCAACTCTCTGACAAAAAACCATCTTAAACTTCCTTTCTGTTTTGGGAAAAAGTGAGAAAAGTTGCGGGGTCAAAAAGTTATCTAGAATGTTCTAATTTGCGGGGGAGAATTGCTGGATTTGCATTACTTTGTAAATCTCGAAATTTTCTTCTCTAACTAAAAAAGCTTTACATATTAATCTACCCCTCTCAAAAAAGTGACAGGGGTGATGGAAATGGCACCATAAGTACATAAAAACCCTTTGGGAAAATTTTCCTTACTTAACCATTTTCATCACTTCTGGCAGACAAAACATGAAAAAATGGTTTACAAATGGTGAACAGACATGTAAATAAATAAATGTCTGTAAAAACTCTCCGCAATGGGTACATGTTACAACAAATATGTGAGCTGCAAAAACCCAAGAGTACTTGATAGGGAGAAAGGGAGGGTTTTGAGCAAAGGTCTCTTTAATGTACCACAAGGGAGAAGGACATCCTGATAAATCAATGTCAAAGAAAAACCTATGGGGAACCACATAGGGATGTACTTAAGTGGATTGTTACCTCCACAAAAGAACACATTTTGCTCCTTGACATCTCAATATAAAGAATCCTTTTTTCTTTAAAATTGGGCCATTTTTACTTTAAAAAGATGTTGTTTGCTCTGGTTTGTGGGACCAGTAAAAGTAGGGATGTTGTTTACAAATGCCAATTTTGCTTGTTTACTTGGGGATCATGAGTTTTGCTCAGGGGTATTGCCGGGAAAAAGAGTTGCGTCTAGACGAGGGTCTAGATGTTCTGTTTAAAAGATTGGAGAGCCTGGTGTAGTCGGGAAGACCTCTTGTAAGGGCATATTCTTCAAGAAATCTTTCAACTTCAACAGGTTTTATATCTTCAAGGGGGATTTCATTTAGGGAGGGTTTCCTCTTGAGTTTAGGCTTACAAAAAGGGGTCTTAGTCAGAATACATGTCAAGGCAGTAGCAAATATTGTGATAACTAAAATGGGGATGGAAATGGACAATGCTATAGTAATAGGCATTGCTGCGGGATGTTGCCAGGGGAAATTGAAGGAGGGTTTTACAATATTTGGGGTTTGGGTAAGGATTTCAGTGCTAAACTGATTTTGGACAAAATCCTTGTTAAGTTGTGGCAAAAGTGTCACTGAAGTGTCTTCCTTAATCTCTTGGACTTCACAAGGAGTACTAATCTGGATCGGAAAATTAGAAACTTCAAATGATTTAGCATCCATCTTTGATACATCATCACACATGAGTCTGAGACTAATTGGCTTAGTGGAACTTACGATTGCAGCCATATTGTTGTCAACAATGTCATCACTGCTTTCCTCCTGTAGTGTACAATGTGCTCTATATGCTAAAGTTGTTTCTGGAGCATCCGCGAGGGGACATTCCAGGAACTTAGGGTCATAATCTTTGCTAAAAAGGGAATTTCCACAAGAGATAGACTTAGCTTTATTGAAGTTATCTAGCCCTAGATCCTTCTGAAAGTCGAGGGAATGACATATTGGATATGCCTCCTCTTCTTTCCTAAAACAATTGGTCAGAGATGGCTGCCTTATTAACGCGTAACTACTTTTCTTGGTTCTCACCACATGGGTAGCGGTGGTCACCTTATTCTTAATGATATTCGGTCTAACCAAGTACTTTGACAACTTATCGTTAATTCTATCATAAATCTTAAGGTTGAGGTTAACTACATAGTTATCTATTTCTACATTAGCGTTTGACAGTGAATCCTCCCTGCCATTGTTGACAATAGGCTGAATCGTAGGCCTGGATACTACCTTTGAAGCTTGGATTGAATGACCCACAGGTTCCACGAGAATGGGTCCTGCGATGCCAAAAACGTCCTCATCTAGATTTAATTTACCAAGCCAATTTGACTCATCCACGTCTGAGATGATAAAAGATGGATTACCTTCTGTCATTGTAAGCATTCCTTTTGACCGTCCCAGAGTTGATACTGTCTTTTTGACGTCCTTTATGAGATTTTTGAAAGTATCCAGAACTGAAAAATTTGCTTTCTCCCAAGGGGAAGAAGTGGAAAAAGTTTTGAGAACTTTTGCTATGTTTTTAAGGTAAGTAGGTGCTTGGATTTTGATCAAGTTGAGCACTGAGTTAGCCTTAGAGGGGAGTGTCTTGAGAGTGTTACGAACTGAACCAAATTTTGGAATTGCTTTGCTAAGGGTATTCAAGGTTTTTGAAACTTTGTTGTACAATTTGAACCAAGAATCCCGATTGCGTAAAAGATCCCAGGGATTATTAGTCTTAGCACACAACACTTGGCTTTTGTACACATCATTATCCTCAGGAGAAAAAGTTGTTACACTTCTTTTCCCTACAGGGGTAATGGTTGTAGTACCAATAGTAGAAGTTGATGAAGCATCCGTCGTAGGAGGGTAAGCAATATTTCCCTGCTTATCCAAAAACGGCAAAGACAGTTCATGCAACTTCAGTATTGTTTTCGAGCCTGAGGGAGGTGTGTCAAAGAATTCAAATCCTTGGTTTGGGGTGTAAACTGAAGACTGATATCCTATGCCCAGGAAAGGAACATAAGGAATACCATGATCTATCAGAACTTGCTTGATCTTGTCTTTGGTTAAATTCGTAATCCTCACAAGTTGTGCGTTTCTTAGAGAACATTCCCTAGAAGCACGAAAAGATGGTATCTCCTCCTTGATATGGATAAGGTTTTGATCTTCAGTGAAAGGAATCAAGGGATAGGGCTCCAGTGAGTCCAATCGAGCATTGGTGCTGTAATTACTGAATTGCTTTACAAAGAGATCTTTATATGCCGTGATCTCATCAAAAGTGGAAAAGTAATCTTGAAGATCAATTGAGATGTTTTTCTGAAACGGCTGTGTCAGATAAAAATCTTCCTTCCCTACCAAGGAGGCATGATACCCGCACTCATCCGCAGATAATAGGGGGAGAAATCCTAATGCTAACAAAATGATCTTCGGCATCAGGGTCTTCTGCATCAGAGTCTTCTTTCTTCTGTAACGTGTGTTGCTCTTCATTTTTCTTGTTGTTCTCTGGTTTTCGCTGTTTGGCATCATGTTTAGTTTGGTGTAGGGCTCAGGATGATGACACAATCATGGTGGTTGAAAACCGGAGAAAGACCAGGCGAAGAGGAGAGCTTGTCTTGGCCCGTCTTGGGTTCTTCTTTTATCGAATCCTTGTAGAAGGCGTCTTTTTCTTTCTTCAGGATTCGAGGGAGAAGGGCACGGATCCGATAGTGGAAGACGAAGTTGTAGTCGTCCCAGATCTCTTCAATGGGTGTTTCCAGAGCAGAAATGGTCAAAGGACAGTATTTGAGGAGGAAGTTCTGTCTGACATCCAAAGCTTGGAATTTGGACGGACCATTCTTGCTGTATGAAGAGAGATCTGAACATCGGATTTCGAAGAGGAGGAGATCCAAGTTGATGTCCCTCAGCAGAGTCGAGAAGTATTGGTCCAAAAACAGATGCTTGGAGGATCCCCACTGGTGGAAGGGATTCTCAAGAATTTTGTTTCTCTGTTGATGGAGGTTCTTCTGGCAGAGACGGTAGTAGTTCATCAATGCGCTGTAGGGTTCCTTTGGATCGTGGATGTAGAATGGAGGCGGATCTTCAGGGTCCCAGTGTCCCAAGGAGACAAGATCCGTCAAGGTGGTGTTCTTTTCTGTCATGATCTTGAGAGAAACGTCAGAGTCCGAGTGTTGGAGAGTCTTGAGTTTCTTGTACTTTTTCTCAAGGTCGGAAATCACTTGCTCCAGGACAAGGCCGGATTCATTTACAATCCTGTGCAAATGATTCTGCCACACTTGGATCTGTGATTTACCAGCCTCGGATTGAGAAAAGTAGATCTCAGTCATGCTGGAGATGAAGAAAAGAGCGTCTTGTAGTTTGGAGTCTTCTGCGTTGTGGAGACTTTCGGGCAGGCTTCCGAGTTTCTCCTCAATCCTGTATTTGATCAGGGTGAGGTCCTCTAGGTTTTCCTTGAGGGTAGAAATTGCCTGGTTGTCCAATTTGTTGATGTTGTTGAAAGTGGTTCCAAGATGATCAATGAAGAATTGCTTCCGGGTGATGGTCCTCTCGAGTGCAAAGCAATGTTGGAGTCCCAACATATAGTTGAAACTTCGAAGAGACTGGAGGTCCTTCTCTTCTTCCAACGCTTCTGAAAGGAGTTTCTCCAAAAACTCTTTGAGAATAGCTTTGACAACTCCAGCCGGATAACGGAAGTGCTGGATGGCGAGTCGCGAGATGGCGGCGATGTGTTCCTCATTGATGTCTTGCAGCTTCTGAATATAGCTTCCCCATGTCGATTGGGAATAAGCCATATTCGGGCGACGGATGGAGATGAAACTTTTCCTCCGTAGGTTCCTGACATTCTTTTGGAAAGCTTCCAGTTCTTTGTGCGAGTTCTGACATGTCTGAATCAGAAGATCATAAACAGATCCCTTTTCAAAGTGATTGTTCTTTTCCTCCTTGAAGAAAAGAATTACATCATTGATGCGGGAACCTTGTTGATTGATCTGGTGATCAAGAAGGGAGATCTCGTTTTCAATGGAAGAGTCGTAGGAAGGGACTAATGTCTTCTTCGGCGGAGCGTTGGAGGAATGACGGCAGAAACGGATGTAGTGTCCACCACCGCAGAGGAGACAAACCATTTGACCGTTTTTAAATGGTGGAGCCTCCCTTTGCCATTCTGGGTAACGGCTAACGGGTGGTTTCTTCTTCTTGTGCGTCTGTGTTTCCTTTTCACCAGTCCTGTAGTCGAGGACTGCTGGCGGTTCCATCTTGTTCGGCAAGGCCTGAGAGAACTTCTGGTAGTAGCGAGGTTCTGAGGCCGGTGGATGAGGGGTGAAATTTCCCGATGGAGGCGTGAAGTCGTTGAAATTCCTGTTGTCGTTCCGATTAGGTCTGGATCGGGGCCTGACGTAGGGATTCGTGGCGATGTTTCTCCTAACAGGTGGCCTCAGAGGAGGTCTGTAGGAGGGTCCATGGGAAAAACCTCTGTGTGGTCCTGAAAAGGACCGATGTGGGGGGAGACCTCTTTGGAAGGGGCCTCTACAAGAGTGATAAGGACATCCCCAAGGGTAGGCCTTCCTCTCTTGCATACTTGTGCTAGGCTGCACAGCTTCAATCATGCTCAGAAAGAAGAATAAGGAGAGATAGGAAAGAGGGTTAAAAAAGGATCTTGCAATCCCTTTTCAGGAAAAGGTGTTGTCTTGCTTGAACCTTCTTTTGACAAGGAACTTGTCGGTTTTTGCTGAAATTACAAGAAATTGAGGAAATCAGTCACATATCATTAGTCCTACTCTCGCATCGACATATTCACTTTTCTGATTGATCGAAAATGTTCTAATGCTGCCTAGGTTGCCATGTTGTGTTCGGATCAGGTAAAAATACAGAAGTTTGCTAAAAATGCTATTTTATAACCCGGTTGTTAAGAATAGATTTCTGCAAGGCTTCTGTAACAACTAAGTTTTTTCAAAGTGGAAATGATCAGTTTCACGTCTTGAAAATCTTTTTGTTGGTTACACCCTTTTTTCCTCGAAAACTTGTTTATAAACTCTTCCTGCAAGGTTTGATAAAAGAGTTTTGTCGAAAAGAAAGGGCCTTTTTACCTTAGCCTGGAATTTGTTTTTGTGAAGGATATCCTTTAAAAATTTATCCTAACTCCTACCTATCTTAAGAAAGGTTAGTGTCATTCTTATGGAATCTTGATCGTTAAACCTGCTACTTAAAGTATCTCGACGATTGTTCTAATGTACAGTGAACCAGCTTAGTCTTTAAGTTCCCGAAAGTTCTTAAAGACAGAGCCTGTTACTTTAAAAGTATCTCGACGTCACGTATACGACAATCCGGTTTTACTTTCAATTTTCCAAAGTTTGAGCGCCTAATCTTTTAATGCTCTACAATTAACTAATGCTCCGCATGCCTTTAGTGTTTGAAGAGTGCAATACAATTTCTTCACAACTATCTATTTGAAAATAACCCAACATAGATCTCTCCTTCCAATCATTATTCAATTATCTTTCCTGACTTTCATAAGCAAAAAGTGTTTGGTAGTGCATTGTCCTGGTTGTTACATCAGCACATCACTTAATACTCATTTAAATCAATCCAGAATATTTAGTAATGATAGAAACGAAAGACAAATGCCGTTATTATGATCAAGAAACTTTGTGTAGAAAATGCTCACCATCCTCAACATGTATGGGCATAGCGTTACAAAAGTTATTTCTAAAATTTTTCAAGGAATCCGAAAAACAAATAATGCCTTATCCTTCAGGTTAGAGCTTAAAAAAGTTTTCATGAGCAAATACTAAAGGGTAATAACCGCTGGGGTCAAATTCCTTAAAGTATTTCCACACTACTTTGTTCCCAAAAAAGTTCTAAGTTTTTCAGAGTAACGCACTTTGTAAAAGCTCCTAAAAGAAATTCTAAGTCTTTTCTCTTCCATGAAGATGAGATCTAAAATGTCTTCATCGTTTGAAAAATGACTAAGTTTTTCTTTTCCTTAAGTCTAAGTGTTAAAAATGTAATAATCGCAAAAAATGTTTTTACCTTTGTTCGGTGTTAACGGTGAGAAGAGTAAAAATTAACTTCGCTCAAACACTCTTAGGTTTTTGTTTTTATACGCAACCGTCAGAGTTCGGATGGGCAAAGATAACCCTACCCCCTCACTTTTTAGCGATTAGTACAATTTCCATTCCTAATTTTGTCACCTTTAAATTTTCAATTCTTCGTTGGAAAAACAGAAAACGCAAAGGCGGGGCCAGTCATGAGTTCAGTTTGCTTTGTCAAAAATGTCATCAAAATGTGTCATCCTTATTCAATGCAATGGTATCTCTTAGTTGGTTGGTTAGTTTGTCGTCATGTCAATTGTCGTTTTGAAACTTCTGGTTGGTTTGTTCTAAACTCCCCATATTATAGATAAAAATGTAAATTAATACAAATTGATCATATAATATAGTTTTTAGCGCGCGTTAGAATTTAGTACAAAACCAGATGTTTCGGGGTTTCCTCGTTAGAGGGCGTCTTTGTCGTTTGTCAGTTTTGTCAGTCGTTTTTGTCTGTCTTTTGTACGTACGAAATCTCATAATTCGTTTTGGTCAAAATGAAAACTTCTTCGATATCTTTTCCTCTGAAGAACCGAAAAATCTCGCTTTGAGTTTTCGATCCCACCTTTTTAGATTGTCGTTTGAACTTTTCAATTTCAACTTCAACAAATTAAGAGATTACCTAGGGTTTTGTCGGGGTGATGCTATGTTCCAAAAAACCTTTCCTCGAGCCAAAGGAAAACTTTTATGAAAAATAGTATCGGGAAAACTATGTTTTTAGAAAAGAGAAATGTATCCTACTAATACTAATCCCCTTACTAATCTAAAAATAGTTTTTATAAAAAGTAACCCAGCTAGCTAACTAATAGTGTTCCGTAACTACTAATTTACTACTAGAGTCTACTTTCTATATCTAAGCTAGTGTGTTTGTGTGTCTATCTGTGTTTGTGTCTGTGTTTGTGTCTGTGTCTGTTTGTGTTGTTGTCTTTGGTTACTGTTGTTATTTGTTGTTGCTATCCGCCGGTTGTCTAGTCTAGAGGGGTCTAAAAAGAGTATCAAGAAAAAGGAACGTTCCAGAAAACCCGTTTCTAGAGTTCGTTTCCCTTTTTCTTGAATTTTGACGTTTTTGATAGTTTTTCCATTTTCAGAAGGACGAAAAATAGAGAAAACGTACAAAATGGTCAAAAAGAAGGAAAGAAAAGTTTTATGACTGATTAATCACCTCTCCAAACGTTTCTATCATTGATCCTACTTTTAATCGATATTTTAATCGAATCAAAACCTAAAACACTCATAGTCGCTCAAAAATATCTGCCATCAAAACATCTAAAAAGAATCCGCCAAAAATGGGAATCGTCATTCTCGTCTTCAGCATTTTCTTGCTAACCTCATCTTCAAGTAAGCTTTTTCAAACTTAATTGAAGTTAATGCTAAACTATCACAGATTCTTCAAAACAGATCACAGTGTAAAACCTCTACTTCTTTTTATAGAGGCTACCTTGATGAAAAAACCTGACTTAGGCCGCTACCGTGAGGCAGTCTATGGCTGCTCAAGTTTTATCACTACTTTCGGCTTTGAAGAATCTGATCGCAGTCAAAATGAAGAAGACGAATTTCTTGCCTATAGGCCAAATGGATTACTGATTTGCTATAACAAGAAGTTTCTACCTTTGCTATGGTTATCATGCGATACGAATAAGTGGTGTAATGATTCTGTCAAAGATGAGTCTAAGTACCAGTCAATGTACCATTCAGAAAAGAGAGAGTTACCTTCTTGGACTGCAATTCTAAGGGGTTGGACTGACTTAAAAGTGAAACATTCAGATGAGACTTTTGAAAGCCTCTCTCAATCTGTTAAGGATTGCCTTTTAATGTCCGAAACGTTCTTGAAATTGCATCCAAAAGGTTACCATATCTTCAAAGAAGGTTCTTTGGAATACTGTGTCAGAGTAGTTAAGGTAGAAGTGCCTATTCTACATGCTTGTTCTGCTACAGAAGGGGGAAATGATCTAGATGCTAACTTATTTAACCGTATGCCTACTTGGAAAGAATATGCTAGTTTCTTCAAAAATTTCCTAACTGGTGACTTTGATAACTATGACTACACTGGCCATGAATAAAATGCATCTGCTAAAAAATCTTTGAATTTTCAATTGCGGTCTCTTAACTTGCTTTTTCTTTTACATTTCTTTTCAGTTGCTCAAAAAACAAATGTTGCTCAAAAGACGATAGAAGAGCGTCATATTGATGTTCAAAAGTGCAGTGAATATTTCGGTTCTTTTTCTTTTAATGAAAAATGGAAAAGTGGAGGAGATGAAAAAGAATACATTGCATTCAGGCCAAATGGAGTGCTGCTATGCTATAGGAAAAGAGTGCTGGATGTCCCTATTTTTCCTACGTCTATCTATTTCTACTTAGCTCGATGCAAAATTGATAATCAAATCTTTGAGCTGGATCCTAATCTTTTTGAAAGAATGCCCACTATGGACGAGTTCCGCCGTCTAAGAGAAACGGGAGATCCTCGTATCAAGGGTAGGCAAAGGATGACTCAAAGACCTGAATTACCCCTTGGATATCGAGCTTTTTCTGAAGATAGTGAAAGTATTGTCCTAGATTACTTCAACAAATGTATGGCTTCATTTATCTATATCACACATCCTTACAATAAAGACGAAAACCTAATTAAAGTATTCTCTAGTAAAGGTACTCTAATGTGTGGTTACAGTCTTCCAAAGGAATTTCCTCTTGTTCACAAATGCGAACCAGGACTTCAAGATATGTCTTTAAATACAAAATTGTTCTCTAGTATTCCATCATGGAATGAATACAAAATTGTAAAGCCTTATCTCGAAATCGCTGATTATGATTATGAACATGAATAAAAAGAAAAAGTGAGATACAGGATACTTTTTATTTTTGGTTTTACAAGGAAACATTTATCTTTGTCTTACATCGAAATAATAGACTCAGATAAAAACATGGCAAAGAAAGAATTCACAATTTAGTCATCGTTTACAATGAAATCAAGGAAATCTTCAGTAGTCACAATGTTCTTACTGAAGATAACCGGGGTCTTTTTGTACGTCTCAAGATCAGGGTGATGCTTTGCGCAAAAGGTTTCTGCTGTTCTGATAAGAACAAAACAGAGCCCATTTTCGCATTTTGTTGAGCAAGCTCCCTTCTCTTTAGATAGTCCTAATGCTGGATCATATCTTCGACGTCTGCAACTGGAAAGGCTGCAGGTGATTTTTCCTACAAACTTGGGCTGTGTCTTGTTTTTAAGCAGTCTGTCCATTAGGAGATTAGCATCCCATCTTCTAATAGCTTCACGGCTCCAAACAGAGACAGGCTTCAAGTTTGTAGTGTCACTTCTTAGAAAGTAACTTTCTTTTGTGGGTAACTTTCGAAGTCCTGGGCATTCTGGACAATCGTAACAGTTAATAACGCACATCTTCTTCTTTTCTTCTGTCTTCTCTCTTCTAAATGCAGAGTTGAAATGATCTTCTTTCTTCAGTTTTCCTTGAATTTTTCCGACTTACTTATACGAGTACTCGCAGAAAA